>Ga0213858_10000619_pt1 | contig 16875 bp, 5 predicted proteins | sample PICome_FD_160122 | JGI IMG/M metagenome (GOLD analysis project Ga0213858, IMG submission 160122) | Coastal seawater microbial communities near Pivers Island, North Carolina, United States - PICO245 | ecosystem: Environmental > Aquatic > Marine > Coastal | place: USA: North Carolina | collected... | reverse complement strand
AATTAAGACGCCTTCTTCCGAAAGATCGGAAGGTAGTCTCTCCATATAATATTGACCACCAATAGCCGAAGGCAAAGAGCTTGGACCATTGGCACCATCACCAATATAAAGTTTTTTATAAGTTCCACCAGCACCAATATTGCTAGTGTCGTAAACGTATATTAGTTCACCGTGAGTAGCACCTGTTCCGACTGGAGGTAAATCTGGTAAACTGATGCCATACGTTCTTTTTATCTGAATTGGCATTAGTATACTCCCCCGTCAATTGATACGAGATCCTGGAGACTAGCTGTGTTAATCCATCTTCCAGCAGAAGTCAAATACTGTAAAACCTCACCGTTTTTCAAGTCAGAGATGGTAACATCGGATAATTGATTCAAAGATCCGGCTCCACCGCCTCCTCCTCCACCACCAGAGGTTCCTACGGTTAATACTTTAATACTAGGTTGTTGTCCAACACGTACCTTTACGTTTGCCATTATCTCGTTACACCTCCTCTAACAAGAACGGTTCCCTCAACAGCTCTGGTTCTAGTGTCACCAGTTCTAATAACTAAATCGTAAACATAACGACCTGGTTTCAAGGTGCTAGTCAAAGTTGCACCCATAGATACCGTGATTACGCCATCGGTTCCGACACCAGCATTTGTAGCAAAGGGAGTGCTAGTTGTGGCAAGAAAATGTTTTCTTAAAGCAGCACTATGACCATAACCAGTTAAATCTAAAACACTGTCGGATGCCGAGTCTGCTAGTGTGAAATTTTGACTAAAATCAGCACCGACACTTATGCTAAGATTGGATACATATACGGCAGCCATTTATTGTAAGTAAAGCACCCTGTATTGGTATTTATCTTGTCAGTAAGTCATGAACTAGTTTTTTAAGTTCTTGCAGTTCATTCTCCAATTCTACGATTCTATCGTTCTCACTATTTTTCATATTTCTCATACGAATATATTCCTGATACCCTTGTGTATCAGTATTGACAATAGCATTTGACCGTGGATCACGATACAAATGCTTATGACCTTCAACTCTTATCATGCTAAGGCAACAACTCTAATGTCTGAGAATGTAGGAACTCTTGCTTGGTTTGAGGTTGTACAGACAACTTTGATCAGGAATCCAGTAAATTGATCAAGATTATTGGCACTGAACTGATACTCTAAGTAATCGTTTTCAGTAAGACTTGGTGGGACAATAACGTCTGGATGACCAGTATTTCTGCTTGGATCAATTATCTCATCACCAAAACCATTTCCAGTTGTATCACGAAGATTTTCATAACCTGGGAATAGTTCATATGCTTGATCAATTTCACTAGAATCTGCTCTTACCAACTTGTACAGAACTCTAAAGTCTGCCTCTGCTGGTCTAGAAGCAGAAAGAAGGACTCTGAGAGAGTTGGCAGGTTGAGCAAGATCAACTCTTCTAGAGATGTAAACTGAGGTATGTGGATCATCCTCATCAGTATTCACTCTTCCATCAAGAGCATAGTTTACACCAGGATTGTTGATTCTATTAGCAAAGAGTTGGAAACTAGCAACATCAAGATTGATATATGGAGAAACATAAGAACTATCTGTAGTAAATTCTACTCCGAAAGTCAGTGACTTGTTACGTGGTAGATTTGTAGTTCTGGCATCTTCATTGATCTTAGAAGCAATCATTCTTGGTGAAGTCAAATCATTGATAGTATTGATACCGATTGGTTCAAATCCTTGATCCAAGAAGGAAACTTCAGTTCCATCTACACTTGTTGCTGAGATAGTTCTGAGACTACCACTAGCATTAGTCTTATCTCCAGGTGTGACTAAATCAAATCTAGGAGCAATCTGGTTGAACTGAACATTCTGAGTTGCTTCAATTCTAGCACCACCAACTAAGGCATTTGTAGTAAATGAAAGTTGTGGTTCTTGATTTGGAGTATCATCAGTGTCTCTGTTTGATCTATCAATCTGAATGTAATATCCAGCGATGGTTTTATCGAGAGATCCAATATCATGATCTTTGTTAATTCTTCTCAGAGAGACACCATTGAGTTCATACTTACGTGTTTCTGTATTTGTTGGGTGAGTAACAGTCAGACTGTTGTCAACACCTCTCTGAAGGACTCCAACACTTCCAACACCAACAGAGTTATAAGCAATAACTTCATCACCAACGATCAGATATCCAGTGTTAGCAGCACCAACAGAAACACCTTCAAATGTTTCCAGTCCTACAGTGCTACCGAGAGAAACGATTGTGTCGTCAACTCCAAGAGCTGCTGTCAGACTTTGAACAGGTGTATTTGCTACAACCTTGGACAGATTTAACTTGTTATTAGCAGCATACATTCCATGTGCTACATGATTAACAAATGCCCAAGAACCATCATTTACAGTTCCTCCAGTTACATTAGAACTGAGAACATTAACATTGGCACTCTTGATGCTACCACTGTTGTCATAGTAAGAAAGACCTGCTCCAACGGTTGGACCTTCACCTTGGACGTTTGTGAGGTAAAGAGTATCAACACCAGAGAGTGATGTTAGGTTAATTACAGCACCATTTCCAGAACCAAGATCTGAAGTAACAATTCCAACGGTATCACCAACGACATATCCAGATCCACCTGCAACGATGGTTGCTGCTGTAATGGCACTAGTACCACCACCAACGGTAACACTCAACTTCAGACCTGTTCCATTACCAGTGAGGTTATAAGTGTCTACAGAAGTTACACCTGAGGTTGGACCATATCCCAGTCCTCCAGTGAAGACTCCAACACCATTGACTCTTCCACCTTGATTCTCAACTGTTCCAAATATATAACTCTTGCTATCGGATGTTACCTTTCTACCAATGGCAAGTGTAGTGATACCACTTACACCAGATGTATATGTTTCAATACCAACTGTTAATCTTCTGGGATAGGTTTCGATTGGATCCTGACCAAGAATTCTAGTTCCACTGTTACCAACATCCAGTTTTGGACTGTAGAAGTAAGCACTACCAGCACTAGCAGTAAAGTCTGCTCTGTAGAGCTTAAACATCATATCCTCATACTGTGAAGCAGACCAAATAGACCCGTTCTGAGACTTGAACAAGGATCCCATGGAATACTGGGTAGCATAAACAACACCTGTTGCTGCTGGAAGATCGTTAGCATTAACAGTCTTCTTACCCATCTCAGCAATCCAGACTTCATACTGATCTGTGTCAGCAAGAAGAACTACGGCATATTCTAAGTTTGGTTCCAGATAGATTGGTGATGGGAACTTAATGTTTGTGGCAATAGAGGCATCCCTAGATGTTGTAATTTCCTCTGGTTTTACCAAAACCCTAGCATGTGGAGAGGCTAAAGTTGTTGTTGGAGTGCCCAACTCCATTGTTCTCAACTGAACTTCAACAGGAATATTACCTGGATCTTTGTTTGCAAAGAACACATCAACGGACGTAATGAAAGCACCGTCATCTTCAACCAAGAAGGATTGTGCCAGAGGATCAAAGAAGACAGTCTGAACATTCTGAAGAACCAGAACTCTACCATTAGCAGTATAAGTGGTTTCTGCTGTAGAAATTAGTTTACTACCTGGCAATGGTTCGGCATTGGTAGGACTGTTGGTAAGTTTATACTCTTTAGTACCTGTTCTAATTCTTACGGTTGGTGCTGGTCTTGCTAATGGGTTTCTAAGGAAGAAACAACCAAGGAGATCACCACCATTATCAGAGAGGAGTCTGACATCAGATACTACAGCTTGAGCACCACTGTTAACACCCTTGACCTTCATCTGAGGTTCAACTCTTCCACGATACTGTCCTAGAGCATTCTGAGACATTGCCAGAACATCAAGGTTCAGGAAAGTAGTTGCCAAAGAATACTGCTCTGGTGGAACAGTGTCTATGCTGTATGGGTTGTTTGTATAAGAGGTTGTAGGAGCAGCAAAAGGACCTTTCTTGTGGTCTGGTCTACAAAGTCTGAATCTACAGATTTCAACGTCATTATCACCAATTGTTCCGATTACAGTTTCTCCGATTTGGAAAATACCAGACAGATCTTGAATTTCAAGAAGTTTGGGAACAAAATCAACGGATCCGTTACCATCCAAGAACTGATAATATCTTGTGTTTGGTTTGAGTCCGACTGCTTCGAAACTTACGTTTCTAGATCTCATAAAGACATCGGCTGTATTAGAGACGACTCTTGTTCCACCAAATGCTTGTCCACGACGACCTGGGTTGGGGATCATGGTAACACTAGCTGGTCTCCAAAGTCTTCTGACCCAGAAATCCTGCTGTGGGTTCAATGTAACACTACCATTGTACAGAACAACAGCAAATGGGTTTACGTTCTCTACTTTAGTAGCATGTGGTTGATTTAAAAACTCAACTTCGTTGTACTTAAGTGTTACTAATTTACCAGTCTTTTGTACATTTGAATCCAACAGATCAAAATCAATTGACAAGTCGATTTCATCATCTGGAACACTGTTAGCACTAGAGAGAAGTCCTTCAACAGTGGCAGCATCTCTGAATGGAATCAAAAGTCCAGTATCTGGAAGCATTGTAGAAGAATTATCTACAAAATCAGAATTCTTAAAGTCATCAACAAAGATTCCACTCTTGAATCTATCCAGTCCTGTGGCATCTCTTACTTGTAACGATTGTGTTTGGACTTCAAGTAAGTTAAGAGATGTGAGTTGCTCTAAAGTTTCAATTCTATCTTCTAACTTACCAATATCACGCATCGTGTATCTTCTGTTATCGATACTAGTGATATTAGCAGTATCTGGATCATACAAGTATGCTGGCAAATTAATTTCTGCCAATAACATTACATCACCAACCTTTTCTGGTGGTTTTGGATTTCTATCAGCTACACCTTCAACATAAACGAAGTTTCCGAGTTTGTTAAGATACAGTCTATCAATTCTAGGTACATAGAAATTGTAACCAATGATTGAACTTTCATTCGAAGCAAGTAAAAGTTTTGGTTGGTTAGTAAATACCCTAGAATTATAATCAAATGGAGAGGCAGTTGCTGTATCTGGATCAAACGTGGCAACTCTAGGTCTGAAGTCCAATGTATCAGAAGCCCTTCTCATATTTGGACCAATTACTGGAATATCCTTGGCAAATCTTTCAGCATCATAACTGTCAACAGTGAAGATATCACCCTCATCATTTGATGGCACTGTATAGTGGTCAAAAATGGCAAATAACTTTCTTGTTGGTTCTGGATATCCATCTCTTCTAATGAGACGAGAATAATCATAGTATTGATCTTTTTGTCCCTTATCTAAATCGAAGAAGGAAGAAACATCGTTATATCTTCCAGGAACAAATGATTGAATTTGACCAATAACATTAGATTCTTGGAAAATTACATTTTCTTGAGTATTAAAAGTGTTTTCGTTCAAATAAACGAAGGTGATAGTATTAGCACCCTTAGTCACTACTTTAGCAACGGCACCAGAGTCATTACCAATAACATTTTCACCCAAAATTACACTGTCATTAATCTCAGAATTGGTGAAGAAGTTCAGAGTATCTAAGGTTACAGTAACATCGTCAAGAGATTGATATACAGCAAAAACATTTGCTACATCAGGATAATTCAAGCAAATTTCTTTATCCTGAACTCTAGTTCCATAGAATACATTGAAATCCAATCCATCACTATTGCTGGTATTGGCATCAGTTCCAGACTGTTTAGTCTTAGACTTGCTAATTTCTACAGTTCTTACACGATTATAAACTTTCTTCTTATTCTGAATGGAAGTTTTTCTAATAGTGGCAACTACAACAATATTCGACTCACTAAATCTCAGAGAGTTGAAAGTTACAGTGTTTGAAGTCACAGTAACTTGGTCAGAAGTCAATGGATGAATTTGACCATCACTATAAATGATGACATATCTGTCTTCATCAAAAGCATCAAATACAATGTCCGTAAGATCAGTGATATCTGATGTTTGTAGTGTCAACACACCACTTGCATTAGTGGTTTTACCAGTAACTTGAACTACTGCTTTAAGATCCGAACCCAAGAAATCAACTGTGGCAATGTTACCATCGTCAATTGGAGCATAAAGATATGCCTCTTCTTCATTTCTTACTCTACTTCTACCCAATTTAAATTGAGTGGTTGTTGTAGAACTTGGAAGTGTCCCTTCACAAACATCTTGAACGCTATCAACGGCAGATAACGTCATGAATGTACCACCAATAGAAATAGAGTCTACTCTGTTGAATGTTACCTCTTGAGCCTGTGGTTTCTGATATCTAATAATATCACCAACTTTGAAGTTTACAAAATTATTTCCTGGAGAGGTAGTAATACCATTATTATTGATAGAAAGTGTATCTGCTACACTGTAATTAAATGGAGTATCAAAATCAAGAACAACGTCTGCCATGAAATCTGTAGAATATCCAGATAAAGCAGCACTGTTCTGATACAACATTCGGATATCACCAGATCCAAACTGAGTTACAGAATCAATAGTTCTTGGAACAGTCGTAATACCATTGATAGTGATAGATTCACCAACAACAAATTTGCCAGCAGTTTGTCTCAGGAAAACTTCTGATTTTCCAGATCCTACAACAGTGGCATATCCACTAGCACCACTACCGTTTCCTTTGATATAGGCAGTTGCTGGTAATTCACCAGCATCAACTGTAGCATTTAATTGAAGTTTAGTGTATGTTTGAAGATCATAGAGATAGCAATCAAATACACTGGCATCCGTAACAACACCAACAGCGGATTCTGGTCTTACTGTGTAAACTCTTGCTTGACCAATCTGTGTTCCAACACCAACACCAGTGTTGTTTCTTCTTTGATCATATAATTCAACTGTTCCAGTAAATTCTGGTATTCCATTAACACGATTGAGTCTAACAAGGTTCCCCATCTCAAAATCAACGGATGAGGATTCTACTTTTTTAGTATCCCTAGTTTTTTTAACGTCTAATACTGTTGTGCCATTTTTTTCAACGTCATATCCTTTAACGTAAGCAACACCAGGACCGACTTTTAACAAAGCCAAATCATCGGAAGGAGTGCTCCCTTGTGGAGTTGACTGATTTGAAAAATACAGACCATCATTACCAGTTCTATCATTTAAAGAATTGTATAAATCAAATTCAAAGTCTTCTACAGAATAATCACCAGATTCATCAAAAGTTCTCTTTGCAAAATAATCACGGATGATATTATATTGAGACCCTTTGATAATTTTTCTTATTTCACCGTTTTCTACTCTTAAAAGTTCGATGAAATTGACATCTGTCGTGTCATCTAATACTTTTTTGGATAAGGTAAGGGTGATTTTTAATCTATCAGCACCTGGAGCAGTGTAGTTAGAAAATCCTTTAGCATTATCATAGAGAGATGGATCATCTTTAGCAGTTGCTAAAGTTTCTGATACCGTCAATCCAACTCTATATGATGGTTGATTACTATACTGCTCAAGTAAAATAGTCTGTTTTGTTACTCTAGCAAATGTTCCTCTGAGGAACATGATGCCATCACCAATGTGTGCCGCGGCACCAATAGAGTTAGTATCTTCTGGGATACATGTAGCAAAGGTATTACCAGCAGGAATTGTCGTATTGCCATAATCGACTGGTTCTAATGCCTCAAGGTTTTCACCATCAGTAAATCCATCAAAACTATAATTTGTAGCAGAGTTGATGAATTTTACGTAGAGAGTAACATTATTCCTTTCAGATAGACTCTGAGGGAGGACATACTGAACCTGTGCTGTGACACCAGATTCCTGTCCAATAATTCTCTTACCTACAAAGTTATCAATATAAACACTTACATCTGTTCCCAGATGAGTTGCTGTGATTTCTACAGCATAATACTGGTTATCAAAAGTAACATTGCCAGGAATAACAATGGAACCTTCTTTGAAAATATGACTACCAAAGTTTTCAAGTTGATTCTGTAAAATCGATTGTAGAGTCGTCAGTTCTCTAGCCTGGATAGGAAATCCTGGTTTGAAGAGAACACGATAATAATCCTTATCAGCGTCAAAATCGTCAAAATATGGATTGACGTTGAGATTAGTCTGTTGTGGCATTTTATTAGAACTCTAATACGATTTTAACATCTTCCTTCTGTCTTTCATTCCTGGTTACAGAAGGTCTATTATCAAGGTAGATAATTTCACCTTTCCTCTTATTTATTTCTGGATTAGCAAGACCATCTGTGAACTGAACGCCAAGGTTGACGACCTTTCCTGATGCCAAGGTGGTTGTAATTCCAGTAAAGTTTTGATCTACGTTTACACTAAATGAACCACCAGTTTTTGTGATGGCATTTGCACTTGATGTAAAGTCAATAACTGGTGATCTAAAGTTAACACCAAAGTTATCTTTTTGACCACCAGAGGCAGGGTTGAAGTAAAGACTTCTGTCTTGGTAGTATTTGATAATCTTTGTGTTTGTATCGTAAGAAGCTACGATTCCTCTAGCAGTAGATCCTACACCAACTGTTTGTTCAATCTTATCACCAACTACTAAATCCTGAGCAGAACTCTGGGATTCGTATTTGATAGCATACAAAGCAGAGAACTGATTATCAGTAAATGTACTGTCAGATCCAAATGATGCTGGGTTTTGAACAATTCCAACCTGGGCAAATACAGTATCGGAAGCAAAATCAAAAGAAGAATTGTCAAATCTGGAATACATCAGAACCTTATCAGCACCCAGTTCCTTATAGACATCGAACCCATGTCCCTTAGATGGTGGAATAATGGGAATCAATGTAGCAAAAGCAGCAGTTGCTGTTTGAATACCAGAGTTTTCACTAGAAAGATCCACTCTACCAAATGAATACCCAGCACCACCAGCAGTAACCTGAGTTTCAATAATTTGACCTAAGGAGTTGGTTGTAATTCTAACCTTGGCACCTGTTCCATCACCAAGAATATCAAATTCTCTAGCAGTAAATTGTGGATATCCAAGACCAGGATCATCAATTGCAACAACTTTAATTTGATTATTATTAATCTCAGAATTACCGTTATCTCTAACAGCTTGAATTCCTACGTCAGTGGTTGTTGACCAATCATTTGGAACAGTGATGTATTCCGTAGAGTCAAATTTAACAATGTCACTAGGACTAATGGTATAAAGATACTTCCAAAGATATCCATCACCACTAGTGCCTGCTCTAGTTGGTTCTACATCGGTAAAAGTTGGTTCATCAAGAGATGATGATGGGACAGTAGAAATTCCTGCTGCTGTTCCATTATCTAAACAAATGTAAACACGGAACTCACTATTTACCACATAATAATTTGCTCCATAGAGTCTATTGGAGTTAGTTACCTGAGATTGGTTTGTCGAACTATAGTCATGTCTATAATAATCATAGGTAGATCCTTGAACCCAATTTATCTTTCTAACCAATCTTCTAGTATTAGCAGATGTGACACGTTTGCCAAACAGCATTGTGTCATACACATGGTTAGAATAATTAATATTATCAGTTGGGAATGGAGGACCACCAGAATCATTCCATGTAGATGTCCTACCAAATCCAGCAGTAGTAGGATCTGATAAACTCATGAATGTATAATATGAGTTTGCTGTATTTGCTACCGAAGCAACAAAATTACTAGCGTTCAAAATCCTAAATTGATCCGTGATTATAGCAGACATTATAAGCCTAAAGTTTATTTTTGTATTTATAAGGTGATTTTACCTCTTGCTCAGAGCACCTGTGTCTCTGAGACCAACGTCTCTTCTTTGGAATGTAGGATAAGTTGTAAGACCAACTTCAAAAGCATTACCATCGGAGAAGAATTCTAATGGTGTGGATGCTCTGTCAATACCAAAGATACGTCCCCATGATATCTTACCAGCTGGTTCTAAGTAAGAACCAGTTGTGGCAATACCAACAATGTTAGTGTCTGGATCAACATAACATGTGATAAGTCCAACTGTTCCAGAAATATTGGCATAGAACAATTCATAAACATTATCAAGTTTGTCTGTAGAAATACCAATCACATTTGTAGTGCCAATACCAACTGATGTTGCCGATCCAACCAATGTAGTCAGTCCAGTTCCAACTCCAGTATCGGAAACTACAATTCTGTATCCAGGCAGAAGTTTTTGCCTTTCAATCTCTGTTGGAACATCTTGAAGATCCAATTGGAATACAATTCCCAAACCTTCAGCAGGAATACTCAAGTTATATTGAGAAGTAAATCCAGTGGTGTTAAGAACATATGCCCTGTTACCATCAGCAGATGAAGTTTGAATTGTCAGTGCTGTGGGAATACCAACCCCAATAGTGGAGGTTTCGACACCGACAGCAGTGGTTATGTCATAATCAGTAGACAAATCAAATTCAATAATTTGTTCATTTTCACCACCAACAACCAACATCTTAGATCCATCTTGACTGAATGAGAAGTCATATGGAGCATTATCATCTACAATCGTATGATTTTGTACATATCCAAGTGAGGTAATGTCATATGGAATTGTAAGTTGATAGTGATAGAAAGTAGCACTGGCTGGATCAAGTGTATAAACTGTACGACCTACTCCAGTGACAACCATTGCTCTATGTGCCTGAGTTTGGTTAGCAATTGAAATATCTGTGCTAACTCCAGTTGCTGCAATTGATGTAAGATCCCAAGCAGTTCCTAAATCAAATTGATTTAATTGAGTTACAAATGGTGCCTGAGCACCTTTGCCCACTGTATAAAGTTTAGTTCCATCGGGGAGGAAGTGAATATCATACAGTTCAGTAACACTGCTACGAATATCAATAGTATTGCTACCATTGATAACTGCTGTATTGATTTTGTATGGTGTTGACATTGTATATTCAGTGATCGTTCCACCGGCTCCAGCAGCAAAGATGCTAGAACCATCATTCTTAAGTGCTATAGAGACTGCTGTGTTGATACCTGTAGATACGTCAACTCTATCATTTGGAGTTGCCTTGGTAACATCAAATGCAAAGAATTCTTCCAATCTAGCAGCAGATGTTGTGATGCCAGTAATTAGACCAGCGTATCCCTCAACTTCAAGATTTGTGATACCACCAACAGATTCAACATTAATGGTTTCGGTAGAACCAAATCCAACAGTAGCAATGCCAGTTTGAAGTACTCCACCAAAATTAGTATCTGTTCCATCAACACCAAGGAACAGTGATGTGTCATCAACAAATATTTGTGTGTCACTAGTTGTAACATTTTTAATCACACTTGCTGTTGGATAAATTTGAGCCTCAATTGAATCTCTTTCTTTTGAAATAAATTCACCATTCAATATCTTGTCAACCTTTTGCTTGGTCCAAATTATTGGTTTATTAGTTACCTGATTAACACCCTCACCCCTGTAAAGAGTGGTTTCGGTTTCACTGGAAGAAGTAATACCAATAACTGTTCTGGTGGATTCTTGAGAACGATTTTCTAAAGTATTTGATGCTAATCCAAATTCAATCAAAGGTGTTCTCTTTATAAAGATATCATCACCAGGTTTGATTGTCTCATTGATATTCGTGAACAGACTATCTGTACCAACCTTACCTCTATAGAAGAAGATTGATATGTTGTCCTGCTCTACTGGTGGTTCTGTAAACACGATAGACGTGCCACCATCAAAGTTGTATGCTGTTCCAGGTTCCTGTAAAACACCATTGATGAATACAATCAACAGAGATTCAAGATCAATTAAGGCAGAATCAGGATCATTCTTATCAACTTCAAAACTCAATGTTTGATCATTGTATGATAATGGGAATCTAGATCTCAGTCCATCTTGAAGAGCACTAATGTCATCAATGTAATCAAGTTCACCAAATTGCCAAGATGAGAATGTATCTTCAAATGTATCAAGGATTTCAATCTCAAACTGTCGGAAATTGTCACCAACGTTAGGATCTGTTGCCAGTCCAACGACAGTCACCTTATCACCGGCTCTAAAGGCATAACCTGGTTTGGTAATTCTAAACTCCTTAATTTCAAACAGAGTAGCACCAATACCAGATCTTACAATTCCACCACTTTCATAAGTATGAGCGATCGTACTAATTCCAACATTTGTAGTGAATTGTTGTAAATCTGTATCGATAGACAGAACACGATAATCAAATCCTTGAGTTCCATCTGGGAAAATGGTTGTGGTCACACCAGCGTGTGGTGCTGTACATGCGAAACTAATATTTCTCAGTTGTACAAACTCATTAAGTCTAGGTACAAAATCTGGTGCTGTTACTGTGGCAAGACCAGTGGTTTCGTCATATTCAAAGTTTACAATTGGTTTTTCTTGGAAAAATGTGTTGATACCAATAACGTCGATAGTTACCGACATTCCAATACCAGTCTCTGAGGTATTACCAATAGCAAGTCTAGAAATACCAGTAACTGGAAGATTTTCATAACTTGGAGAATCAACAAAAACTCGTGGATTTACATATCCAGTTCCACCAGAAACGATCGAAACAGCAATTGTTCCACCAGCACCTACAGTAGCAGTAACTTCGGCACCTGTACCAGCTCCACCACCAGGATGGGCATCAACAGTGATTGTGTTTGTGGTTACAGAAAGAATTGCGGTTACAATTCCAGCAAGTGGATCTGTTGATCTTGGATATGGATTCAAAGATCTAAAATCATCAGAGGAGCATGTGAATACAATGCCACCAGTATCAATTCCAATAGAATTACTAGTAGTTAATCCATGATTTGGGATAGTCAGAACCAAAAGTCCTGTTGGTGAATCATAAGTTGCTCCAGTGGCAGTGAAGGCAGTTCCATCAAAACTTGTTTGTCTAATAGATCCAACACCAGCACTTACAAATCTATGCTCAAAAGCAATGTCTGTGACAGCAACTCCAGGAACGGTTACATATCCACTACCAAAGTTAGCAGTTGTCCACTTGGCAAAGTTACCACTACCAACATAAGTATGAGCAAATGTAACTATACCCACCTGAGACTTGAATTGTGTTGCTGAAATGATTTCATCAACGTAATATGGACCAGCTGGTTTGACCTCAAATGCATTTCCAGCAGTTGCTCCAGATCCAGTGTAAGTATGGGCAATTGTAGAAACACCAACATCAACGACGAATTTATTCGTACCAGCAATTCCAAGAATTGGATATCTATTTGTGTTAACACCAATTGCTTTTTTGCCCGAACTTCCATCAGGGAAAGTAGTTGTAGTTACTCCAGCATGTGGCAGAGTACAAGAGAATCCAATATTCGACAGATCAACATATCTACCAATACTAAAGTTGTGGGATGAAGTTAATCCAACAGTAGCAATGCCTGTTTTGTTATCATAATCGAAAGAACTAATCGTAAAGTTAACTCCTTGCTCAGATGGGAAAACATAAACATTGTGGAAAGGAGATTCAGATGGGCAGGAGAACTCCAGTCCACTGAAGTTAATTTTGTCACCAACATTCAGTGTATGGTTTCCATCTGATGTAACTGTCAAAATACCTGTCAGATTATCATAGGTAGCTGTAGAAATATTGACTGTTGTTCCTGTCGTTGGAATACCAGTAACTTCAGTAATTACACCATTAGTTGCCGTAGCGACAATTTCAGCGGGAACAATTGGGGCATATCCCAATCCATTTGTCGAACCAAACGAAATAGGAACTCCACCTCTTGGAAGTTGATTTAGGTTAATATCAGTTTCATCAATAATTTGACCACCGGCAGCTGACAAAATACCAGTAAACACAACACTGCTTATACCAGCATTTTCTATAATTGAGAAATTATTATTTGTGTTATTTGGAGTCGAAGGTGCTTGGAAAATACCATTGATTAAAACTAATCCATTTCCTCCAGTAGATCCGATGCCAGTTACATCAGTACCAATAGATGTCAATCTAAACCTAGAAGTAACTCCATCAAATTGATCAGAGATATCGTCAAAGATTAAATTGCTATCATAATTCTTTCTTAGATAAACACGACCATTGAAAGAAGATCTAGGTATGGTTAAACCTCTTTCGTCCAAATCTTGTCTACCAGCACCTTTTGGAGCAGATGTGAAATGAATTTTACTATTAACAATATTGAATGCTCCACGATAAACACTAACGGCATCTTCAGCACTATGAGAGGTAGCACTGCTTCCAACAAATCCTCTTGTAACTTCTACGAGAGGAATGTCACCATCTGCAGAAACACCAACGTCTGATGTGCTGCCCAAACCAACAATATTAATCTTGACATATTCATCATTAATCTTGAGCAAATCATTTGGTCTAATGGAAGAAATTCCACTCAGTTCAAAAATAGTTGCTCCTGCTCCGATAGCATTTGTGAGTGTAAAATCAAGAGGAGTTTTACTAATTGGAGATTGAACAATACCATCAATACTGATTATTGCCTTTTCCTTATTCTTGACCATGGAAAGAACGTGCTTATTGCCCGTTCCAACAGATGTAAATGTAACACCTGTGCCTGCTATGGCATTAGCAGTGGTAATAGCAACTCTAAATTGAGAAGCATTATCTCTAATAGCATAAACTGTTTGTGGTAGTCTGGCTGTGCCAACACCGGTATCATATACAAGTCCAGTGGCAGCTACTCCAACCAAGTTACTATCAGGAGTGTAACTTAATTCTTCACCGTCTTGGAAATAATGCTCTACGGTAAATACACCATCAGAAGGTCTAAGAATAGAAGAATCTGGGTCGAAAGTTTTAGCAAAAATATCTACAGAATTATGTTTGGCATCAAACTCCAATACTTCTCTTTGATTAATACCAAAGTAAGTAACTTGAGCTACATTTGATCTAACATTTCCATACGTAAGATCACCGATTCCACTAACACCACCATTGTTATCAAGATCTCTATAAACAATCTCATTGAAAGTCTTGATATCAACATCACCAGTAATGTCTGGATAGAACTTAACATCAATGATATTGTTAACACCATAATCAACTCCGAAAGTACCAACTCCACTAGTGCTACCAATCGATAAGAAAGGATAAGTTAGAATATAAAGGTTCTTTCTTTGATCATCGTTTACAACGTAAACTTGGTGAATCGCTTGTGTTTCACCGATGGCAACTTTTACAGTTGATTTAACAGAAGCATCAGTAATACTGCTAATACCCAAGATGCTTGTAGAAACACCACTAGTTGTAGTGGAAAGACCAGCCTCAAGTCTTGCAGTTCTTTCAGAACCATCTATTGTTCCTGTAAATTTGAATCTGTATGTTCCAATTCCAGCACCACTAGTATTGATTCCTACAGTTTGAGTTCTTATTCTTACATCATTAGATCCATTGTTAGTAAAGGAAAGTGTAACAACACCAGAATCAATAGATGAAGTAAAGGATCCAATAAATGGACCAGAGAATCCCGAAAGAGAAACTCTAGTGTTAAATGCTGCCAGTTCCGTCAAATGAGTGTCACCAGCACTATGGGACAATACTAATTCATAGTAATCAATATCATTTGTCAAACTATCATAAACTTCTACAGAGGAGTATATGCTATCAGTATGTAAAGTGCTGAATCCAATAACGGTTGCTGATGCTCCAGCAGAAACAGTGTCTGTGGAGGAAATTAAATCAACAAATCCAACATTAGCCGACCCCACACCTGCTGTAGTATCATCAAAGAATGTTTGTAATATTTTAATATCATAATCAGTGTTGTATGGTTCAAATGGTTCAAATCTCAAACTATATTGATTGTCATCAGAATCATAAACACCATTAAATTCTCCAACACTATCACCCAGACCAACCTTTTCCAAGGCAAAGGTGTCTTGATTATTTGTTATCAGAACAATTTCTTTCAAGGACAGTTCATTGCTATTTGTAGCATCAATTGTCTGAACAATAAACTTATTGGTTTGTCTACCTTCTGTCCACTCACCAGTATCAGTAAAGTCAATTAAGTCTTCTGAGTTTTCATTTAAGAAAGTATCACTAATATCATCAATGGAAAGAACTCTGTTTGATTTGTTCAGGATGAAATCACTAACTTTAATATTTTCAAATTCAATGGATTTAGAAGTGTTAGTTGTAGCATCAACATCTCTAACATAATCAAAATCATTTACCGAATCTACTCTCTTCGCTCCATCATAAACATCAATGACCAAGAAAGGATCTTCCTGAGCAGTGGTGAAAGAAGCACCAACATTGCCAGTTGGGTCTATCTGCATGTCAACGAAGTTTCTATATCCAGCTGGGTGAACAATGTCATTCACATAACTGATAACATCGTCAAAGGATTTTACACTTTGAACAGAATATGACATTCTCTGATAATAGTCATTATCAGATGTTACTTGATAATCTTCATCTAAGAATCCAATTTCGTTGCTCCAACCCTTAGTGAACTTAGAAGTAGAATCTACACTAAATCTACCAGCTTTACTGCTCAAATCAGAAATTGTACATCTAGATCCACTTACAGAACCAGTTAGTCTATCACCAACTTTAATTGGTGTAATTCCAGTGACATTTAATTTACCAGTCAAATCATTGAAACTACTTACAAAGAGATCAACAGATCCAATGACAAAATCATCATTCAAGAACAATGCTTCTCCAGGTACAAATGTAGATGATCTTCTTTGAATAGAAAATTCTGCCAAATTATCCTTTTTAATTACATTAGCAAAGAATCCTGGATTTGTGATTGCAATACCAGTATTATTCCCTCCAGAAACAAAACTAGAAAGACTATATGTAAGAGTATTGGGATTAGCAGAGCTATTATAGTTTGTAATTGTAAAATAAGCATAATCATAGTCAGATGAGTTGTGACCCTGACCATCAGTAGATGCTAAACCAATACCTTCAACAAAAATTAGATCTCCGTTAGCAAATGGTGCTGTCGAGAATCCCAAA
>Ga0213858_10000618_pt1 | contig 16888 bp, 11 predicted proteins | sample PICome_FD_160122 | JGI IMG/M metagenome (GOLD analysis project Ga0213858, IMG submission 160122) | Coastal seawater microbial communities near Pivers Island, North Carolina, United States - PICO245 | ecosystem: Environmental > Aquatic > Marine > Coastal | place: USA: North Carolina | collected... | reverse complement strand
CCCCTGCAAAGGGGTCACCAACTCACTTAAATCAAAATCAGCAAAACCATCGTTGTCACTGTCGCAAACAACAAATGGATCTATTAATCCTGGAGTGGGGGGTTCAATAACGACGACGGGGATTTCGACAAGATCAAAACAGTTTAAGTCATCAAAATTCACCAAACGGGCATAAATGATTTCTCCTGGAACAGGCACAGGATAAGGCACCGGTAGAACATTTGCTCCAGTCGTGGCGTCGACGGGATCATTGTGATAAGTAATTAAATAATCTGCCGCGGGTTCACCATCCAATACTTCTGCGTCGAAAGTAAGCGGCAAGTCGATTTCGGTAAATCCATCGTTATCGTTATCACAGACCTCAATACCATCAGGCTGACCTGCCTGCACCCTTGTAAAGAAAATTTTGAATTGCTCAATAGCAAAACAACCCTCTTGGCTTTCTACTCGTGCATAAATGGTCTGTGGGGAGGGCGGAGTAATAAAATACCCTGTCGGCACCAAAATCACATTGGTATCGTTTTGGGCATCGGTCAAAGTCTCATAGTACTTGACCACATATAGTGCTGGATCTTGTGGCCCTAAAAGGTCATCGTCATTTTCTGTAAGGTCAAAACTACCTGCGGTGGCGCCATCATCACACAAAAATAAATCCTGTGGCGGGAAAATATCCGGTGGTGGATTAAAAGTCACCTCTATATCATCTGTAATGAAACAAGGCCCTTCAAATCCTTCTACAGTGTACACCCCGCTTAATCCAACGGTAATGCTAGGATTGGTTTCTCCCGGAATGATGTTCCCATCCTTGTACCACTGCCAAGTAAAATCTGGAGAGGAAACTCCGGTATCAAGCGTGACGGTCAATCCTGCGCAACTTTCGACATCAACGCCAAGTGAAAAAGGTTGAGTCGTATCGATAAAAAGGAAGTCCTCATTGTTGGTTTCATCAATCTCCAGTATCGAGTTCGCTGGATCCACGACCATCACCAAATTAAATTGCGGCGGTGTCCCAACCAAGTTTAAGATGGTATTGCCTGATTCTGATCCTCCTATCGGGATATTCGTAGTGGTAAAAACAGTATCGAGATAATTTAGTGGCCCCCCACCCACGTTTTGCCAATAGAAATCGACTCGGGTCCCGGCTGACAAGGGACTTGTTGAGGGCAAATTATAAACGGTGTAATCGATGAATAAATTCTGTCCATTGTCACAGATAACATCCAAATCATCAATGGTACAGGCGGCATCAGGTATTTCAGAATTAACCGCCGTAATTACGTTGTTAATCAAGACCAGATCCTGACCAGAGGTCAATTGAATGTCAATCTGGGTGTCTCCAGGTTGGACAATGCCTTGAAGATCATAGACATCCAAGTCCATATTCCAGAGCGTTGACGAATTGGTATAGCTATTGGTCCCATTAAAAGCATTATTTCCCGGGTTTAAGGGCGGGTTATCAATCAAAATGCCATTGATGGTCAAGGTCTCCTGTACGGCGATAGAGGCATCTCCCTCCCAAGCTAAAAATCCAATTTTTGCCAAATCATCGGTGGCCACATCAATTCCTGTGAGGGTAATGTCCAATTCTGGATTGGAACCCCAAACACCGTCAAAACCCTCAAAAATGCTGATTTGATTTTGAGGCAAGGTCGGTTCGGTAAAAATGACGTAAATCATCCAGCCACCGTAATTGGTGCTATTACCGCACGGTATCGATCCTAAGTAATCTGAAAAAGTGTAAACGCCATTGCCAATGGCCGCGACCAAATTGGTGACGTTGGCATAGTGCGTGTTATACAAACCAAAATTATTATTGATGGTAAACGTACGCTCGGCCAACACAGGGTTACCGTTCAATGAAACAGCATCATCCGCAGGGCCCGATGCTGACCAGTACATATGAGCCTGAAAGAAGGTCTCATTAGGTTGCAGATTCAACGTGGCAGAACTCTGAGGCAGTAGCTCACAAGGGACAGGATTTGCTTCAACGTTTAATGTGTTACCAATCGCGGTGAAATCGTATTGTCCAACGATCTGAGGGACAATTCGAGTAAGGGGAACCTGTCCAAAGATTGTTGTCGAAAAGAGCAATAAAACTAGGCGTAAAAATTGTTTCATTCAGGCAGAAAATAAAGTGGACAAATTAATCATATTTTACCATTATTAATGCTATAAACGTGTTAAATCAATAAGTATTTTCCAAGTGACCACTTAGATACGTATCTTTGTGGTACAAAAAAAATTACCGAATACCGCTTTATGGATTTAGAAAAACAATTACAAGAAATAGAAGCCTATGGCAATGAGCACATTGGGTCTTCAAGCCGCACCCCTTTACGCCCTGATGCCTTTGACAAAGGAGATCAGGAAAAAATGGACCTAATTGAAGACAACATGAGGAACATTTTAGAGACTTTAGGCATGGATCTTACCGATGATAGTCTTAAAGGCACTCCTAAACGGGTGGCTAAAATGTTTGTCAAAGAAATCTTTGGAGGATTAAACCCAGAAAAGAAACCAAAGGCCTCAACCTTTGAAAACAAATACAAGTACGGCGAAATGCTTGTGGAAAAAAACATCACCCTTTACTCCACCTGCGAACACCATCTTTTACCCATTGTCGGTCGAGCACACATCGCATACATTTCGAAGGGGACTGTTGTTGGCTTGTCCAAAATGAATCGTGTTGTAGATTATTACGCTAAAAGACCTCAAGTCCAAGAGCGATTAACCATGCAAATTGTCAAAGAACTGCAAGAAATTTTAAATACTGAAGATGTAGCTTGTGTCATTGATGCTAAGCACTTGTGTGTAAACTCTCGTGGCATCAGAGACATCGATAGCTCTACTGTAACGAGTGAATTTGGCGGACAATTCAAAAATGAAAAAGTCAAAAGAGAATTTTTAGACTACATCAAATTAAACACCTCTTTTTAAACCCTCATGGAGTTGCCTAAACCGGAGCATCGCGATTTGTTTATTTACAATTCTTTGAGCAAAGTCAAAGAGCGATTTTCCCCTCTCATTCCAGAATTTGTCGGCATGTATGTATGCGGGCCTACGGTGTACAACTATGTTCATTTGGGCAACTGCCGGACCTTTTTGTCCTTTGACCTGATCTATCGCTATCTTAAGCATTTGGGTTACAAAGTTCGCTATGTCCGGAACATTACCGATGCCGGACATTTAGAAAACGACGCGGATGCTGGAGAGGATCGAATTGCTAAAAAAGCTCGACTGGAAGCCATTGAACCCATGGAAGTCGTCCAGCGATACACGGTAGACTTTCATGAAATTATGAGTGCCTTTGGTGCCCTACCCCCCGATATCGAGCCGACTGCTACCGGACATATCATTGAGCAAATTCAGATTATCGAAAGTATCTTAGCATCTGGTTATGCCTACGAAAAAAACGGCTCCGTGTATTTCGATGTGCTCAAATTCAATAAAGAGCAGACCTATGGCAAACTCAGTGGCAGAAAGCTCGAAGACATGATTGCCAACACTCGGGAATTGACTGCTCAAAGTGAAAAGAAAAACCCCCAAGATTTTGCTCTTTGGAAAAAAGCAGAACCCCAACACATCATGCGATGGCCCTCGCCATGGGGTGATGGTTTTCCAGGCTGGCACTTGGAGTGTACTGCCATGAGTACCAAATATCTCGGCGAGACTTTTGACATTCACGGCGGCGGTATGGATTTGAAATTCCCTCATCACGAATGTGAAATCGCTCAAGCCGAGGCGTGCAATAAAGTCACACCTGTGCGCTATTGGATGCACGCCAACATGCTCACGCTAAATGGTAAAAAAATGGCCAAATCTACTGGCAACAACATTTTACCACGAGAATTGTTTTCAGGGGATAATCCTCTAATGAGTCAAGCCGTTCGACCTGCGGTGGCGAAATTTTTTATGTATCAGGCCCACTATCGCAGCGTTTTGGACTTTTCCGATCAGGCCATTTTGGCCAGTGAAAAGGGTTACCTAAGATTGATGGAAGCCATGACGAAACTCGATGAAATCACTGCTGGTTCAAATTCCGATTACGACATCGATGCATGGGTCGATGCCTGCTATGCGGCCATGAATGATGATTTTAATAGCCCCATCTTAATCGCACAGTTATTTGAAGCAACAAAATGGATTAACGCCTTGAGCGCGGGAAATACCCAAATCACTGAGGCCGATTTGAACCGACTGCAGACCACCATGAAGGCTTTTGTATATGAGGTTTTGGGAATGCCCGAGGAATCCCTGAACGGTCAAAACAGCGGTAATCATTTAGAATCTGCGGTGAATATTTTGATCGATTTACGCAATCAAGCCCGATCGCAGAAAGATTTTGCGACCAGTGATGCCATCAGAGACCGATTGGCAGAGGCGGGGATTCAACTCAAAGACGGTAAAGACGGAACAAGTTTTAGTTTAGACTAACCAAACAGAATTTAAGTGTTTCTTCTTACCCAACCCCTTATCCTGCTCATTAAAATATATCAAAATTTCATTTCACCACTGTTGCCATCGACTTGCCGCTTTCAGCCCACTTGTTCTCATTACAGCATCGAGGCGCTAAAAAAACACGGCGCTTTCCGAGGGGGATTTTTAGCCATTAAGCGCATTGCCAGATGCCATCCATGGGGAGACTCGGGTCATGATCCGGTGCCATAAGGCCAATTTATCGTCGATTGAAAAGTTGGATGAACCGACTAACAATGATCGTAAGGCACGAGTCATTATTGACCTGAGGCCACAACCATTGACCACCTTTTTTCTATCTTTACCCTAAACATAAACCATGACCACATTTTTAAGCATTTATTGGGCACCCTCCGAAGGTATTGATCTGGGTTTTTACACCATACAGTACTATTCGCTCATGTTCGTTTTGGCCTTTTCGCTTGGATGGTATTTAATGAAGAAAATCTTCATTCGCGAAGGGGTTGCTTTAGAAAAATTGGACAGTTTGTTCATGTATATGGTCCTGGCCATTCTCATTGGCGCACGACTGGGTCATGTTATTTTTTACCAGCCTGAGTTATTTCATCAAGATTTTTTCTCCGTATTCCTGCCTTTCAAATTCAAAGGGGGATTCGCCTTCACTGGGTTTCGAGGTCTGGCTTCTCATGGAGCGGCCATTGGTATCATTATCGCTATGTATTTGTATCAAAAAAATGTATTGAAAGAATCCCTACTCTGGCTTTTTGATCGAATCGTCATTCCGGTGTCTTCAGGTGCGGTGTTGGTGCGCATTGGCAATTTTATGAATTCAGAAATTGTGGGTCATCCTACAGGTTCAGACTTCGGGGTGATCTTTGCCAATAATGGTGAAGACTTCGCCCGTCATCCAGCTCAGCTGTACGAGTCTTTTGGTTATGTATTCGTGTTTTTAATTTTGTATTGGATTTATTGGCACACGGATAAACGCCTCAAACAAGGCTATATTTTTGGCTTATTCTTAATCCTTTTGTGGTCCGTTCGATTCGTCGTTGAATTTTATAAAAAGAGTCAGGGTGGATTTGAGTCGTCACTGGGTGATTTGCTCAGCACCGGCCAGTGGTTGAGCATCCCTTTTATCATCGCGGGTATTGTTTTGTTGTTTAGAGCCAATAAAATCCAGAGCTCATGAAGCCTAAATACCTTTGGTTAATTGGCGCCGCCGCCGTGATTTTCGGCTTTGGCAGCTGCATGAACCATAAGAAAGAAAAAGTCCTTACACGTACCATATCGTTCACCAAAGAAGGTGAATTAAACCTACTGAGACTAGAGGTTGATACCTTAATTGCGTCTCTGGATATCGAAATTGCCGAATCTGAATACGAGACCCAAACCGGGCTCATGTATCGTAACTCAATGGAGGATCATCAGGCCATGCTCTTTATCTTTGAGCAAGAAGCTCCGCTTAGTTTTTATATGAAAAACACGCAGTTCCCTTTAGACATCATTTATTTAGACAAGGGACTCAACATCGTCCAAATCTACAACGAAACCAAACCATTTGACGCAAGACCATTACCCTCTAATCGCCCTGCGCAGTATGTCCTCGAAGTCAATGCAGGCCTCGCGAAAAGTTGGAATCTACAGTCCGGTGACAAAGCCAAATTCTCCCGCTTGTAAAAGGCTAATCACGAGCTCCATTATTCGATTTTAAACAAAAAAAATCCCGCGTTTACGGGATTTTATAGTTCAATCTCTAAGCATTGACCGGAGCATTAAACGTTGTTCAGGCCAAATGTACGATTATTCTTCATCGTCCTCTTGCTTGTCGCTGAGGTCAATACCGCGCTTCTTGACAGTATCAAAAAACACAGGTGTAGCGATGAACAGAGACGAATAAGTACCGACCAGGATTCCAACAATCAAAGCGAAAATCAATCCTCGGATGGACTCTGCCCCCAATAGGAAAATGGTCAACAATACGATCAGTGTTGTTAATGAAGTATTCAAAGTACGGCTCAAAGTACTGTTCAATGCACCGTCTATGATTTTATTCATGCGCCAACTGCTATGCTCATTAAAGAACTCACGTATGCGGTCGAATACAACTACGGTGTCATTTAATGAGTAACCAATCACCGTCAAAATCGCAGCGATAAAAGACTGATCGATTTCCATATTGAATGGCATGAACTGATAGGTCAAAGAAAAGACCCCAAGAACAATAATCACATCGTGAAATACTGCTGCAACAGCACCCAAACTGAATTGCCATCTTCTGAATCGCAATAAAATATAAAGAAAGACCACGACCAATGAGCCCAATACTGCTAGGAATGAAGAAGACTTGATGTCATCCGCAATGGTCGGTGAAACCTTGTAGTACTCCATGCGACCTGCCATTTTATTTTCATCATCAGCCACAAAACTGTTATAATCCATGCCTTCTGGCAGATAGCTGACTAAAGCCTCAAACAACATTTGTTCAATCTCAACATCGACCTCAGCACCGGTTTCCTCGACCTTGTATTTAGTCGAGATTTTTAATTGGTTGTTACCGCCGTAAGTTTTGGCTTCAGCACTTTCAAAAACGGCAATCAAGTCATTTTGAACCTCCAAGGCATTCACATCGCGGTCAAAACGCACGGTATAGGTACGTCCACCGACAAAGTCGATCCCTTGATTCAGACCATTGGTGAATAATGACCCGATACTCACCAGAAGCAACACACCAGAAAGTGCGTAGGCCATTTTTCTCTTAGCCAAAAACTTAATGGCCACATTGCGGAATAGATTTTTAGTAATCGAGGTCGAACACGTCAATGATTTCCCGTTGTGTGTAAATCGATCAATAAAGAGTCGGGTTACAAAAATGGCTGTGAATAATGAAGTACAAATACCAATCAGCAAAGTAGTGGCAAAACCTTGAATGGGTCCTGTTCCAAATACCAAAAGAATCAAACCTGTTAGCCCTGTCGTAATGTTGGCATCCAGAATTGAAGACAAAGCGTTACTAAAACCATCGCTAATGGCATCACGCTGTGATTTGCCGCGGAATAACTCCTCTCGAATACGCTCAAAAATAAGTACGTTCGCATCCACTGACATTCCGATGGTCAATACAATACCGGCGATTCCTGGTAGAGTCAGTACGGCACCCAATCCGGCCAATACTCCAAAAATGAATAGAATGTTCACCACAAGGGCTACGTTGGCGAAAGCCCCTGCTTTGCCGTAATACAGCATCATCCAGAACAACACAATGGACAAGGCAATGATAAAGGAGAGAATACCGCTATCAATGGCTTCTTTACCCAGAGTTGGACCGACAACTTCAGCCTGAATGATGTCTGCAGAGGCAGGCAATTTACCGGCTCTTAATACGTTGGCCAAATCCTGAGCCTCAGGAATGGTAAAGTCCCCGGTAATTTCGCTACGACCACCAGAGATCTTTCCAGAGCTCACCCCAGGGGCTGAATAAACTACATCATCCAATACCACAGCGATTTGAGACTGATTGTTGTAAGCATATTCCGTCATGTCCTCCCAAATCTTGGCTCCTACTCCATTCATTTGCATGGTGACCGCCACCCGACCAGCTTGGGTGTAGGACTGTTGTGCATCGACAATTACACCACCACTGAGTTCTGGAGTATCTTCTCTGTTGCCCTTAATGGCGTACAAACTTGTAATCTCCTCACCAACGGATTCATTGTATTCAGGGATGCTCCAAATAAAATTGTAGTAGCGCTGCTCTCCACTGAGTAAGGCGCGGACCTGTGGCTCGCGCAAATAGCCATTAATCAGGGCTGTATCTTTAAGCGAAAATGATGCCAGTCCTGGATTACTCGCACGAACGGGTAAAATACGATTCAATAATGGACGATCGAGCATAGGGTCATCCGCCTGATTGACTTCCTCTCCCCCTAACAGATCGGCAAGATCGTCATCTTCTTCTGCGGCTGTTTCCTCAGCAGTCTCCTGCTCCGGTGAACGGGCCGCGAGCAATTCTTTCAATTTGGCATCTGCATCGATTAAAAAGGTGGTAATGTTCTCTTCTTTTACTACCTCCCAAAATTCCAATTGAGCGGTACTTTGTAATAGTTTTTTAACGCGTTCTACATCTTTGGCGCCTGGTAATTCAACCAAAATTCGACCAGAGTTCCCCAATCGTTGAAGGTTGGGCTGGGTTACACCAAATTTATCAATACGCTTGCGCAATACCTCAAATGCCGAAGCAATGGATTCATCTACCTTGCGGGTGATGACCGATTTCACCTCATCGTTAGACATGCCACTGAGGATTTGGTCCTCTAAACCTTTGTTGAAGAATATGTCTGGTGAGGCTAAATTATTTTCCCCGGGCAAGGCCTCAAAAGCTTCGAAAAAGGATTCCAAGAAAGTACTTTGAGAGGACTTTTGAAGTTCGCCTGCATCGGCCAGAGCCTGGTTGAATGCAGGGTCTTTTGTATTGTTAGCTAGTCCAGCCAGGATGTCTTTAACAGAAACCTGAAGGATTACATTGATACCCCCTTTAAGGTCTAATCCTTTGTTTAAAACTTTGTCTTTGGCTGTGTTATAATCGATGCCAAAAAATTGAGGTTCTGACCCCACAGAATCAATGTAGCGCAAAGCAGCCGCCTGTCGCTCCTGAGACTGTGTCGCATCAAAACGAGAATTCGCCGCAGCCTGTGCCGCATCTTCAACTTGATTTGCGACGAAGGTAAACGACAATTGGTATAAACTGACCAATCCGAAAAGTATCGCAAAGACGGTTATGAGTCCTTTATTTTGCATTCTATCTTGGTTTAGAGTATTTAAAAACGTGCAAATATAGTTTTTCAAAAAGGAAATGGCAATTATTTTGGCCCGAAAAAACGCCAAAAAAGGCCGCTAATTGCGGCCTTGACATCAGCTTATGATGGTCTTAAATCACCCCAATAACGCATTGGTTTTTCTTACGCCCTCAGCACTATTCTTAAGATGCGTCTGCTCATCCTCATTGAGGTCCAGCGCGACGATTCGCTCTATCCCATTTCGGCCGAGAATCACTGGAACCCCAATACAAAGGTCAGTGAGTCCGTATTCACCCTCGAGTAAAGCCGAGCATGGCATCATTTTCTTTTGGTCACAGGCAATACTCTGAACGAGACTCGAAACGGCAGCTCCTGGAGCATACCAAGCGGAGGTTCCTAACAATTTGGTCAAAGTCGCCCCACCCACTTTGGTGGCCTCGCGTACCTGATCCAAGCGCTCGCCAGAAAGAAATTCACTCACAGGAACACTGCTTCTTGTGGCCAAACGAGTCAGAGGAATCATTCCCGTATCGCTATGCCCACCGATAACCATCCCATCAATATCACTTGATGGAGCGTCCAGTGCTTCAGCCAATCGATATTTGAAGCGCGCACTGTCTAGAGCGCCACCCATACCGATGATTCGGTTTTTAGGCAAGCCTGTCACTTTATGGGCCAAATATGTCATGGTATCCATGGGGTTACTTACCACAACCAAAATGGTTTCAGGAGACTCTTCGATCAAGGCTCCAGCGACATTCTTTACAATTCCCGCATTAATACCAATAAGCTCTTCACGAGTCATTCCCGGTTTTCTGGGAATTCCCGAGGTAATGACACAAATATCGCTTCCCTTAGTAGCCGAATAATCGTTGGTTACTCCAGTAATTTTTGTATCAAATCCATTGAGTGTAGCTGTTTGCATTAAATCCATAGCCTTGCCCTCTGCAAAGCCTTCTTTAATGTCTAACAAAACCACTTCACTGGCGAAATTTTTTATGGCGATATATTCTGCACAGCTCGCGCCTACTGCACCTGCCCCTACAACAGTAATTTTCATGTTTATTGTGACTTTTTGTGAATAATTGGGTTGTTCAATTGCTGCGTTTCCGCGGGGCAAAAATATCAATTAATATGCACTTAACCTATTCAGACTGACAGTAAGTAAATCGTGTAAACCTAAGGCATAAAACTAATTAACGAATACTCACCGACAAGCCAGTAGAAAAGGTGTTGTATTCCTGAATGGTGTATGAGGCAAATAATTTAAAAATCGCCAAATTGAGTCACAGGCCAAGTCCAAATCTCAGACTGTTTACGTGGGCTTTGAATCCATCTAACTCGAATCGTTTAGGCGTCAATGTTGGCGTAAACTGCATTGCGCTCAATGAAGTCGCGACGAGGCGGCACTTCATCGCCCATAAGCATGGAAAAAATACGATCAGCCTCGGTACCATTGTCAACGCAAACCTGACGAAGCGTTCTAAATTCCGGATTCATGGTTGTATCCCATAGTTGTTCCGCATTCATTTCTCCAAGCCCCTTATATCGTTGAACAGAAACACCACCACCCCATTCTTTACTCAGCGCATCCCGTTCCTTATCGTCCCATGCATAGGCTTTTTTCGCTCCTTTTTTGACCAAATATAGCGGTGGTGTCGCGATGTACACATGCCCCCCTTCAATCAGCGCGCGCATGTATCGGAAGAAAAAGGTCAAAATTAAAGTGGAAATATGACTACCATCAACATCCGCATCACACATGATCACGATTTTGTGGTAGCGCAGTTTTTCCAGATTGAGTTCTTTAGCATCTTCTTCGGTACCGATGGTGACCCCTAATGCGGTAAATATATTTTTGATCTCCTCGTTTTCGAACACTTTGTGCTGCATGGCCTTTTCGACATTCAAGATTTTACCACGCAATGGCAAGATGGCTTGAAAATTTCGATCCCGTCCTTGCTTGGCTGTTCCTCCTGCAGAATCTCCCTCGACTAAAAACACCTCGCATTTTTCAGGATCCTGTTCGGAACAGTCCGAAAGCTTTCCTGGCAGACCAGCGCCACCCATTACGGTTTTGCGCTGCACCATTTCACGTGCTTTTCGCGCCGCATGCCTTGCTTGAGCAGCCAAAATTACCTTTTGAACAATGGTTTTGGCATCGTTCGGGTGCTCTTCTAAATAGTTTTCAAGCATTTCAGAAACCGCCTGGCTCACCGCAGAAGTAACCTCGCGATTACCGAGTTTAGTTTTTGTCTGGCCTTCAAATTGTGGTTCAGCGACTTTGACCGAAACAATCGCGGTTAATCCTTCGCGAAAATCATCACCCGAAATTTCAAATTTTAGCTTGTCCAACAGCCCAGAAGCATCGGCATATTTTTTCAAGGTTGTGGTTAGCCCTCGTCTAAAACCGGATAAATGGGTCCCTCCCTCGTGGGTATTAATGTTGTTGACGTAGGAGTGTAAATTTTCGTTAAACGAGGTGTTGTAAATCATCGCCACTTCAACCGGGATGTCATTCTTTTCACCTTCCATCGAAATGACTTCTGCAATCAATGGCTCTCGGTTACCATCTAAAAATTTAATGAACTCCTTAAGCCCCTCTTCACTGTGGAATTTTTCCTTTGGGTGGCTCCCGTCTTCCTCTTGGCGACGCATGTCGGTTAAGTAGATGGTAATGCCGTTATTCAAAAACGCCAATTCACGAAGTCGACTGGCTAAGGTATCGTAGTTGTATTCTCTGGTTTGGGTAAAAATTTCGTCGTCGGGCAAAAACGTCACTAAGGTTCCTCTTTCAGCGGTATCACCAACTGATTTTACGGGGTACAGGGCTTTTCCTCGCTCGTATTCCTGTTCCCATATTTTACCATCGCGAAAAACTGTAGCCTTCAAGGAGGCAGAAAGCGCATTAACACAACTGACCCCGACACCGTGTAGTCCTCCTGAAACCTTGTACGAATCCTTATCAAATTTACCTCCAGCACCAATTTTAGTCATGACCACTTCCAGTGCAGAGACCCCCTCTTTTTTATGGAGGTCAACCGGTATACCACGACCGTTGTCTTTAACCGAGATTGAATTGTCCTGATTGATCACCACATCTATGGTGTCGCAATGGCCAGCTAAGGCTTCATCGATAGAGTTGTCGACTACTTCATAAACCAAATGATGTAATCCCCGCACGCCCACATCACCGATGTACATCGATGGTCGCATTCGCACGTGTTCCATGCCTTCTAGAGCCTGAATATTATCGGCCCCATAATTGGTCTTGTTGACTTCTTCACTCATAAGTTTTAGGTTGTTTTTTTCGCTGGGAAAAATGTATTAACAAATATAACCAAATCCCCAGTGATTTCAATGCATAACAAGGAATCGAACCTCCGAAGTTATCAACAAATTTTGTGAAAAAAACCAACCCAGAAAACCTTAAAAAAATCTGGGGTCAAAAAAGAAAAAAATCGACACAATAACCCTCTCTAAAAACAGCAGGAGGAATTATGGAATGTTGAGGTATTTGTGGGTCTGTAACGAGAGAATCCAGCGGGTATTTTTCATGACGTAGTCCACCATTAGCGGCATCATTTTATCGCGCTGACTCCATTCTGGCTGTAAATACAGCTTACAGTTTGGTCCAACCAAGGCAGCTTGCTCTTCGGCAAAGATAAAATCGTGATTGTTATGGATGATGACTTTGAGTTCATCAGCCTTGTGATAAATGGACTCTAGAGGACGTTTATTCTTTTTGGGTGAAAGACAAATCCAGTCCCAAGTTCCCGTTAACTTATAGGCTCCAGAAGTTTCAATGTGGGTCTGAAGACCTGCCGCCTTCAATCCATCAGTCAAAGGATCCATAGGCCACATTAAAGGCTCTCCGCCAGTGACCACAATGGTCTCGGCGTGACTTTTTGCCTTATGAATGATCTGGGCTATGTCGGTTGGTGGGTGGATTTTGGGGTTCCAGCTTTCTTTGACGTCGCACCAATGGCAGCCCACATCACATCCTCCTACCCGAATGAAATAAGCTGCAGTTCCTTTGTGATAACCCTCACCCTGAAGGGTGTAAAACGCTTCCATAAGAGGAAGATAAGTGCCTTGAGCCACCGCATGCTCTATATTTATATCGGCTTCATTCATGCCGCAAAGATAAAATTAATTCGTCGACCCACGGGCTAAATAAGTCCTTTTGGCCTGGTCTATATCGGGAACATGATTATTTTTGTTCCAGTTAAATTTCATCACAACACACCCATGAATCGCATTATACCTCTATTGGCTTTGACACTCATCTTTGCCTGTCAAAACACCACTTGGACCATCACAAAAAATGGGGTAGGCCCCATTATTTCAGGTACCACACTAGATGAATTGGTTGTCCTTTTTCCGTCAGATTCATTGGTCGCAGCTAAGGGCAAAGGCGACGCTCTAATTGGAGATGTTGAAATTTTTAATTCCCAAGGAAAACTCAAACTCGTTGTGGCTCCCGATGATGGCGATGATCCAACCTCCAAGATTGCTTACGTCCGAATAGTTGATCCTCAATTCACCACACAAAGTGGTATCGGACCAAGCAGTACTTTTGGTCAAATTAAAGACCTTTACCAAGTTGAAGGGATTGATAATGCGATCAATTCTGTTGTGATAAGTTTTAAGGACGCACCGTGGTACATCACGATAGATAAAACAGAACTGCCTGAAAATATTCGATACGACTTTGCCAGTAAAATTGAACTGGCTCAAATCCCTGGTGAGGCCAAGATCAAGTATTTTATCTACTCCTGGTAACGTCCTGAACCCTATTTCAGGCCACTTGTTTACCTCGGTATCGATCGCTGAGATAATCGGCAGCTTTGAAACCGTAAAATATCACAATGAAGAAAGGGAAAATTAAAAGTTCCTCTACCAAAATGTAGTAGGGCCAATCCCCCAATAAATCGAGTAATGAGGGATGCTCGGGTTTGCGCATCAAAAACAAATAATTTGACCCCACTAGCGCATTGACCGCTATAATGAATACCAGATAAATTTGAATCGCACCGAAAGCCTTGAAAATACTTTTGAACTTGGGCCGCATGCCGTAAATAACCGAGGCATAGATCATGTACACAACCAGTCCAGCATGTTCCACCCAATATTTGAAAAATCGATAATGAGGAAAGCCCTCATCTAAATCTGGTGTGAGGACGCCCTGAGCGGTTCCCGCTAAAACCCAAAACACGAGAATTTCATACATCCAGTATTTTCTCATAAATGCAAAAATCGGTAAGGTGAGGGCTAAGAAATTACACAGGTGGAGCGGCAGGTCCTTCTGTACGTCAAATGGCCCCACAAACACCTTAATGGCGGTATAACTCAGGATGCTCAACGAAATAACACAAGAGAGAACAAGACCGATTCGGTGTTGCATTTTTGGACTACTTACGCGTCCCCATCGAATGAGCCCATAACCGACAGCTGTAAAAAACAAGATGGCCAACCAATGCTGGGTTCCCAATAAAGTAAAGTCATTATTTGGCGTAAAAAATCTTGAATCCATGGGTCTGTGTCAGAAACCAAGATACTGAAATGATTTTATTTAATTTCTGATTCAGGACTAAATTAAGATCGCTGTCTGGCCAGTAACGTATTCTGCAGCAACATGGCAATGGTCATAGGACCCACACCACCAGGCACAGGAGTAATATAGGACGCCTTCTCACTGACCTCAGCGAAGTCCACGTCACCGGTGATGACGTATCCTTTAGCAGCATTTGTATCAGGAACTCGAGTGATGCCAACATCAATGATGACAACCCCTTTCTTGACCATGTCTACCGTTAGAAAATTAGGAACACCTAGCGCAGAAATGACAATATCTGCCTCACGCGTATAGTGCGCTAAATCCTTAGTTCGGCTATGGGTTAGGGTTACTGTACTGTCCCCAGGCTGACCTTTTCGGCTCATGAGTATGCTCATTGGGCGACCCACAATGTGACTCCTGCCGATCACAACCGTATGCTTGCCCGAGGTCTCGATATCGTATCGCTTGAGCAGTTCCATAATGCCAAAAGGGGTCGCTGGAATGAATGTTTCCATATCCAAAGCCAATTTGCCAAAATTCTCGGGATGAAATCCATCCACATCCTTTTTTGGATCCACTGCCAAGAGAATGGCTTGAGTGTCGATGTGTTTAGGTAAAGGTAACTGAACGATAAAGCCATCAATTTCGGCGTCTTGATTCAATTCTTGGATTTTGTTTAGTAAATCATCTTGAGTAATGTCGTCGGGTAATTGAATCAAGGTAGATTCAAATCCGACCCGGGCACAAGCTCTGACTTTACTCCCGACATAGGTTAGACTAGCGCCATCTTCGCCGACGATCACTGCCGCTAAATGCGGTGTTTTTTCACCCTTGGCCTTCATCTGGTCCACAGTAGTGGTGATTTCATCTTTAATGTCGTTGCTGATTTTTTTTCCGTCAAGTATTGTCATGAACTCGTATTATCGGGGCATTTGCCCCATCATTTGCATCATTTTTTTTCCGCCGCCACCCTGCATCATCTTCATCATCTTACTCATCTGGTCAAACTGTTTGATCAATTTGTTCACCTCTTGAATGTCCGTACCGCTTCCGCGGGCGATTCGCTTTTTGCGACTCCCGTTTAAAATCTTTGGGTTGCTGCGTTCTTTTGGCGTCATACTCTGAATCATGGCTTCTATGTGCTTAAAGGCATCATCATCGATGTCGACTCCTTTGAGTGCTTTGCCCATCCCAGGAATCATCCCCATAAGGTCCTTCATGCTACCCATTTTTTTGACCTGTTGGATTTGGTTGAGGAAATCGTCAAAACCAAATTGATTTTTGGCAATTTTCTTTTGAATTTTTCGGGCTTCTTGCTCATCAAATTGCTCCTGAGCGCGTTCGACTAAAGAGACCACATCCCCCATCCCCAGAATACGATCCGCCATGCGGTCGGGGTGAAAGACATCGATGGCATCCATTTTCTCGCCAGTTCCGATAAATTTGATGGGCTTGTCCACAACAGATCTTATGGACAAGGCAGCACCCCCACGGGTATCTCCGTCGAGTTTTGTCAGTATCACCCCATCAAAATTCAGTCGGTCATTAAATGCCTTTGCGGTGTTAACGGCGTCCTGACCCGTCATTGCGTCCACCACAAACAGCGTTTCATTGGGTTTGATGGCCTGATGAATTTGCGCAATTTCATTCATCATGATTTCATCCACCGCCAAACGACCAGCAGTATCGACAATTACGGTATTCTGCCCATTGGCTTTGGCATGAGCGATAGCGGCTTGGGCGATTTTAACGGGATTCTTTTCTTCGGGGGCACTAAATACGGGCACCCCAATTTGATCCCCCACCACGTGCAATTGATCAATGGCCGCTGGACGGTAAACGTCGCAGGCCACCAGTAGCGGTTGTTTGCTTTTTTTAGTTTTTAAAAATTGAGCGAGCTTACCCGAGAATGTGGTTTTACCGCTACCTTGAAGTCCTGACATCAGAATTACCGTAGGCTGGCCCTGAAGATTGATCCCCTCTGTGGTACCCCCCATGAGCTCAGTAAGCTCATCTTTAACCAACTTCACCATGAGTTGTCCAGGCTGAAGAGTGGTCAACACATTTTGACCCAGAGCCTTTTGCTTTACGGTATTGG
>Ga0213858_10000617_pt1 | contig 16899 bp, 14 predicted proteins | sample PICome_FD_160122 | JGI IMG/M metagenome (GOLD analysis project Ga0213858, IMG submission 160122) | Coastal seawater microbial communities near Pivers Island, North Carolina, United States - PICO245 | ecosystem: Environmental > Aquatic > Marine > Coastal | place: USA: North Carolina | collected... | reverse complement strand
CCTAATAAAATGCAATATACACAACCTCTGTCGCGGGGTGGAGCAGCCAGGTAGCTCGTCAGGCTCATAACCTGAAGGTCAGAGGTTCAAATCCTCTCCCCGCAACCAAAATTAATAGAATAATTACAAAACCTTAACGCCACTAGCGTATAACGCTCCATCGGGCGCTCCAAAAACATTGCCACGTTCATTGCTACGTTACAGAAAAGCAAAAAGGTTGGTGACGTCGAAGTCGTTTCTCTCATCAAATACTGATGCTTGTGCTCGTTTGTCTGACAGCACCCTGTAAACATGCGCCTCCATTACCTTGAAGCTTTGACAATTGGCAAGATCGCAAGTGACGCAGGACAACCTAACCTGCGCCGACATTCTGATGAAAAATCTTGACGCGAATCTTTCTATGACTTAATGACACCGATGTCATGACACCGATGTCATGATGATTTTGGTAAAATTTTTGCGGGACTTTTCGTCGCCTTTTGGGAGAAATTCAAAGATGGCAACAATCTACGATGTCGCAAAAGCTGCGGGTGTTTCTGCCAAGACAGTGTCGCGCGTTTTGAACCAAGATGCGCCTGTTGGACGGGAAACACGCGAAAAGGTTGAGCAGGCGATTCACGCATTAGGCTATGTGCCATCAAACGCCGCACGGATGATGCGATCAAACCGTTCGGGCATCGTTGGTTTGATCACAGGGGCAATTTCGCAAACATCTGATAACCCGGAACTTACCGGTCTGCCTGATCTTTTTATCGTTCAGGGCATTCAACAGGTTATGGCCGCACAAAAGAAAACTTTGATGATCGCAGATACGGCGGGAAGCGCGGATAACATCCCGCATCTGTTAGAGACTTTTCGCCAACATCGGGCCGAAGGCATCATATATGTAGCCGACTATCATAAGCAGATCGAATTGCCAGACACGGCGAAATCTATGCCGATTGTATTGGCAAATTGCTTTGATAAGTGCGCAACGCCAGCGGTGTTGCCTGATGATAAGTTGGGGCAAAGGCGCCTTGTTGAACGTTTGATTAAGGCAGGGCATCATCGTATTGCGTTGCTTCGATTGCCTGAAACATTCGTCGCCTCTGATCTGCGGTTTCAGGGCTATTGCGATGCGATGTCAGAGGCCTCTATTCCTTTTGATTCTGCGCTTGTTCCCAGCACACTTCAGGAGGATGATCCGCGTCAGTTAGGGCAACTGACAGAAGCGCTTAAGCATCTTCTGAACTTGGACCAACCGCCAACGGTCATTTGCTGTGGCAACGATAAAATGGCGCTGCGGGTTTACGGGATTTTGCGCTCGATGGGGTTGAACATACCTGAGGATATTTCGATTGCAGGTTACGATAATTATACCTTGATCGCGGAAACTCTTTACCCCGCCCTGACCACTGTTGAATTGCCGTATCGCGATATGGGGCGTCAGGCGGCGGAACTTATTTTGGATATGATCAAACAGTCGGATCACCCCAATGAGCCTGCCTTGATGCAGGGCGACGTGTATTGGCGTTCGTCCGTCACAGATTTCTTCACAACCAACGTTAAAATGTTTCAACAATAGGGAGGATACCGAAATGAAACATCTAAGACTAACCGCGGGCGCATTGCTCGTTTCCACAGCATTTTCAAGCGTTGCGCATGCCGCGACAGAGCTTGCTATGTGGTACCATGGTGCAGGTAACGAAGTTGAAAGCGCGATTGTTAATCAAATTATCGATGATTTCAACGCAAGCCAATCTGAGTATACCATTGCGCTAGAAAGCTTCCCACAAGGGGCCTATAACGACGCGGTTCAGGCGGCGGCTCTTGCGGGGAATTTGCCCGACATCATCGACGTTGATGGACCTGTGATGCCAGGTTGGGCATGGGCGGGTTACATTGCACCATTACCAATCGACGAATCCGAATTTGCCGATTTCCTTCCTGGTACAAAAGGGATCTGGAATGGCACTATGTATTCCATCGGTCTGTGGGATGCGGCGGTTGCGCTTTATGCACGTCAATCCACTTTGGACGAACTGGGCTTGCGTACGCCCACTTTGGATAACCCATGGAGCAAAGACGAATTCATGGCGGCACTTGATGCGGCAAAAGCATCAGGAAACTATGAATATGCGTTGGATTTGGGGACTGCATGGACTGGTGAATGGTATCCATACGCATTCTCACCTTTCTTGCAAAGCTTTGGCGGTGATATGATTGACCGCAGCAGCTATAAAACTGCAGAAGGCGCATTGAACGGTGATGCAGCGATTGCATTTGGCGAATGGTGGCAAAACCTGTTCACTGGTGGCTATGCCCAAGCGACCCAAGACGGTGCGGATCGTGATACAGGATTTAACACTGGCAAATACGCATTCAGCTGGAACGGGAACTGGGCCGCGGTCGGCACCCTTGAAAACGTGGACGATGTTGTGTTCTTGCCTGCACCTGATCTGGGTAACGGATCGGTCATTGGTGCAGCCTCATGGCAGTTTGGCGTGACAACCACATCTAAGCATCCAGAAGGTGCGGCAGAGTTCATCAAATTCGCGACACAAGACAAATACCTTGCAGCGTTTTCCGATGGCATCGGCCTTATCCCATCAACCGCATCTGCGGCAGCGATGACCAAAAACTATTCTGATGGCGGTGCGCTGGAAGTGTTCTTTGGCCTGTCCGAAGCACAGGCATTGGTGCGTCCGGTCACACCTGGTTATGCAGTGGTTGCAAAAGTCTTTGAAAAGGCACTTGCCGATATCGCAAACGGTGCAGATGTTGCCGACACATTGGACGCGGCGGTTGACGAAATCGACGCAGATATCGCCAAAAATGGCGGCTACGGAAACTAAGGGTTTCTCCCAGAAGGGTCCCAGCAGTGTCTGGGACCCATCCAATTTATGAGTTTACAGAATGGCGAATAAGACAAGTCTGACACAGTCCAATGTTTCTGGCTGGGGCTTTGCGCTTCCTGCTTTTGCATTGATGGTGACATTCATTATTCTACCTTTTTTCTTTGCAATTTGGTTTAGTTTGACGAACCAAAGATTGATTTCACCAAACCCCGCGAACTTCGTAGGCCTCAGCAATTACACGCAACTGCTAAGTGTTGGAACGATCCTCTTGGAACCTGAGCGGGATGAACAGGGCGCGATTGTGCGTACCAAAGATGGTGAAATCAAATATCCGCGCTTGCGCAAATTCACTCGCAAAAATCCTGATTATCCAAATATCCAGGGTATGCGTGAGTGGTTCAGTTGGCAGACAGGGCCAAATGATGAATTCAAACGGGTCATTTTGGCCAAGGATGTGGTGTTTATTCGGGCGCTGAAAAACACCTTTGTGTTTGTTCTTGTCGTGGCGCCGCTGCAGGCGGGCTTGGCGCTGATGCTTGCGCTTTTGATCAATCAAAAACTGCGCGGAATAAACATTTTTCGTGCGATCTATTTCATGCCCGTGGTGGTTTCGATTGTCGTTGTCGCGTTCTTATGGCGCCTGATTTATGATGGAAACAACGGGCTTTTGAATAATCTATTGGGGGCAATTTCGTTTGGTTGGATTGAACCTGTCGATTGGCTTGGCCAACCATCGACGGCCATGGGGTCGATCATTGCGATGTCGATTTGGCAGGCTGTCGGCTTTCACATGGTGATTTGGCTCTCAGGTTTACAAACAATTTCACCCACTCTTTATGAGGCGGCGGATCTTGAAGGGGCCAGCAAATGGCAAACCTTTCGCTTTGTGACTTGGCCCGGTTTACGCAACACGGCGGTGTTGGTTTTGATCGTCATTACGATGCAGGCCTTTGGGTTGTTTGCCCAAGTCGATGTGATGACAAACGGTGGCCCGCTGGATAGCACCCAAACCATCGTGTTTCAGGCGATCGAACGCGGGTATGGAAAACAGGATATCTCGGGCGGGTCCGCCATTTCGGTTCTGTTGTTCCTGATCGTGCTGAGTATCTCCCTCATTCAACGCTATCTAACGCGGGAGCGTCACGCATGACACAGTCCTTGGTAAACAGCGACAGATTACGGCTTTTCGTGCGCTATCTTGTGCTGACTTTGATCGCGGCGATATTCATCTTTCCATTGGTCTTTATGGTGATGTCATCCCTGAAACCAAGTCAGCAGTTGTTGATCGACAGTGGCAGTTTACGTGCCTTTCTTCCCGTAGGGGACATCAGTCTGGACAACTATTTCGCCGCGTTTCAGCGCGCGCCTGTTGGGTTGTTTGTTGCAAACTCTCTTTTGATTACGGGCACAACGGTGCTTGCCTCACTTTTCCTGTGCTCGTTGGCTGGATTTTCGATTGCGATCCTGAACTGGCGGGGCAAGGCGTTTGTTTTATCAGCGATCCTTGCCACATTGACCGTCCCATTTGAAACGATTGCGGTGCCGCTGTTGTTGATGTCCTCAAAATTGCCTTGGATCGGGATGGAGGGGTTGGAATTAGGCTGGCTTAATACCTACCGCGTGCAAATCATTCCGTTCATCGCAGACGGGCTAACCATCTTTCTTTTCGTGCAATATTTCCGCGATATTCCAAAAGATTTGGTCGAAGCCGCACGGGCCGAGGGCGCAACATGGTGGCAGGTTTATTATAAGGTGTTGATGCCGTTGTCGGGTCCAATCATCGCGACCGCCGCCATCCTGAAATTTTTGGTGATGTATAACCAATATCTATGGCCACTTATGGTGGTGCAAGAAGAGGGCTATCGTCCTGTTTTGGTTGGGCTGCAATACTTCTTTCAATTGAACACCGCATGGGGCGAGGTGATGGCATACCTTAGCATGATCACCGTTCCGGTTTTGGTGTTTTATTTGTTCTTACAGCGCGCGTTCATCGCGTCAATCGCGTCAACGGGCGTGAAGGGATAGGGAAATGGTTATCGCATTAGAGGATAAATGGATCTGGGATAGTTGGTACGCGCATGATGGCGCAAAATGGCATGGGTATTTCCTTCAGGCCGACAAATCCTTAGGGGATCCAGATGCACGCCATTTCAATGTAACCCAGGGGCATGCCGTCAGTTATGATTTAAAAACATGGACCCATCTTGGAACGACTTTCGCACCCGCGGATGGACCTGCATGGGATGACAAAACAACATGGACTGGGTCTGTGGTGCAGGATGATGGGGGGCAATGGCATCTGTTCTATACTGGGACCAGTGCCGCGGAAAATGCCATGTACCAACGCATTGGTCACGCCAGATCAGATGATATGCACAATTGGACGCGGGTGGGCGATGGTCTGTGTTTGGATATCACAGGCGAAAACGCCAAATATTACGAAGCTGACCACATGGTGAGTTTTTGGCACGACCGTGCAATGCGCGATCCGTGGGTCATGCGCGATCCAGAAGGCGAGGGGTGGTTGATGTATTTTACAACCCGTGCCCCCAACATCGCCGAGGCAAACGCAGGTGGCGCGATTGGATTTGCAACATCCCCTGATCTGGTGAACTGGAGGCTTGAACCTCCTGTTTTTGTTGGTGGCTTTGGCCAGCTTGAGGTGCCTCAGGTTTTTGAGCGTAATGGCACGTGGTATTGCTTGTTTTGCAATGACGCAATTCATTGGTCCAATGAATATCTGGAAAGCTATTCGGATAAACCCGTTACCGGGACACATTATCTGATTGGATCATCACCGCGTGGACCGTGGCACATTGCGCCTGGTGCGTTTTTGGACGGGGACATGCCTTGCCGTCGATATGCGGCCCGCATTGTTGAGCATGAAGGGCAGCTGCAAATTTTGGGTTTCGAAGATCGTGGCCGCGATCAATTTGTCGGCCAAATCATGGACCCTGAACCTGTCGTCGTGAACCCCGACGGCACACTTTACATTCCCACATCAAAAGGACAGGCAACATAAATGGCCGGTGTTGTTTTAGAAAACATTCGCAAATCATATGGCAACGTGGACGTCATCAAGGGCGTTGATCTTGAAATCAATGACGGAGAGTTCACGGTTTTCGTTGGCCCCTCAGGATGCGGTAAATCCACGCTATTAAGAATGATCGCCGGGTTAGAGGATATTTCGGCAGGCGACATGGTTATCGGGGGAAAACGCGTAAACGACCTACCCCCAAAGGACCGCAGCGTTGCGATGGTGTTTCAATCCTACGCGATTTTCCCACATATGACCGTGCGCGAAAACATTGGCTTTGGGCTGACCATTGCTAAAACCCCCAAGGCCGAAAAAGACAGCAAAGTCCAAGAGGCCGCGCGGATTTTGCAAATGGAACATTTGTTGGATCGTCGGCCCAGTCAACTTTCGGGTGGGCAGCGCCAGCGCGTTGCAATCGGACGGGCCATCACCCGCAAACCAGAGGTGTTTTTATTTGACGAACCTCTCTCAAACCTTGATGCGGCGCTGCGCATGGATATGCGGATGGAAATTGGCAAATTGCACCAAAAACTGAGTGCAACCATGATCTATGTGACCCACGATCAGGTTGAAGCGATGACGCTTGCCGATAAAATCGTGGTCCTAAAAGATGGCGAGGTTATGCAGGCAGGTGCGCCAATGGATTTGTATCATCATCCCAAAAACCTGTTCGTGGCAGGGTTCCTTGGGGCGCCATCCATGAATTTCTCGATTGTCGATATCGACAAAATTGATGGTGAACATATCACCGTGAAAAGCGATGCAATTGCCCAGACTGTTGTCAATGCACAGGGACGTTCATTTGCCGTCGGAGACAAAGCAACACTTGGCTTGCGCCCGCAATATCTGTCGATTGTTGATGCAGAGGCGGCCAGTATGACAGGTACTGTTGTTTTGACCGAACGGTTGGGATCAGAGACCGTATTGAACATTCGACTAACAGATGGGTCAACCATGATCGCGGCGATTGCAGATGATCAGATTTTTGATAAAGGGCAATCGGTGGGATTGGCATTTGATGCCGTCAAAGCCCATCTGTTTGACGAACTTCCATTGGAAACCGATCAGGCACATTAACAATCAATAACCGTGGTGAAGCACATGAAACCGGTCATGATTTTGGACAATCACTTTCGCAAAAAGAAAGAGCTGTTTCGCGATGAAACCTATGCTGCCCTGTCGGAAATATGCGAAATCCACGGCGGTATCGACGCGCCGATGCCCCGAGGTGAAATCGACGCCTTGTTGCCAGAGGCAAGTTTTTATGTAAGCGCCTTGCCCGAATTGAATGCACAAGAGATTGAAAAGGCATCAAAGCTAAAAGCAACGATAGAAGTTGCGGGTGCCTTTCGCGAGGGGCTGGATTATGCAAGCTGTCTGAACAACGGGATCGAAGTTCTATCCTGTTCGCCTGGATTTCGAAACTCTGTTGCCGAAATGACCTTGGCCATGATGCTGGCCGGTGGACGTGGTTTGATTGCCGAGCATGAGGCATTTCGCAGTGGGGATGAACGCTGGCTAGATGATCGGGATGAAACGGATTTTAGCCTTTATAACCAAACCGTCGGTTTTATCGGTTATGGTCAAATCGCCCGTGAAACCCATCGGTTGATCGCACCGTTTTCGACAAATGTTATGGCCTATGATCCGTTTTTGTCAGCGGCCCCTGATGGGGCGAAATTGGTTGATTTAGAGACCTTGGTAAAACAGTGTCGTGTGGTTGTTATGGCCGCAGTGCCATCCGAGGAAACACGCGGTTTGCTCGGCGCTGAATTGATCGCGCAATTACAAAATCACGCATTGGTTATTGTCATCAGTCGGGCATGGTGTGTTGATTTTGATGCCCTGATGTCAGAGGCAGCAAGCGGGCGCATCACGGTAGCCACAGATGTTTTCCCCGACGAACCGTTGCCTGCAACCGATCCGATACGGCGCTTAAAAAACGTAATCCTGTCCCCGCATCGTGCGGCGGCGGTCCTGGGGGGGCGTCATTTGATTGGGGACATGATTTTCCATGATGTGCGGGCGATTTTACAGGGTGGGACCAAACGGATGCTGAAGCCTGCGGATTTGGATTTGGTACAGGGCCTTGTTTCCACGCAAAATCAGTTGAATTCAATGCCGAACACATAGCCATGTTGAATTGGGGGATCATCGGCACTGGAAACATCGCACGTTCGATGGCAGATGCGTTGACACATGTTCCGCAGGGCACTGTCAGATTAAACCGCCTTGCCTGATGTCGTGCTGAATATTAGACAATCAGCTATGCCTAATCCAGTGTCCTTCCGTTATTTCAAAACCAGCCCAGAGATCAACCAACTTGCAGTTATGCTGTATGTGAGATCTTCACTATAATGCGGGACCGCTTTTAGGACCACTTCCATATTTTAGGAGTATTCTAACTATCGATAATTAATGATATTTTAGAAAAGTATGGTTGCGCCACCGGGCACCACTTTTCAAAGCAATATCAATGATTTAATTTTTGCACACTAACGCTATACGTGTGAGATTCAAAAACACACCAAACACACACTTTTTCACGTGTTTGTCAGTTGGGATTCCGAGGTTCGACACTGTGTCTCGAACCTCGTGAAAGAACACAGTTCATTCGAGTTACCAGAAAATGATTTGACGACGACTTTTTCGGTTTCAGAAGTCCTGCGCTCTCATCCAGTCTACAAAGATATTTGCAGCTGGTGATAATTGCCCTTTCGTTGGCATGACGATACAGTAAGCGAAATTAGAAATAGCAATTTCAGACAACCAAACAAGTTGACCGCTTTCTATCTCTGGCTCCGCAAACTCGTCCTGCATCCCTAATCCATTTCCAGATATGACTGCCTGAAGGCGGGTATTTGCATCCGGTAGCGAAAGAGAATTTTTTTTTGGTGTAAATTTTAGTCCCGCAAGATCATGCCAGTCGCGCCAGGCGGCCATGCCAGATGCATCTGGCAAGAGCGGGATTTCTTGAACGGCACGCTCCAAGCCAATTGCTTTGACACGGGATGCGGACTCAAAACTGGCCAATGGGCGGATATTAGATTTGAAAAGTACCTCAGTATCCATGTCTTCCACTGATGGATCACACCAGAAAACTGACAGATCAAGGGTAGGGTCCTGTAAATCGATCTTGGTGTTGATGGGCTGAACCTTAAGCAAAATATCGGGATTTGCTCGAGTAAAGTCAGACAGTCGCGGGCCAAGCCACCGAGCGATGAACCAGCTATGAGCGCCTACGCAGAGTGGTTGTTCAAAGTTTGACCTTATTTCGTCCATTACTGACTCGATAAGACCAAAATGCTTTGCCGCAGCATCTCTCAGGCGTGTGCCTTCTCCTGTGAGACGGATATGCGTATGGCGGCGCTCGAACAGGGGCACGCCCAATTCATCTTCCAGCTTGGCAATCTGGTAGCTCACGGCGCCCTTGGACATATTCAAGGCCTCGCCTGCCGCCGTGAAACTCATTTTCTCAGCTACAGTGCGGAATATGTTGAGACTGTCAAATGATCGAAATCGCATATCTGTGTTTAACTTTTTTAAACACAGTGATCAAAAAACTAAGTTTGCGTCAAGCGTGATTTAAATGTTTGATTGGTCCCAAAGGAGATCCCTGATGTTATTACGCGACCCAATAGCGAGACTGCCAACTCATGAGGTGACCAATATGCCTCCGCATATGGGCAACCAGAACCTCTGGCAGGATGATAATGCGCTGCAGCACTGGACACATGCAGAGGGTGGAGCATGTCACGCTGAACATCTTGCGCATGTCGGGCAATTAACAGGGTTGGAAGAAACATTTGAAAAAGCTAATCAGGCCAATCGACATGGGCCGGAACTACGCGCATTTGATCGATACGGCATGCGCATCAACGCGGTTGAGTTTCATCCTGCCTATCATGATCTTATGGATCTCGCGATATCCAACCAAGTTCACAATTTCGCTTGGCATAATGAAGGTAATGCAGGCCATGTAGGTCAGTCTGTTCTAACATACATGTTCAACCAGCCTGAAGGTGGCGTGATGTGCCCGATGGCGATGGCGTATTCCGTTGTGCCGTCCCTGCGCATGGCGCCCGCAGTTGTAGAGGAATGGATGCCGCGCGTCCTGTCCACCGAATATGACCGCCGTGATATCCCTGCGCACGAGAAGACCGGCGCGATGATCGGCATGTTCATGACCGAGAAACAGGGCGGATCGGACGTGCGCGCCAATTCGACAGTGGCCCGGCCTGACAGCGACGGCTACCTGCTGACCGGGCACAAGTTCTTTTGCTCGGCCCCTATGTGCGACGCGTTTTTGGTATTGGCTAATACCGAGGGCATGGGAATTTCCTGTTTCCTGGTGCCTCGCTGGCGGCCCGACGGCACACGCAACAATCTATTTATTCAGCGGATGAAAGACAAACTGGGCAACAAATCTAACGCCTCGACCGAAATGGAGTTTCAGGATACATACGGTGTGATGGTGGGCGAGGAAGGCCGCGGTATTCGGACGATCATCGAGATGGTGACGGGCAATCGGCTCTATTGCGCTATGTCTTCGGCGGGGATCATGCGGCAGGCCCTGGTGCAGGCGCTCCATCACACCACGCACCGGTCAGCATTTCAGAAACGATTGATCCAACAGCCACTTATGCAGAACGTTCTTGCTGATATGGCGGTAGAGGTTGAAGCTGCGTTAGCTCTCGGATTGCGGATCGCGCGAGCAATGGATAATGTAAATGACCCTGCTGAGGCTGCATTGGCCCGAATTGGTACAGCGGTGGCTAAATACTGGAACACCAAACGCTGCCCTAGCTTGGTCGTCGAAGCACTCGAATGTCATGGCGGCCCAGGTTACGTCGAAGAGAGCATCATGCCTCGGCTTTATCGTGAGGCGCCACTAAACTCGATCTGGGAAGGGTCGGGCAACGTTATGGGACTCGATGTGTTACGGGCCATGGGGCGCGAGGCCGAGGCGATCCCCGCTTTGATGACAGAAATAGAGAAAGCGCGTGGAAACCATCCTAATCTTGACCGAGCAATCGACGAGTTACGCGATGAACTGGCAGATAAAGAGGGGCTAGAGGGCCGAATGCGCATGGTGACCGAGATGATGGCACTGACCTTACAAGGGGCGCTGTTGACCTGTCATGGTGACATCGCTGTTGCCGATGCGTTTTGCGCCAGTCGCCTCGCTCCACGCTATCGCGGCGCATTCGGTACCTTACCGAGGGGGCTGGATCTCGACGCCATCATCGGCCGCGCCCTACCGGGTTAATAGGCAAATATCCACACATGAGGTGAGACATGAAAATTGCACTTCTAGGCGCAACTGGTGCAGTTGGCAGCCATTTTCTAACCAAAGCGCTTGCCGCCGGTTATGCGGTCAAAGCCTTAGTTAGGACGCCAGAGAAACTGAGAAAAGATGCAAGTCTTTCTGTACTCAAGGGCGACGTCACAAGCCCAGCGGATGTGGCGAAACTTATTAGCGGCGCTGACGTCGTTGTCAGTTGCCTTGGCAATGTCAAAGGTGTGCTGATTATGGAAAAAGCGGCTGAGGCAATCTTGCAAACAGCGGCTGAACAATCAAAGCCGCCAAAATGTTTATTCATTAGTAGCATCGGGTGTGGTGGCACGTCTTGGATCGTCAAATGCATGCTGCAAATGATAGGTGGGCGTTCGAGTTTCGCTGATTATGAACGGGCGGATGCTCGTATATCCCGTGAAGAATTGGTCCCATATGTATTGGTCCGCCCTGCTGCCCTGAAGGAGAAACCTGGAAACGGGAAATATCGCTGTTTTCATGGTGACGGGACTTTCGTAAGGCCGATTGCAAAAGAGGATGTCGCTGCGTTTCTACTCGATGCTATTTCAAGCAATCATTGGGACGGCCGTGGTGGTCTACAATTAGCGGGGGTGAAGTAGTCATGACACCGCTAGTACTGACCTGTCATATTGTCCAAAACAGGTAATTCCGGATCAATTTCATCTAGAAACTATACATTCGTAACAAAAGGAGCCATGGACATGGCAGGAATGATATTACCTATAATCTCAAGCGCTGTGCGTTCACCATGGTTCAAGGCAACGCGTGACCTGACCACCGCATATGGCGATCATGAGGGCCGGCTGACACCCGTAACATTTGAGCGCCCTATCGCCGAAGAGTACAGGGTGTTGCGCACCAAAGCAGGTATTTTCGATGTGCCGGAGGTTCCGATTGAAATTCGGGGGCCGGATGCGGGGGCGTTCCTTGATTACGTGTTCACGCGGCCTGTCAGCACCATGGCAGTAGATCGTGGGCGCTATGGTCTTATGTGTCACCATGATGGTGGCATTGCTTGTGATGGTGTTGTGTTCAGGCTGGCTGAAGATTGGTTTTGGTATGTCCACGCGGATCGTGATGTGTTCACTTGGCTCCAAGCATTGAAACCGGGCTATGACGTGGAAATTCGAGATCCGAGCGCCTGGGCAATTCAGATCCAAGGGCCAACCAGCCTCACGATACTAGATGCCTGTGTTGATGGTGGGGCCCCGGAAGGGTTCAAATATTACCATTCGAGACAGGTCACCATGGGCGGTCAGCCTGTTCTGATCAGCCGGACGGGCTGGACCGCCGAGCTAGGCTTTGAGGTCTACAACATGGACCCGAATGTCGATGGAAACGCTCTATGGTCTCACCTGCTAGAGGCAGGCGCACCGCATGGGATGGAGGTCTTATCAACCTATTCCATGAACCCGCGCCGGATCGAGGCGGGGATCATGAACTATGGCACCGACATGGGCTGGGACACGACACCGTTTGATCTGGGGCTGGGCGACTTTGTAGATTTTGGCCATGACTTCGTTGGAAGGGAGGCCTTGCAGGCCGCCGAACATGCGCCGCGCTTTTCCGGTTTCGTGACTGAAGCGAATGATATCAAGTGGGGAGCGTCCGTTGTAGCGAACGGCGTAGCAGTTGGCCGTGTAAAAGCATTTGAGATGTCACCGTCTCTTGGCAAGGGTATTGGGTATGTCCTTTTCGAAACACCTGCGGCTATGTCGGCCAATGCTTTCATAGTGAAGGGCCGAGATGGCATTGAGTATCCTCTTGCCCTGCATAAATTACCGTTTTTTGACCCTGAGAAACGTATTCCTCGCGGCCTTGAGGTCATGGAGTTCCAATAATGAAAGATACCGCTTCCAGCCTTCGCCGCGACAACCTCAAGCGGCTCATGAAACCGCGTCACATCGCTTTTGTCGGGGGTAAGGCGGTTGAAGACTGTATAATTGCCACCCGAAAATCCGGCTTTGACGGAGACATCTGGGTCGTACATCCGAAATACGAAGAACTGGCAGGCATTAAATGCGTGCCAAGCCTTGCCAATCTGCCCGAACCTCCAGATGCGACCTTGATCGCCGTATCACGCGAACGCACCATTGATGTTGTGGCTGAGTTGAACGCTATGGGTGCAGGCGGGGCGGTATCGATCGTTGGAGAATTTGCCGAAACGGGAGAGGACGGGGCCGCGTTACAGGCTAGGCTGATTGAAGCGGCCGGAGATCTCGCGCTTGTTGGCCCGAATTGCCTCGGGGTCATGAATATGTTTGACCAGGCAGCGATCTGGGGTGGCAATAATGTTTTTGAACCGGTCACTGGCGACGGCGTCGCTCTAATCAGTCAATCCGGCTACGTCGCCTATTCGATCACCAATGTCGAAGAAGCCTTGCCGCTAGGTTATACGGTCAGCATGGGTAACCAAGCGGTGTTGAATGTCGCTGATTTTATCGACGTGCTTCTGGACGATGCCCGCGTGCGCGCCATTGGGCTTTATCTTGAGGGCATCGTTGATGTTGCTGCGCTGAGCCGTGCTGCCCTGCGCGCGATCGACAAAGGCATTCCTATCGTGGCTTTGAAGGCTGGCGGGACGCAAGAGAGTTCCGAGCTGACCCATAGCCATTCGGGCACGCTCGCTGTTGCAAACGAGCTATGGAGCGCGCTGTTTTGCCGTCTCGGTATCGTCGAGGTTGGGTCGCCCAAGGTCTTGGTTGAGACACTGAAGCTTCTTGGGTCGCCCAAGCTGCCAAAAGGTACCCGAGTAGTTGCTGCCGCAAATTCTGGCGGCTATGCTGCGATGATTGGTGAAAAGGGCCGTGCCTTTGGTCTGGAGTTTCCCACACCAAGAGATGCTGCAAAGCGCGCCTTGCGTGCAGACGTGCCTGATCTGGTGTCGCTCCTGAACCCGCTCGACTGGAATTTGCCCTGGGCCAGCATGTCGCGGTCAGAGACGTCGGATGTGGGTCTGGGGCATTTGATGACCGATGATGTCGACCTCTTGATCTATTTTATAGACTGGCCGCGCCAGGACGACGTTGCCCAAGTGTGGTGGCCAACGCTCGAAGGCCTGATCCAACTGAATGCACGGATTGACCAACTGGTCGTGGTTGCTAGCGTCTTACCTGACGGGTTGCCTAAGAATTTGCGCCACCAACTGACCGATGCAGGCTTGATCTGCCTTCAGGGGCTGGACGACACATTAGCGGCTATCGCAGCGGCAGGCAAATACCACAGCTCACGCCGAGCGGTTTTAGCGGATCGAGAAAGTAGGGAACTGTCCGCTCCGGCGCCTGAGATCAAGTCAGTCATTCAAGTTGATGAGGCAGAGGGCAAGGCAGCTTTGGAGAGCTGCGGGCTGACGATCCCAAGGGGTTTGACGGGTTCGAGTGAGGATGTGATTGCTAAGGCCGAAACACTCGGCTATCCGCTCGCGGTGAAACTCCTCAGTGCCGATCTAGCCCATAAGAACCACGCGGGTGCAGTGCATCTCAACGTGGGTAGTAAACTGGCTCTGGAAGAGGCGGTTGACGCAATCAAAACATCCGTTGGGGCCTACGACCCAACACTTCAAACTGACCGGTTTCTGATCGAACGCATGGTGGCGTCCCCACTTGCCGAATTCATTGTCGGCGTTAGTTGCAAGCCAGGTTTGGGGCATGCTTTGATTATCGGTCGAGGCGGAACTGATGTGGAAGAGTTGAGAGATTTTGCAATGTTGTTACTACCTGTAAGCGCTGTGCAAATAGAAGACGCGCTACGCCGGCTGAATTTGGTACGTAAGCTGAGACTGGACCAACAGGACCTTGCCTCGCTGGTGCAAGTTGTCAGTCAAGTTGCCCAATTTTCCAATCAATATCGTGAAAGACTTGTAGAATTGGATGTAAATCCAATCATCTTGGATACCTTCGGAAACTGCACAGCAGTTGATGCGATGATGAGGATTAGATCATGAGAGAAGCTGTTATCGTCTCGACCGCCCGAACACCGATTGGGGTGGCCTTCAAAGGCGCGCTGAACAATATCAAGTCCCCGACCATGATGGGCCACGCCATTCAGCACGCGGTTGAACGTGCAGGCGTGGACCCCGGTACGATCGAAGATGTCGTCATCGGATCGGTCCTTACGGCGGGGACAGCAGGCATGAATGTCGCCCGTTTGTCGGCGCTGGCGGCGGGCCTTCCCAATACGGTGGCAGGACAGACGATCGACAGGCAATGTTCCTCCGGGTTGATGGCCATTGCGACGGCCGCAAAGCAGGTCATTGTGGATGGTCAGAACGTCGCCGTGGCTGGCGGGCAGGAGAATATTTCCGCCCTGCAGAATGCCTATCTGAAATGGGCGGGCGACGAGAAAGATCCAAACGTTATCGCCCAATCTGAACATGCCTACATGCCGATGCTGATGACGGCGGAAAATGTGGCGCGAACCTATGGGATCAGCCGCGAGGCGCAGGATGAATACGCCGCCCTTTCCCAAGCCCGGACGGCCCGGGCTCAGGCCGCTGGCGCCTTTGATGACGAGATCGTCCCGATTACCACGATCAAGCGCGTCAAGAACCGCGAAACCGGAGAGGAAACCTTGGAAGAGGTGACCTTGTCAAAAGACGAAGGCAACCGGCCGGGCACGACGGCTGAAACACTTGGGGCATTGAACCCGGTTGTCGAAGGCGGCGTGATCACTGCCGGAAACGCAAGCCAGCTTTCTGACGGGGCCTCGGCTTGTGTGCTCATGGAAAGCAAAATGGCTGAGCAACAGGGCCTCACACCGCTGGGTATCTATCGCGGTATGGCAGTTGCCGGAAACGCACCGGAAGAGATGGGTGTCGGCCCGATCTATGCAATTCCAAAGCTTCTGAATAATGCAGGTCTTCGCATCGAAAACATCGGCCTTTGGGAACTTAACGAAGCCTTTGCGTGTCAGGTTCTCTATTGCCGTGACCATCTTGGTATTGATCCAGAATTTTACAATGTGAACGGTGGTGCAATTTCCATTGGCCACCCCTATGGCATGACAGGTGCGAGACAGGTTGGGCATGCCCTACTTGAGGGGAAGCGGCGGGGAGTAAATTACGTGGTTACGTCCATGTGTGTTGGCGGCGGAATGGGGGCTGCTGCCCTGTTTGAAGTTTGCTGAAAAGGGGCCTGTTTTGACAAATAAAGCCGAATTCCCACTGACCAGTTTCCACTGGGGCACTTACCGGGTTGAGGCATGCGATGTCTCACGGTGGACCATATTCAGCATCTACAAACTTTAGCCATACTTTAGTTGGGACGTTATCTATAAGGCGTTTATTGCGAACTGTTGCGTATCAAAACATACTTCAAGCACTGCTACTCGCATTGTTAGAATAAACCGCTTTGCCTGACTTCGATAAAGGACATAGCCATTTTGGCATGCCGAATCCTTTATCCTTCCGCTATTTCAAAACCAGCCCTGAGATCATTCAACTTGCAGTGATGCTTTACGTAAGGTTTCCACTAAGCGTGCGCCCTCGCAAAGCGCCCTAAAGTATGTTATAATATAACACTCATATCGGGGTGTTCGAAATGATAGCAAAAGGTAACGTCACAATCGGGCTAGAGACACGTTTTGGGCCTGATTGGCCCGGTGTCCGATGCGGTGCACGGACCAAGGTTGGCGGTAAATGTCAGCGTCCAGCAGTTAAGCAGACGGGCAGATGCACTAGACACGGCGGCAAAAGCACTGGCCCTCGAACC
>Ga0213858_10000613_pt1 | contig 16961 bp, 8 predicted proteins | sample PICome_FD_160122 | JGI IMG/M metagenome (GOLD analysis project Ga0213858, IMG submission 160122) | Coastal seawater microbial communities near Pivers Island, North Carolina, United States - PICO245 | ecosystem: Environmental > Aquatic > Marine > Coastal | place: USA: North Carolina | collected... | reverse complement strand
GAAGTTGGAACTATTGCTGCAGTGAAGCAGTATGAGTTCTCTGATATTAGACAGATCCTCAGTAAAGATGCTAATGGTGCTATCGAATTTACTGCAGATCCTATTCTCGATAAGATTAGACCTCTGACATCTGGTTCTGTCACAGCAACTGGTGTTAATTCAGTTCCCCCTGAGTTTGATGTCTTCACAACACGCAGATTTGTTCTCGGTCAACCAAATGTTTCTGGTATTGTCAAGGGTGATAAGATCTATGACCAGACTAATACTATCACCTACACCGTATTTGAAACTGGTACACTAGCAAACTCTGGTGAAACCTATGTTGATGTCTATAAAGCAACTGGTGCCACTATCGTTGAAGATGTTCTTCGCAGCACAGATACTGAGGCAAGATTTGCTCTAACTACAGCAATGGATGCTAATGACTATCTACAGATTGGTTCAGAACTTATTCTGATTGCATCCAAATCCAACAATGTTGTTACAGTTACTCGTGCACAACTAGGAACATCTGCTGCACAGTATGCTCATGGAACTGCAGTTTCACTACTGAATAAGAATAGCAACACTACTACAGTTGCTGATGGTAATGCATTGGAGCAGGCAGATACTGTTATCACAGTTGCTGATGGTTCTGGTATTGCTGATAACGATCTAATTGTTATTGACACTGAGACCATGTTGGTCACATCAGGTGGTGGTACAAACAATCTAACTGTCACTAGAGGTGCACTAGGTAGCACTGCAACATCTCATGCTGATGGTGCAACTGTTCAACTATTGGAACCCGAAGGCAATACCACCACAGTCAACGAAGGTGGTACTTTCCTTGCTGCTGATACCACACTGACTGTCCTGAATGCTTCTGCTGCTAGTATTGTCAACAATGATTATATCAGAGTTGGTAATGAAATCATGCAGGTTACCAACGTTTCAACTAATGATCTGACTGTTACTCGTGGTGCGTTTGGCACAACTGCAACAGATCATACAGATGGTTCTACAGTTACTCCTCATACATACACTGCTTCACAGACTACTGTGGACATGGAGGAAATCACCACTGCTGAGACAGTATTTGATGTTGCTGATGGCACTAACATCAATACAGGTGATTACATCCTGATTGACAGTGAGTTCATGTATGTCAGTAATAAGTCAACCAATACACTGACCGTTACTAGAGGTCAACTTGGAACTGCTGCAACCACTCATGACAATGCTGTAACCGTTAGTATCTTCACTCTAACTACTTCATACACCACTACTGCAGACAGAGTTGATCTATTTGATGCTGCATCTTCTGGCAATAGAATTGGTACACTTGACTCCTTTGGTTCAGTCTATCAACTCCTAACTGGTAACCTCACAAACTTTACAACAGAAGTTCGTGACAACTCTATTCTAAGTTTCGGTGTTGGTCAAACTGCAGAAGTCCTTGAGATTGTAAATGCTGCAGAACTAAAACTATTCAACTCCACTGTTGCGGATGGTAATTTTACTGCTGTTACTAGACAGTATCCTCAACTAGTTAATGAGGATGGTGGTGATCTTGTCATCCCATTCGACAAATATGCACTTCAGAGTGTTACTAATGAATCTTTCCGTCAGAGAAAGATCTTTAACAATCAGGCAGTTACCAACACTGGTGAGTTCTCGATTGCTTTGGGTTCTGACGAATCATTCGTTGCATTTGACGATGAGAACTACAACCTAACCATTCTGACAGTCAATCCTGGATCACCCTATGCTCCTGGTGATGTTGTCAAACTGGTTGCTACTGGAAGTTCAAACATTTCGTTCTCTGGTACACCTGCTAATACAGTCAACGTGACTGGACTGACTGATGTTCTATCGGTGAGATTCTCAGCAACCCTGTCTAAGATCTCGGTTACCAGAAGAAACAAGTCTCTCAATAAGATGAAAGTTCTGAAGGTTGAGAAGACAACTGCTAATGCAAACAAACTACTCTATGGTCTAACCAACTCACCTTACTATGGTGAGAGAATTGAAGACAGAGATCTATCATTGGGTATTCCTGATGCATTCAAGATTCATGCAATCTATGAATCTATCAATGATAACTCTGCAGTTATTCCTTCAATCAAACTGATTGATAACGTTCTATTTAAGGTTGGTTCAATTGTCACTGGTGTTTCTTCAAGTGCTAAAGCAAGAGTTGTTGAAGTTTCTTCCACTTCACTTCGTGTTTCATTCGTTTATCTAAATTCAAATACTTTCATTCCTGGTGAAGTTCTGAATGGTACTGACTCCAATGATATTGCAGTTCAGGGTTTGATTTCTGAAGAAGAGGGTTCTATCGATCCTGGTTCATCCAATATCACTGATCTATACACTCTTGATGAAAATCAGAATGGTCAGTTCTATAGCACTTCTAAAGTTGTAAGAAATGCTAATACACCTTCACCTATCAGAAAACTGAAAATTGTTTTCGACTACTTTGAGCATGATACTGCAGGAGAATACTTTAACCAGACATCCTATACATCCACCATGGATTATAAGGATATCCCTGCATATGACGAAGAAAATGGAATCTATCTAAGAAACTGCTTAGACTTCCGTCCTTCAGTTTCACTGCAAGTTACAGGTCAAGGTACAGTTAGTTCCCCATACGAGGTTGACTCTCAACTGGTTGGTGGTCAAGCAGGCACAGGTGTTTCCACACTGTCATTTAGAGGTCGTGAGTTTGGCACTGGTGCTTCTACATTCAATCTACCTCAACCTAATACTGATTTCACTGGCACCTTTACATACTATCAAGGTAGAGTTGATAAACTATTTGTCAACTTGGAAGGTGATTTTGTTGTTATCAAGGGCAAACCTGATGATAATCCCGACGCACCTGACAATCTCAAAGACTCTCTGCATCTAGCAACGTTCTCATATCGTCCATATGTCTTTGATGTAAAAGATGATATTAGAATTGGTAGAGTTAGATCTCGTGGTTATACCATGAGAGATATTTCTCTTCTTGAGAATCGTATCGATAGAGTTGAATACTATACCTCACTTTCACTGCTTGAGCAAGAGACTAAGAACTTTGTGGTCAAGGATGCTGCAAACCTGGATAGATTTAAGAATGGTTTCTTCGTTGATAGTTTCACAAGTTTCATTACTAGTGACATCAACAATAGAAACTTCCAGGCTGCTATTGATGTTGATGCAGGTGAGATGAGACCTTCTCACTTCTGTACCAACACAAACCTAGTGTTTGATGAAACTTCATCGACTGGTGTAAGAATCAATGATGGTGTTATTACACTAGACTATATTGATAAAGTCTATATTGCACAACCATATGCATCTAAGGTTGTCAATGTTAACCCCTTCCTGGTTACCACGTATACTGGTCGTATCAAACTAGATCCTATCACTGATGACTGGGTTGATGTTGAGAAGGCACCTGAACAGGTTACTAATGTTGAAGGTAACTTTGAACAGACTCTTAGAGAAGAAGGTGCTGACAGAAATGGTATTGTTCCTATTGCATGGAATGCATGGCAAACTGACTGGACTACCAGAAGAGCATTTAACTTTGGTTGGGGTGGTTTCACCCGTGTCAGAAGAGGTCAATCCAGAACTGGTATTCGTACTGAAATCAACGAAAGATTTGACCGTGTGAATGTTGGTGATACACTGCTATCCAGATCTGCTATCCCATTCATCCGTTCCAGAAATGTTGCGTTCAGAGCAGATCTTCTGAAGGCACACACTAAGATGTATGCATTCTTTGATTCACAGAAAGTTGATCAATATATTCTACCCAGATTGATCGAACTAATTAAAGATCCTAACGTCAATGCTGATACAAACTCAGTCCCCTTCACCACTGGTGAAACTGTTATTGGTCTTCTGTCTGGTGTGATCATGCAGGTCTCTGCACCTGATGCCAACGGTTATTCACAAAACCCCTACGATAGAACAGCACTTCCCACTTCATATTCATCTAATACCAACTTCCTGAACATCAACATGAACGTGATGGCTGCTCAGGCAAATGGTGATTTCTTTGGTAACTTCCAAGTTGGTGAGATTCTGGTTGGACAGAGCTCTGGGGCACGTGCGTTCGTCAAAGATCGTAGGATCATTACAGACGAAAGAGGTCACTGTGAGGGTCTACTATTCATTCCTCGTCCCAATGTAGTTGGTAATCCCTCCTGGAAGACAGGTCAGAGAATCTTCCGTCTAACTTCCAGTCAAACCAATAGTCAAATTGAAGGAACTGTTGAGTCTTCTGCAGATGCTAAGTACACAGCATCTGGTTTCCTTGAGGTTCGTCAAGATAACGTTCTGTCAGTTAGAAATGCAGACGTTGTTAGAACACAAGTTTCTGATTCTAGAGTTGTTACTCGCAACACTGGATTCTGGAGAAGACCTCGTAGAGGTGACCCTCTTGCACAAACCTTCCTGGTTCAAAGAGAAGGTGGTATGTTTGTGACAAAGGCAGATGTCTTCTGTCAAGCAAAATCAGATACTCAACCTCTAGTTGTTCGTCTTCGTACAACTCTAAATGGTTATCCTACTGATAAGATCATTCCTCTTTCTGAGGCAGTGATTCAACCTGATGATGTTCAGATTTCTGAAGACGGTTCACTACCTACTGTAGCAACCTTCCCTGCTCCAGTTTATCTGGAACCAGATACTGAATATGCACTAGAGTGTTTCTGCGAAGCACCTGAATACACACTGTGGGTGGCAGAACTTGGTAAGATTGATGTTCTAGGAAACAGAACTATTTCGGAACAACCCACTTTGGGTTCACTATTCAAATCACAGAATGGTACAACTTGGAATGCTTCTCAGTATGAAGACCTTAAGTTCAATCTTTACAATGCAGAGTTTGATAAGACTACTAACGGTGTTGTTTACTTCAACAATGCAGAACTAGGTAAGGGTAATAATGGTATTCATAATCTGATTAGAAATCCAATTGAGACATTTGCACCTACACTAAGACTGAACCTCTTCTCTGGTACAGCAAACTATACAGTTGGTGCAAAAATTACTCAGACTAATAACCTAGACGGATCAGCAGTTGCAATTCAAAGTATTGCTGGCACTCCTGGTGCTGTCATCATTGATAAGATTGAAGGTCAGTTCCTACAAGGTCAGGTCTATAGACTGGTTTCTGATGAGTCTAGAGCAAATATTGAGATTGCAGACTATGGTTCATATGCAGTGTCAACTTCAACTGAGGACAGAACTGTTGGTGGACTGAACTCTGGTGCAAGTGCTAAGGTGATTTCGTTCACAGAACACACCAAGGCAAAACTAGTCTTCAATGGTGCACCTACTGGTGACTTTGTTGTCGGTGAGACTTTGACTGGTGCTAATGGTGCTACAGGTACAGTTGATTCCTGGGATTCTGGAACTCTGACTGCAGTTGTCACTTATACCAATGCAAATGATTTTGCAGATAATGAAGTGATCACTGGTTCTGCTGCAAGTTACACAGGCACAACTTCCAATACAAATGGTGCTGTGAATATTGGTCTGATGGTTGTCAGCACATTGACTAATAACTTTGTCGTCAACGAAACCATTCAGCAATCTGTTCCAACTTCAATCTCAGGTACAATTCATAGTTACACTTCTACTGGTGATACTGTTGGTGCTTACTTCACATCTTCTTCTGTGGCAAATGCTGCGAATAAGGTCAAAGTTTATCACAAGAATCATGGTATGCACGCACTAACAAACTTTGTGAAAGTTGAAGGTGTAATTTCAGAAGTGTCACCAACATTTATGGATTCTGCAAACCTATCCAGTGGTATTGGTGAAAATGATGGTGTGAACTCTGACTTTACACTACCAGTTCTAGATGCAAACCAATTCCACAAGTTTATTGATGGTGCACCCGTCAGTGCTACCAACTATGGTTACATCAAGGTTGATGATGAGATCATGGCATACTCGGCAGTTGCATCTGATGGTACATCTTTGACTATCCCTCAGGGTGGTCGTGCACAAGGTGGTACATCTAGAGTTGCACACGCAGATTTGAATTCACCAGTTCTCTGCTATAACCTTGACGGTATTCCTCTGATTGAGATCAACAAAACTCACACCACACTAGAGTCATCAACTCTTGATACCTACGAACTCGAAACTACTTCGATTGCATCTAACGGTATTCTGAATGGTGGTGATAATGTTTATGCAACCCAGAATATTCAGTATGAGTTGCTCATGCCCACAATTCATAATATTGTTTTGAAGGACACTACACTAACACCTCGTTTCTCAGGTGTGACATCTACATCTATTGCATCTTCTATCTCAGATCAACCTTCATTTGTTGCTGATGGTTCATATAGAGAGATCATCATCAATGAGAACAATTATCTAGATAAACCTTACATGATTATGTCCAAGGTGAATGAGGATGCAAAAATCTCTGGTGCTAAGTCACTGAAGATGGAACTGACAATGACTACACAGAATGAGAATGTTTCACCTGTGATCGATACTCAAAGATGCAGTGTCATTACAACCACTAACAGAATTGATAATGCATCTATTGCTGATAGTCAAGAAACTTCTACAGATATTGATCTTAATAGTGCAGTTTGGATTTCCAAACTACAAACATTGGCACAACCTGCTAATGGCATTAAGGTTCTCCTATCTGGTCAGAGACAGATTGGTACTGACTTCAGAGTTCTATATAAAGCAGTTCCTCCTGGTGCTGATCCCAATCTGTTTGGTTGGGTTCACTTTAATGGAACTGGTGTCCCTGATGTTGATCCTGGAAACTCCGTTCCTGCCATTTTGGAAGGAAACGTTGTGGATAAGGACTTCAAAGAGTTTGAATATAATGTTGATGATCTCAACTTCTTACAGTATGCAATCAAGATTGTCATGGTTTCTCCAAACCAAGCAACAGTTCCCCTTATTACAGATTTAAGAGTTATCGCAGTTACATAATGACTGAATATCAATTTGAAGAAAAACCAACAAGGTTAAAGGTAAAGGACAATGTTGGACTTTACCGAGACAGTAAGTCTAATGGCATCATAAATACTGACGAACAAGCCTATAAGAACTACCTCAAATCTAAACAGATTAACCAGGGTAAGGAAGATAGGATGAAATCACTAGAAGATGATGTCAGTTCGTTGAAAGGTGATTTGAAAGACATTAAATTATTGCTACAGGAGATTGCTAAAAATGGCACAAACAAATGAAGAAATGATCGCATCATTTCGTGAAAGACTACAAGCACTTACTGATGAAAACACACAACTAACCCAAAAGATTCGTGAAAACGAAGTCGTTGGTCTGAAACTACAGGGTGCTATTGAAGCTCTAGAGTATGTAAATTCCCAAGGGACCGAAGAGGAAACTTCGGAAGAGACCGAATCCCCCGAATAAAAATAAAAATCGATGGCTAATAGAATTCAACTACGAAGAGGTAATACCTCTGAATGGACAAATGCTAATCCTATTCTGGCACAAGGTGAAGTCGGTATTGACCTTGACCAGAACAGGATTAAGATCGGGGATGGATCAACTCCCTGGAATAGTCTATCGTATGAACGTCCCGACGATCAGTCATCGAACATTCCCAACACTCTAGTCAAGAGAGATCAGAGTGGTAACTTCTCTGCCAACGCAATTACGGCAGCACTGGTCGGTAACGCAAGTACCGCATCTCAGTTAGCAAACGCAAGACAAATTTCGTTGACGGGTGACGTTAACGGTGCTAACTCGTTTGATGGTTCTCAGAACATGACCATCACAACGACTCTATCCACACAGGCAAACTTGTCTGCTGGTACATACACCAAACTCACTGTCAACGAAAGAGGTCTCGTTACTGCTGGACAAAACCCCACCACACTAGGTGGATACAATATTACTGATGGTCAGTTAGAGAACAACTTCCTAACTGCACTATCTGGACTTCACGCATCTAGTCTAAACGGATATGTCGTTAAAGTCAATAACACTACGACAGGTTCTGTTGTTCGTGAAATTATCGGTACTGCTGGCAGGATTCAGCAAACTGGTGACTCAACTGGTATCACAAACAACACAATCTTTGACCTGATTCCCACAGGGGTTTCTGCTGCATACAGTGGTGCATCATCACTCTATTTTGATGCTGGTAATACTCAGCAGTCAAAGATTTTCAATGCTCCCACTCAGGAGTCTAACACCTCAACCGACACTGGTCTAAGAATGACCGTCGATGTCTGGGGTCGTCTAACAGAAATTACAGAGTTCCCTATCGTTACTGCATACGAGGGAACTAAAGCAGCAGCATGGAATAATACTACCACATACCTTAGATACGAGAAGGTTACTAATGGTGGTCGTCTATACCAAGCAGGTTATGGTGGAGTCTCTGCAGGGCAGACAGCACCCACTCACACGAACGGAGGCATCGTAGGAGGGTGGCACGACCTAGGAGCTGCTGAAACCCCCGTCAAGGGTCTTGCATCGTTCGATCAGGAAGACTTTGATGTTGACTCCACTGGTCACGTTACGATTGCCGATAAGGCAATTGATAATACTCAACTACAGAATCCCATCTTTGGATTCTCAGATGGCAACACTCTTGAAACTTTTGAACTCGATGCTGAGCAAACCGCAAGCACGGGTTACAGAGGTTTTAACTATCTGAACTACCTGATGGTCAATGATACCTCAGGTAATGCTCTTTTCCATGTAAGTAATTCTCTGCCTCTATTTGGAGGTGCTGCTGGGATGGACATCAATGTCCCAGCTATCTCAATGCAGAGTGATATGCTTTTTGATGCAGATGTATCACTTCTGCCAGCACCGATGCAAGCTAGTTTCCCTGCTGGTTATCAATCACTTTCAAGAACGCAAGGCACTCTAAACATTGATGTTGCTGCAAATGATACACATCTAGCAGTTCTGCAATTATATGCCCTCAATGCTGGTTCTGGTGATGGTATTGTTGCGGTTAATGCAAAAACTCTTATTGATCTTCAGGTCAATGCTCCCGCAGTTGCAGGTAATGCAACGGATGGCAAAGTCCTCATTGAAGACTTTAGAGCATATGACAACTACCTAGCAACTCTAAGTCCCACTCTAAATCTAGATCCTGGTGACAGTGGTGATAACACTGGTACTGTTCGTATCTGGGGTGACCTTCAAGTTGATGGTGTTACAACCACAGTGAATTCAACGGTCATGACTGTTGATGATCCTATCATCACTCTGGGTGGTGACACTGCTCCCACTACAGATGATAACAAAGATCGTGGTATTGAGTTCAGATATTATGATACACAAGCACGTGTAGGTTTCTATGGTTGGGATGACAATGTATCTCGTCTAGACGGTGGTACGGGTGGTTATGCATTCCTGTACAACGCAACTAATAACTCTGAAAACTTTATTGGTACAGATGCATACATCAAAGCAGGTGCACTTTCACTAACAACTAATACACCATCATCATCCACCTCTACTGGTACACTAGTTGTTACTGGTGGTGTTGGTATTTCTGAGGACCTCTATCTTGGTCAGAATCTAAACGTCACTGGCACTGGTCAATTCCTTGGTCAACTGAGTGTAATTGACTCACTGGTAGTCAGAGCATTCAGTGAAGAGTTTGCAATCCAGAATGGTTCTAGTGTAGATAAGTTCACCGTTCAGACGGATACTGGTAACACACTGATTGAAGGTACTCTCAATGTCAATGGTGCAACTGAATATACTAGCACAGTTGTAATCAGTGACACTACAAGTTCTCTCAATAAAGATCAGGGGGCTCTCGTAGTTGAGGGTGGTGTTGGTATTGAAGAGCATCTTAGAGTTGGTGGTATCATTGAAACTGATTCAACTATTATTCAGGGTGCAGCACCTGGAACAGGTAGTAACTCCATCTTCTCAGATACATCGTTCTATTCAGATGTTACCCTAGTTAATAACGGGGGAACACACTCATTCAAGATTAGAGATGGTGCTAGCACTGATAAGTTTACTGTTATTGGTTCATCGGGTAACACAGATATTCAAGGCACACTCGATGTAAATGGTGCTACGACAATCACCAACACTCTGAGTGTTAGCAATAACTTTGTCGTCAACACCAACAAATTCATTGTTGCAGCAGTTTCAGGTGATACTACTGTTGCAGGAACATTCCAATCCGTTGGATTTGCAACATTTAATAATGATATTAGTGTCACTGGTGCTGCAACCATTCAGGGTAATGCAAACCTGAACGGTTCATCTACAACAATTGGTAACTCTAACACTGACACTCTGACAGTCCCTGGTCAGGTCAGATTCACAAGCACTGATGGACAGTCAGTTGGTAACAATTATGCTGCAGATGGTGCAGTCAGAATCTCTGGTGGTGTTGCAATCGATGAGAACCTGGCAGTCCAGAATGACCTATTCGTTTACGGTGACCTAAACATCACTGGTAACCAGATCATCAACGGTACTACCACATACAATGCACGTATTGATATTACCAACACCTCTCAAGCATCTAGTTTGAGTGACAATAACGTCGCATTCCAGACAGATGGTGGTGGTATTGTTAGAAAGAACTTCTACGTCGGTGAGGACTTCTATGTCTACGATGATGGAAATAATAGAAATGCATTCTACGTTGATAACAGCAATGGAAACGTAGATATCTACGGCAATCTAGATATTCGTTCTGGTAACTTTACTGTTGCATCTGGATCTGGTAACACCACAATTGCAGGCACACTGGATGTTGCTGGTGCAACAACGATCAATGATTCACTCTTCATTGATGCAGCAAACGAAGTCTTTAGAATCCGTAACGGTTCTGATAACACCGACAGATTCTCAGTTGATACTGACAATGGTAACACTCATGTTGATGGCACCCTGAATGTTGACGGTGCCGTCGATCTGGGTAGCACCCTAGAAGTATCTAATAACCTCACTGTCAATTCTAACAAATTTACTGTTTTTGCTGGAAGTGGTAATACCTCCATTCTAGGTACACTGAATGTTGGTAACAACACTGATATTTCAGGAACTCTAGATGTTGATGGTGCTACAACAATCAACAATACTCTAACTTTGGTTGGTGGTTCATCCAACTTGACAGTTGGTGGTAACGCAGTCATCAGTGGTGATCTGACAGTCAATGGTACGACCACGACTATTTCGTCAACGGTCATCAGCGTTGATGATAAGAACATCGAACTCGGATCTGTGACTTCTCCCACAGATGTGACAGCCGATGGTGGTGGTTTGACATTGAAGGGATCGACTGACAAGACCTTCAATTGGGTCAACTCTACAGATTCTTGGACATCTTCAGAGCACATTGATATTGATGTTTCCAAGAAACTTAATCATGGTGGAACTCAGATTCTAAGTCCTACTAAGCAACTTACAAACATCACCGATATCACTGCAGATGGTGATATTAACTTTGCAAGTGGTAATTTCACGGTTGCTCAAACAACTGGTAATACTGTTATTGGTGGCACCCTGAATGTTACAGGCACTTTGACCCTAACTGGTCTATCTGCTCAGACAGGTACATTTGCAAGTGCTGTCTCATCTGGTGGCAACTTCTCCGTTGGTGGTACAGCAATGACCGTCAATGCAGCAAGTGGCAATATTGTTACTCAAGGTTCACTTACTGTTACTGGTGCTTCTACCCTTAATAGCAGTGTTACAGTTACTGGTAACATAACTGCATCTGGTGATGTTGCTGTCAATGGTGGAGATCTAACAACTACAACAACTGGTGCATTCAGTATTGCCAATAGTAATGCAACTACTATCAATATTGGTACATCTGATGCAACTGTCATCAATCTTGGTTCTGCTAATTCAACTGTTACTATTACTGATGACTTGGAAGTCACCAATAATTTGGTGGTTACCTCTAGTGGAACAGCATCATTCCAAGGTCAAACTACGGTTGGTTCAGTCTTTACTGCTACACCTACTGGCACCAGACAGGTTGTTATCGGACAACTTGGAAATACAGCAACTCTGACTGCATATGGCAATGTCACATTTGGTGTTAGCACTGCAAGTACAGGTACATTTACAGGCAACGTTGACATTGGCACAAGTCTAACTGTTGGCACCACACTGGCAGTTACCAATGGCATCACTGGTGAAACACTAACTTCAACAGTTGCTTCTGGTACTGCACCTCTGACAGTTGCATCTGATACTCTCGTTAGCAATCTGAACGCAGATAAACTAGATGGTAACCAGGGTTCATATTATACAAATGCTGATAACCTGGATGCAGGTACAGTTCCCGATGCAAGACTGTTGACCACTGGTGTTATAGCAGCAACCTACGGTAGTGCGTCTGCTGTTGGTCAATTTACTGTTGATGTTAAGGGTCGTCTGACTGGTGCTCAGGCAGTTGATATTCAAATTGGTCAGAGTCAAGTAACAAATCTGACAACAGATCTTGCTGCTAAGGCAGACTCCTCAGCACTTGCAACTGTCGCAACCTCTGGTGCTTACTCAGATCTCACTGGTACACCTTCCCTCGCAACTGTTGCAACCACAGGTGCTTACACCGACCTGACTGGTTTGCCCACGTTGGGCACTGCTGCAGCAACTGCATCTACTGATTATGCAACTGCTGCTCAGGGTGCTCTAGCAGACACCGCTTTGCAATCTGAGACTATTGATCTCACCACCCTGAAAGCAGAAGTCGCTGCTTCCACCGACTTTGCTGACTTCCAGTCCCGTATCGCTGCTCTCTGATAACCAATGGCACAACCTAATTCAAAAGCTACACTAATCGATTATTGTAAGAGGAGATTAGGTTCTCCTGTGTTGGAGATCAACGTTGACTCCACACAGATTGATGACGCTATTGATTATACCCTAGAAAAGTTTAGAACCTTCAATTACGAAGGTATCGAAAAAATGTACATGAAGCATCAGTGGACTGCTGCTGATGTGACTAGATTCAAAGCAGACGAAACTTCAGAGACTGCTACCAAAGGAACTGATACTACAGACTGGACATATCAGAAAAACTTCCTGGTTGTTCCTGATGATGTGGTGTCAGTCTCCCAAGTCTGGTCAACTACTGATAAAGGAACTGGAAATATCTTTGATATTAGATATCAAATTCGTTTGAATGACTTGTATGATTTTACTTCTACTCAGTTTTATCACTACTACATCATTCAACAACATCTGTCAAACATCGATTTTCTACTAGAGCATTTCAAACCCACTAGATTTTCTCATGTGACAAACCGTCTCTATGTTGACTTGAGTGCAACTGAAGATGTCATCGAAAACGAGTGGATGATTATTGAATGTTATAGATATCTTGATCCTACTGAGCACACAAGAATCTATAATAACATGTGGGTCAAAGATTATGCAACTGCCCTAATTAAAAAGTATTGGGGTCAGAACCTAACTAAGTTCAATGGGGTTCAACTTCCTGGTGGTGTGACCCTGAACGGTGAAAAAATTTACACCGATGCAGTTACTGAACTAGAAAGACTAGAAGAAGTTCTGCGTGACACCTACGAAATGCCACCTCTAGACGCAGTGGGATGATATGGCAACTAACAGTTACTTTACACAAGGAACAGCAGGAGAGCAGGGTCTAATTCAAGACCTTGTAGATGAGCAGATCAAAATCTTTGGCAAGGATGTCAAATACATCCCAAGAACTTTAGTGGATAGGGATAGTCTGTTTAATGAAGATGCAATGTCCACCTTTGACAGTGCTCATGAAATCGAAGCTTATGTTGCTAACGTTGATGGTTTTACTGGAGATGGTGATCTCTTCTCAAAGTTTGGTGTCAGAATTTCGGATCAGGCAACATTCATCATTTCCCGCAGAAGATTTACTCAAGCAGTAGATGATAATACTACTCTGATTGTAGAGGGTCGTCCCAATGAAGGAGATCTGATCTACTTCCCTCTAGCAAAAAAGATTTTTGAGATCAAGTTTGTTGAGCATGAAGCACCATTCTACCAACTAAACAACCTGTATGTCTGGGAACTCCGTTGCGAACTCTTTGAATACTCTGATGAGGACTTTGAAACGGGTGATACGACGATCGATGCTATCGAGACACGTTTCGCAAATAGCATCGAACTCACACTACAAGCAGGTGGCAGTGGTGATTTTTCTGTTGGTGAATCTGTGTTTACTCGTCTATATTATCCAACGGGAGGAGCAGCTATTGCAAATGGTCAGGTTGCTTCAGTAACTATTACAGACGGTGGTCAAGGATACTCTTCTCCACCTACAGTCACATTCTCTCCACCCACATCTAGCGGTTTCACTGCTATTGGCCCTACTTATAACATTCATTTTGTTCTTTGCGGTTCGAGTGGAGCTGTAACTGGTTCTATTGGTAGCGGATACACCACTGGTACATATAATTTGGTTGGTGGTAGCGGTTTTGATGGTCAGTTATCATTAACATCATTTGGTGGATCTGTAACTGCTTTTACTGCAAACTTTAATGTTGTTAATCCTGGCTTTGGTTATACGAACGGAGATATTCTCCAAATTGATGGTGGAGATGGTCAAGCATATATTAGGTTGATTTCTCTTATTCCTGCTGCCACTACTACAGCAACAGGAACTGCAACTGTCAGTAGCAGTGGTATTGTTACTGGAGTAACTATTACAAATCCTGGTTATGGATATATAACTGCACCCACTGTAACATACAGTAGAAGTGCAGATGAAAAAACTGGTGAAGTTAAGGCATGGGATAGTGCAAATAGAAAACTCACTATCATCAATCGTAGTGGTGACCTAACTGGAACACTTGACGGTGGTACTTCTAATGCACAGTGGTCTGTTGAGACTTATTCGACCATTGATAATACAAACAGTAATTTTGATCAGAATAAATATATTGAAACAACTGCCGATGGGTTCCTAGATTTCACTGAAAGAAATCCATTTGGTGAAATAGGAAATCAGGGGAGTAGTCTGTAATGCTTGGCACATATTCATACCATGAAATTTTAAGAAAGACTGTTGTTGGATTTGGAACTTTATTCAACAATATTGAGATCCGTCGTACTTCTGGTTCACGAACCGAAGTTATGAAGGTGCCTCTGGCATACGGTCCTCAACAAAAGTTCCTGGCGCGTCTAGATCAAGTAGGAGATCTTGAGTCTGATAATGCAACTCAGATCACCCTCCCTCGTATGTCATTTGAGATCAATGGCATTACATATGATGCTCAAAGAAAGGTTGCACCCACTCAGGCAATTCGTGTTGCTGGATCAACTCGTGGGTCTGTCAAGAAAGTCTTCATGCCCGTGCCATATAATGTCGGGTTTGAACTAGCAATCATCACCAAGAATCAGGATGATGGTTTGCAAATCATTGAACAGATTCTACCTTTTTTCCAACCACAGTTCAACATCACAATCAATTTAGTCTCTGCCATCGGTGAGAAAAGAGATGTCCCTGTGATTCTAAACTCAATCTCATATGCTGATGACTATGAGGGTAACTTTGAGACTAGAAGAGCAATCATTTACACACTAACGTTTACTGCTAAGACCTATCTGTTTGGTCCTGTTCAGTCTACAGGTACAGGCACCAAACTCATTACATCTGTCATTACAGATATGTACGACAAGGTGGATACTGTCAATGCACCCAGAAAGGTTCGTTATCAGGTCACTCCAGAGTCTAAGGTTGACAGGGATGGTTCAGTAGTTACAACTCTTACATCATCTATCGATGATAATGATGGCATCTTAGCAGTTGCCGATGCAACCAATATTGCGGTTAAGGATGATATTCAAGTTGGAAATGAAGTCATGCGTGTGATTCAGAAGTCTGGAAATGCTTTGACTGTCACTCGTGGATACAATGGCACTACCCCAACCTCTCACTTGGGTTCTGCAAATGTTCTGAAGATTGATGCTGCGGATCATCTATTGGTTGAATCTGATGATGACTTTGGATTTGGTGAAATCTTTAGTGAATATACAGATATGAAGAAATATGATCCTGATACAGGAGCAGATGTAGATATCTAAACTACATAAAGTAGTTGCTAACATAGACAGTGAAAACACTAAACACTGTTGTATTAAATGTTACTGTTGCAATACTAGATTTCCTCTACCAAGGTAGAGATACACAACGTTTTTGGGTGCTTGAGACTATTGCTCGGGCACCCTATTTTGCGTTTTTGAGTGTATTGCATTTTAAAGAGTCTCTAGGTCTTAGGACTGAAGAGCATTTTCATTTGATGAAAGAACACTTTGCACAAACAGTCAATGAAACCGAACACCTCACCGAAATGGAAAGACGTGGAGGACATTCTGCTTGGATCGACAGGGTTTTTGCTTATCATCTTGTTCTGGTCTATTATTGGACCATGGTTGTTTATTATCTTGTGTCTCCTGTTAATGCTTATGATATAAACGAAAAGGTTGAATGGCACGCTGCTGAGACATATGCTAAGTATCTCGCATTGGTTGATCACACAGATCAAAAAATTATCGATATACTAAACGATGAGATACAACATGCTCAAGAATTACACGTTGCCATGGAGTCTATCAAATGAAAGAGGAAGAAAGAGACAAGCAAGAAAGAATTAAACAGGTTGCTAAACATCTCCACCCTCATGATGACGAACCCGATCCAACTGCACATATGGGGAACTACAACTTTCCTCAAATGCTTTTTGCTTTTTGTCTCGGATTCGCAACAATGTTTGTCTTAGCAGTCGATGAGATAAACGATTTTAAGGGATGCCCCTTACCTGAATATTTTATTAACGAAGGAAAATGAAAGTAGGAATGATTGGACTTGGACGAATGGGAGAAGGTATGTCCCGTCGTCTTATTAAAGCAGGTCACGAAGTACACGGTTACAGAAATAATTATGCAAAAGCTCAAGAACAATTTGAAAAGGGTTATATCAGTGGATGTACCACTTCTTTGGAAAGCCTTGTTCAAGTAGTCAAATC
>Ga0213858_10000612_pt1 | contig 17008 bp, 8 predicted proteins | sample PICome_FD_160122 | JGI IMG/M metagenome (GOLD analysis project Ga0213858, IMG submission 160122) | Coastal seawater microbial communities near Pivers Island, North Carolina, United States - PICO245 | ecosystem: Environmental > Aquatic > Marine > Coastal | place: USA: North Carolina | collected... | reverse complement strand
GTTCAGTGGCGAGATGTTCAAAGGGTTCCAGTATAACACGATCGCTCGTGACCTGGTCATGAAGCGCACCCTGCAGAACGGCAAGTCTCTGCAGTTCATCTATACCGGTCGGACCACGGCTGAGTACCACACCCCTGGCAACGCAATCCTCGGTAACTCCGACGGTGCACCGCCGGTGGCCGAGAAGACCATCACCATTGATGACCTTCTGATCAGCTCTGCTTTCGTTTATGACCTTGATGAGACTCTTTCTCATTACGAGCTGCGCGGCGAGATCTCTAAGAAGATCGGCTACGCACTGGCTGAAAAGTATGACCGCCTGATCTTCCGTGCTATCACCCGTGGTGCACGTGCTGCTTCCCCTATCACCAAGTCTAACTTCGTTGAGCCGGGTGGCACCCAGATCCGTGTCGGTACTACCGCCAACGCTTCTGATGCATATGACGCTCAGAAACTGACCACCGCCTTCTTCGACGCCGCTGCTGCGATGGACGAAAAGGGTGTGTCTCAGGAAGGACGTGTGGGTATCCTGAACCCCCGTCAATACTACGCCCTCATCCAAGAGGTCGGCAACAACGGTCTGATCAACCGCGATCAGCAAGGTACCGGTCTGCAAAGCGGACAGGGCATTGTTGAGATTGCTGGTATCAAGATCTACAAGTCCATGAACATTCCGTTCTTCTCCAAGTACGGCACCAAGTTTGGCACCGGTTCTGCTACTAACCCCGGTACCACCAGCCCTGGCAACCTCGGCTCCTTTGTGTCTGCTGACGTTGAAGATGCTGCTAACGACGTTACCGGTATCAACAACGAGTACGGTGAAGAAACCGAATTCGCAAACTCCTGCGGCCTCATCTTCCAGAAGGAAGCCGCCGGTTGTGTTGAGGCTATCGGTCCTCAAGTGCAAGTCACCTCGGGTGACGTCTCCGTGGTCTACCAGGGTGACGTGATCTTGGGTCGTCTCGCCATGGGTGCTGACTACCTGAACCCTGCTTGTGCTGTTGAGCTGTTCGCTGGAACCGCTACTGCACCTGCTGCATTCTGATTTTTGTCTTATACTGGGGATCCTTCGGGGTCCCCTTTTTTTTATCTATATGGCTACTCCTACAACAGTTGATCTCGATACCGAACTATCCGCAGTTAATTCAATCTTGGGGAGTATCGGTCAGTCTCCCGTAACAAACCTGGATCACGACAATCCTGAAACTTCTTTCATTTATAACATCTTACGTGAAACAAATGTAGATGTACAATCAGAAGGATGGGTGTATAATCTTGAGTTGAACTATGAGTTCGCTAAAGATACCAATGGCTACATTAACATTCCTAGCAACATCCTGCGGTTAGACAATACCGACGACCATAAAAATAGAACAATGAACCTTGTACGTCGTAACGGACGACTGTACGACAAGGTCAAACACACCGATGTATTCACAGAAAACCAGCACCTTGATGTGACCTGGCTGTTCCCCTTTGAAGAACTGCCTGTACCATTCCGTCGTTATATCGTCTACAAGGCGGCTGGACGTGCTGCTGCACAGTTGGTAGGTAACCCTGATTTGGTACGCCTTCTAGCCCTGCAGGAGACCCAGGCACGGGCTATTTGTGTTGAATACGACTGTAACCAAGCTGAACATTCTATGCTCGGTTTCCCAGACGAATCCGTTTACACTTCTTACTCACCGTTCCACGCACTTAGACGCTAATGGCAGGACTATCACAACGTGTACCTAATTATATCTTAGGTATTTCTGAACAACCTGATGAACTTAAACTGCCTGGTCAGGTTACTAACCTAGTCAACGCTGTGCCTGACATCTCGCGTGGTTGTCTTAAAAGACCAGGCAGTTACCTTGTAGATGCTATCACACCGCTTACCGCTTCTACTGGTAAGTGGTTTCATATCTACACTAACGAAGTCAATCAACACCCTGGTTTCATTGGACAGATCACCACAGATGGTAAAGTTAAGATCTGGAGAACCAACGATGGTGTAGAGATTCCGGTTGACTACACAGGCATGTCGGCTACCAATGACCATGCTGATTATCTTGAGCACTCTGCTGCTGACGAAATCCAGCCACTGACTATCAACGAAACTACGTTTGTTTGTAACCGTGGTAACACGACTACACCTCGTAACGTAGCTATGTTAAGCGGTGCATCAGACAAGTCACCAGCAGTAGTACACGAAGCTTACATCGAACTAAAGCAAATTGCATACGGTAAGCAGTATGCGTTGGATATTTACGATCCTACTAACAACACTACAACTACATTTACCCGTGCAACTGCTATTGCAGCACGTGAAGCTGTAACTACTCCTGGTAGTGGATATACTGATGATGGGTCTTGCAGCCTTGCTGGCCGTGAGATCGTCAACGGCTCTGCTTCTGGTAAAACAAACCTTCGTTACGAGATGGAAGTACGTTGTACTCCTGTCCCGGAATCTGGCGGAGACACTAACCCAGCTTATGAGGACTCCTACCAAACCTATGCTAAACTGCAGTTTGGTGGTGAAGGCTGGACAACTGGCGATACCCACAGCCACACCTCAGAAAAAGGTTTGGGCACTACCATCGAAGTTACAAAACACATCACTGTAACTGCACGTGCTAACTTGGCACGGGTGCGCCCTGCTCCTACTGCATCTACTGCTGACGAAAGCGTGACTGCAGATGGTATCCTTGGCGATCTAAAGGCTGCTATTGACGCCATCAGTGGTCACGGTATCACTGCTACCATTGTTGGTAACGGTATTCACCTTAAGCGTTCGTCTGCGTTTAACGTGTCTACTCCTGAAGATCAGCTCATGAGCGTGGTTACCCAGGAGATTAACGACGTTTCACGTCTGCCTAGAGCCTGCCGCAATGGATATATTCTCAAGGTGGTCAACAGCGCATCAGATGCTGATGACTATTTCTTGAAATTTAGCAGTGATAATTTTGATCCAACTGCATCTGGAGATCAGTTTGGCGTAGGTGCTTGGGAAGAAACTGTAGCTCCTAATTTGGAGATCAGCTTTGACCCAGACACAATGCCAATCAAGATCCAACGTGAACTACCCGGTGCTACATATGCCAACGGTAGGTTCCTTGTACGTAAGATTGACTGGATTGACAGGCAGGTTGGTGACGATATTACTAACCCTATCCCTTCGTTTGTTGGACAACCTATCAATAAGATCCTGTTCTTCCGTAACAGGCTTGTACTGCTGAGCGAAGAAAATGTTATTGTTTCTCGTCAAAACGACTTCTTTAACTTCTTTGCTAAGACTGCGTTGACTGTGTCACCAGTTGACCCAGTTGACATCCAAGCTAGCTCGACCTATCCACACGTATTGTTTGATGGCATCGAGACAAACACTGGTCTAATCTTGTTCAGCTCTAACCAGCAGTTTATGCTGACGACTGACTCTGATGCGTTCGGACCAGAGACAGCTAAGGTCAATAACCTAGCGTCTTACAACTTTGACTCTAAAACTAACCCTGTTACGTTAGGTACTACTGTTGGGTTCTTGAACAACGCTGGCTCTAACTCTCGATTCTTTGAGATGGCTGATGCTAGACGTGAAGGGGAGCCTACTGTCCTGGAGCAAAGCAAGCTTATCTCTAAGCTGCTGCCTGCTGATATTAGTATGGTTGCACCATCTAAAGAAAACAATCTGGTGCTGTTCGGCTCGGAAGGGTCTAACGAAGTATGGGGCTACAGCTATTACAACACAACAGATAAGCGTATTCAGTCAGCTTGGTTCAAGTGGACCTTGTCAGGTAATCTTGTTTACCACTGTTTGCTTGAGGATGCCTATACATTTGTAACCAAAAATGGTAATGACTATACGTTAGAAACCATTGATGTTAAAGTAGACACTGATACAATCGAATCCGTTGAAGGATTCCGTGTGTACAGCGACTGTCACAAAGAGATTGCTACTAGCTCTATGACCTATACGGCTAGCACTAACAAAACTACATTTACTTTGCCTACTGGTATGAACAGTTCGCGGGATCTTGTAGTCATTGTTATGGCTAACGGTAACAATGCAGGTCTATCTGACAAGCCAACACTAAACGGATCTACAGTAGAGCTGACTGGTGACTGGACTTCAAGTAAACTTGTGATTGGTTACGAGTATGAGTGGCTAGTTAAACTGCCAACAATCTACTCTGTACGTGCTGTTGGTGATAAAATCAGATCTGATACATCATCTTCTCTTATCATTCATCGTACTAAGTTTAATTTTGGTGATGTAGGTACCATTGATGTGACGTTAGAACGTCCTGGTAAAACAGATTACACCTCTAAGTTTACTAGCAACATTGCTAACACCATGCTTGCTAGCCGTTTTAACATTGATGGTGAGGAGATCTTTACTGTACCTTGTTACGAAAAGAATACTAACATAGACATTAGCCTTAAATCTACTCACCCAACACCTGTGGCGCTACACTCAATGACATGGGAGGGTGACTACGCTCCTAAGTTCTACCGACGTGCCTAATTACACAGACCACATCCATCCACTTACTGTAGAAGCTGCTTTGACTGTTGCTACAGACCTACTGCCAGACGACAGGAACGAGATCGTTGAAGGTCATGGAAACGAACCGTTTCTAGTCCTGCCTCTGGCAGCCCACATCGGGGAATCTTATTACTTCACCACTCCTGACAACAAAATTATGGGAGCGGCTGGACTAACAGAAGGTGGCCGTATTTGGATGCTATGCACTAAATACATCCATCAAAACCCTGTATGGTTTGCACGGGGTGCTAAACACTTTGTAGACAACAGACCAGAGAAGCTGCTATGGAACATTGCGGACAAACGTAACCGCACCCACCTTAAGCTTCTTAAATTTCTAGGATTCAAATTCTTGAGGGAACTCAAGCATGGTCCTAACAACTTATCCTTTATAGAGTTTTGCCGTGTGTGATCCCGTAGTTGGATTTGCGGTTTTAGGTGGTGCTCAAGCGGTGGCAGGTCAGATGGGCAAGATGTCCCAGAAGAATGCCAGAAACGAAGCTTTGGCGGATGACTACGAAAACCGTAAAACAAATTATGTAAATAACCTAGCTATCGATTATGCTAGGTATGAAAATGAAAAGATTGATTATTCACGTAATAGTGACATTGTATTCCAACAATTTATTGGTAAATACATTGGTGACCAAAAGCGTATCAATCAACTAGAAAAAGCAGATTTGAGACAGCAACAACAGGCTTTGGTTGCATTGGCTAAGAAAGCTTATGCTGGTCCTTTGACTGGTGTGACTGCTGCACGTCTTGCAGCCCAGCCGCTGCGTAATGTTGGTCTGCAACGTGCTGCACAGGTAGCACAGCTTACTGAAAGAACCGAAGCTATCCAAGCAGGCTCTGAGTTTGCTTATGCACAGACTCTTAACAAACTTGACACAGAGTACGGCAAAGTTGCTATGGCACCTGTTGCTGGCTTTGAGCCGCTTGCACCTGAGTTTGACTACGATGCTGAGCTTGGTTCGTTTGCTATGAACCTTGCGTCAGGTATTGCAGGCGGAGCTATGATGGGCAAATCACTGAAAGCACCTACGAGTATGGCTGGTGGTGGCGGTGTCAACGCAGCTACTACTAAACTTACTGACCCAGTTACTTATCTTAATAACGATCCAAACGTTCTATTTCCGTAATGAGCAGTTCATTCCTACAAAATATCCAACGGATTAAACAGGGTGAACAGCAACGGTTTGCCCAAGAGACTACTAATCTAAACAACGAAACGCGTTACAAAACTAGCGCAATTCAAAACCAAGTAAAAGCGTTTGAAAATCTTTCATCTACGCTGGGTAACTTGTACAAAACCCAACTAGAGGAACAGAAACAACGTGACATCAATCAAGCTGACTTTGACTATTACTTTGGTGACAACGCCAACCCACAGCTATCACCTGGCTTTGACCAGTCTGTAGCAGAGATCAGTGCTGGTCACAACGCAAGCCTTGGTGTTGCTGATCAAGCCCTGCAAGGCGGTGCAAGCTTTGAAGCTGCTGACGAAGTCAAGCAATCTTCTGGCTGGTATCAATGGCGTCAAGCACAGAACCGTCTTAGCAGCCAAGTGCAGCTAGTTACGCCTATGCTGCAAAAGCTGATGGCTGATGACGAAACTCAGCTAGAAGCTGGTGGTATGACCTTTACCCCTGCATCTGCTGTAGCTGACAACAACATCGCCCAGATCAAACATGCTCATCAATGGGCAAGGCAAAAGGTTTATAACGACCTAGGTTTTAACTCTTACAACCGTGACTTCTTTATGAAGCATGGGTTCAAGCCTGTCAAGACAGCGTTTGCACAGCAGTGGAAAACCTTGTCCACAAACCAAGCTAACTCTGTGTCGGCGTTGCGTCAGCAAGATGCACTGGAAAGCTTTATTGTAAACAAGAACATCTTGCAACTGCACAAAGAGTTTGCCACAACACAAAAGGATGGTAAGATTCTAGGTAACGCTGGTGCTTGGGATGAGATCGAAAAGATTCTACCTGACCTTGTAAAGGCTGGTCGGTTCAGCATGGCTGACCTAAAGATGGTAGAAGATGCCATTGACCCTGACACTAACAAACGTGTTGGTGATCGTTGGAAGACTCGTTTCGGTATGATTCGTTCTGCGATTCGTGACGAAGAGAACAAAGCATTTACTGCACTTACTAAACAGCGTAAGAACGGCGCTACTGCCGCAGCTATTGAGTTTATTGAAAACAACCCTGATGCTACCACTGAAGAGATTCAGCAGGCTCAGCGTCAAATCTTTAGCCAGTTCAAAGTAAAGAGCACTGAGCTAGACAACATGCTTGCTCACTTTAGTATGGACGCCGCAGCAAAGGCAGAGAACAAAGAATACATTGATATGTTGATCTCTAAGAATGCTGCTACGCCTCAAGACATCATGAGTGCTCCTGGTTTGACTGTGCAAGAGAAGTTAAACAGGGTTCAACTGCTGAAACAGCTAGAGGAGTTTAACGTTGCTAACGGTGGTCTAAAAGGTGCAGAGCAAGAGATTAAGAGCATGATGGCAGCTCAGGCACAATGGAGCATTTACGATGGCAGCACTACTATACCTGGTGCTTATCGTGTTGAATCTACGTTAAAACAATACCAACAACGACGTTTTCAAGAGCGGATTGCTGGTATTGATCCTAACGACAAAAATGCACTGCAAGCTGCATATGATGCATCTATTGAAGACACACGTGCTTATTACGAACAACAACGTCAACTTGAGTCTTCTAGGCTTTATTTTGATCCTGCAAAATCTGGATATACACGTGCGTTTATTGGTGACGAAGGGGCTGCACCTGTTGACAATCAAAACGATTTTATCAACACCTACACCAGCCTTATAGGGTCTGGAAAAACTCATTCACAGATTTTGTCTGATCCAAAGTCATTAGCTTCTCTTGGTATCACCGAACAAGCTGTAACAGCTAACGGTGAGAACTTTAACAGACCTAACTGGCAACCACTGCCACAGACATCCTATCTGGGCAGACAGTTTCCTAACGCCAATGCTATCCAAGTAGAAAACATGGTTCGTGCTGCCTACGGATTGTCTCCGCTGGGTGAACCAGGTTCGTTGGCTGTGGTTCAATCCGCTAGCCCAGAAACACAAGCTGCTGCGCGTATGTATGGTGACGGTGCTCCTATGATCCGTAACCGTCAGCTGATCGAAGCTTGGTCTGCTGGTGAAGACATCATTCCTTTTGTGGTACCTGATGGTGCTGCAATTTCTGAGCAAGCTGAAGAGACACGTCCTTTCTTGGCTACTCTCCATGACCTTGCTCCTGGTAGTGTACCTGATTACTCAGCAGTAGCTGAACAACTAACTGGCAAATCATTTAATGAAAAAGTCGATTATTTTACTAGCAACTTGGGGGTTGATCGTAAATCCTTTTTAGCTATGGCTGCCAAGTATGGTAGCCCTGAAGCACTAAGCTCCCCTGAGCTAAAACGGCCTGGTATCCAAGCTGCTTTGGCACAAACACCTAGTGGTGATAAATCCTTTACTGGTGCACTTACCTACGAAGGTAACGAACGTTCTTATGTTGAGGTAGCTGAGGCATTTAAGACTGAGGGCTTTACCGTAAGCGAGCACGCTTTGTACGGTGGAGTTGCTCCTGTCCATGCCGGTAACAGCTATCACAAATACAATGAAGCCTTTGACGTTATTATCAATCGTGAAAAACAAGGTTTCAACAGAGAACAAGATATTGCAAAGATTCGTGAACTGAAAGAAGTTGTACGTAGCTTAGATTTATTCAAAGAGGTCATCGGACCTGGCGACGGTGATCCTAACCACGAAGCACATCTTCACGTTGGAGGTTTGTTGCGTCCGATCACACCTGCTGACATCAAAAAAATTAACTCCGTCATCCCTTAAACTATGACTTATTCTGGTGGTCAGCCTTTTATCGACGACGATTTCCAACTGGAACTCTCCGACACTCTCCAAGGAGAGGTCGAAGCCCCCGTCGAAGAAGCCATGACTGAGGAGCAGGCACCCACGGGTGAAGCTGCTCCACAAACTATTGACATTTCTATCCCTACTGATGTAGCACAGCCTGCAGAACAACCTGTAGAGGATGATCCATACGCTGAGTTTCGTAACAATCCTGACTTTGAATTTCGCAACGGTAAGCCTTTTTACACAGTAGAAGCACAAAGGCGTGCGTCAGGTGGTGGTCTCCATTACTTTGGTACGCCTTTGGGTCAGCACTTTACTGGGGTTACAGAAAAACTAGCTGCCCCTGGTGCTGGTCTTATTAACTTTGGTATTGACCTTGTAAACAAAGTTCCTGGTGTTAATCTACCTAGAATGGAGTTTGAAAGCCAAGCTGCCAACGCTGTAGCAGATGTTTCTGAGGTTATTTTGCCTACGATTCTACTGACTGGTGCTGGTAATAGCATTGGTTCTGCTGCTCACAGCCGTGTAAACTGGCGGTTAGGCAACGAAAAGTTTGTACAATGGTTCTCTAAGACTGGTATTGCTGCTGGTTCTGGTGCACTTGTAGACGAGATTGCTCTGCCACAAGAACGAGACGACAACGCACAACGTGCTATTCGTGACTTCTTAGAAACACCTGAAAACGAAAACCTGTTTGGTATCTTCCCGCCTGACTGGGCAACCCAAGATGGTGATAGCACAGAAATCAAACGGTCAAAGAACCGTAACGAAGGCATCGGTATCGGTGTGTTTGCTGACATGGCTATTGGTCTTGGTGCATTCTTGCGTAACCGTTCTCAATTCCGTGCTGCTGCTAGAGGTCCGATCCCTCGTAACGAAACTGCTAAAGAGTTCTTTGCAGAGACCCGTATGCCACCTTCGGATACACCCGGAGATGCCATGCTTAGTTCTGCAATGAACCGTGAGTATGACCTAGACAACCTTGGTGCATATAATTTTAGCCAAAATGTAGACTTTGACGGTCCTCAACTGGGAGTACACGACCTATATGACTACACTGAAGAGGGTCTACGCTCTGTTGATAACTACGATGTAGCCGGTGCTGCTGTGGATGTTGTTCGTATTGAACGTAACATTGATGGCACGCATGGTAGATTGGGTAGTATTGTGTCTGACTCAGCCCTGAAATACGGACTGCAGGCAGATCAAATGCCTCGTCGTGGTCTTGTCGGTGAAGTAAAAGACAGGCTCCGTCGATCTGGTAAGTACGACTACGACACTCCACGTGGGATGTTGAAGTTTGAAGAGGTTGATGCAGCCGGTCAACGTCTGGCAGCACAACTGGTTGACCCGGCGATGAGTGTGGACAAGATGAAGTCCATGCTGCGTGGCTACGAAAACATCATGGATGGTGTACGTAACCTAGATGATGTGGGCTATGCTGGTACCTTCAGGGCTATCAAAGGCTTGATGGATGACTACTACAACATGGATTCGCTAAAGGCATCTGCTTATTTGCAGACGTCTATGGCTGGTCAGGTTGCTGACATGGCAGAGGGTGCTCGCTTAATGGAGGGTACTCCTGCTGTTATGCGTGCACAAGAACAGATCCTTGATCGCCTTGAGTTTTTGATGGGTGAAAAGGCTGTGGCTTCGTACGTACGTGGTCGTGGTCTTAACTTCCTTAACATGTGGAAGCGGCTTACAGCATTCGGTAACCAACAGAAACTAGCTGAGCTGGCTATTAAAGAAGATGTAGCATTCAAAGAAGGTCTGCAAAAGGCATACCAAAGCGGCAAGCAAACACGGCAAACCATAGAAGCTATTTCTAAGGAGCGTCCGCAGATGCTTGAGCCGCTGATCTTGGCGTATGAACTGACTGACGGCAACGTCAACAGTATGCGTGCGTTGAATGAGTACATGCTTAACAGCACTGGAACACTTAGTAAAGCCTTTGCTGACGGCAAACCAGAGATTCCTTCTGAGATTGTACGTGGTGCTTATAGTACGTTCTTTAACAGCCTGCTGACCTCTGCGACTACACCGCTCAAAGCTGCATGGTCTAACTCTGTGTTGCTGGTCGAAAAGCCTTTGACTATTCTTGGTGGGTCTATGACCTTGGCAGACAAAGCCTCGTTTCGTCGTGGTTTGTATGCACTTGGTGCATGGCAAGAGACTATGGCTAAAGGCATGAAACATATGGCTTTTGTGTTTAAGAAAGCCTCTATGGATCCGACGTCTGTTGAATATATCATGCGTGGTGACCTTGCTGTTAAGAATCAGCAACGTCTAGACCTGCTGCGTAAGTTTGCTGAGGCTGGAGAAGCTGAAGGCAACAGTGGTGCTTTAGCATTCTATCACCAGCTCCAAGCTCTGCACGACCTGGGCGACAGTCCTGTGTTGCGGTTTGGTGCTAACGCTATGACAGCTTTTGACGGATTTAGCCGTGCTGTTGTTGGCAACTGGGAAGCTAGAATGAGAGCCTTTGATGAGATTACTGATGGTGGTAAAAAACCATTTACTAAGCAAGGAGCTGACCAGCTAGCAGAACTGCATTACAAGCAGATGTTTGACAAGAACGGTATGATTACAGATAGTGCTGTAGAGTACCAATCACGTGAGATCGCAATGAACCTTGATAGCCCAGCTATCGATGCAGTCAATGCTTTGATCGCTCGTGCACCATTGCTCAAACCTTTTATGCTGTTTCCCCGCACGTCAGCTAACATGCTGAGTATGGTCAACAAACACTCTCCTGTTGGTATCTTTGCTGCTGACTATAACAAGATGGCATATCGTCCACGTGATAGTTTCAGCGCAGACGAGATTCGTAACATCTTGGAAGAACGTGGTATCAAGGTTGACCGTTATGCTGAGGTTAAGTTTGACCAAATTCGTGCAGAAGTGCGTGGTCGCAAAGCTATAGGTACTTTGGCTGTTATGTCTGCCATACCCTTAGCGATGTACGGTATGTTGCATGGTTCTGGTACTTACAACCAAGCCAAGCAACGTGTACGTAATTTGATGAAATGGAAACGTGACAGCGTTAAAGTTGGCAACCGTTGGATGCCACTAGAACTGCTAGGACCGTCTGGTGAAATTATGAAGCTTGTAGCCGACATTGCGGATAACTCATCCCAGCTCGGTGAAACTGCTACTGAAAACTTGCTTAACAAAGTTGCATTTGTTATTGGTGCTAACCTGACTAACAAGTCGTTTATGCAGGGTCTTGAGCCTTTGTTCTCCATGTCTGGAGGTAACGAAGCTGACATCCAACGCTGGATGGCTAACAACGTCAACGCTGCGTTCCCCCTGGGCGGTCTCCGCAAAGAGTGGGGTCGTATCCTGACACCACAACTACGTCAAGTCAACATGGAAATGATGCAACTGTTGCGTAATAACAACAACATTGCTGACTTTATTGACCCTGAAGGTGCACTGCCTTTGGCTAAAGACTTCCTGTATGGCGGTAACGTAGGTGTGCCTGACAACTTGATTGAGCGCATTCTAAACGCAGCAACCCCGTTCAAGTCATTTCCCGACATGAAGCCGGAGCAAAAGTTCCTTGTAGATATTGGTTACGATGCACGTCCTACCTTTAGTAAGAGTGAAGGCGGTGTAGAGTACACACCAGAACAACAAAGTGAATTGCTTGGTCTAATGGGTGAGCAAGGGTTCTTGCTAAAAGACATCCGTAGGATCATGAAACTTGCTGACGAGATTGGTTATATCGAAAACCTCCAAGGCACTAGCGCCGATGACATTGACGCTCAAAACTTTGGTGGTATTATTGACCAGCTTGACCAAGCTCTGCGAGACGCCAAGAGGCGTGCTGAAGCAAGCTCTTCGTTTGCTGATGACATCCGCGAAGAAGAGGCGCTACTGGGATATAAAGAAGGTCTCGAACAACGTGGTGACCTTGACGAACTACTTAAGTTTAACTCAACTACTCCGTAACCTAAATGGCTACAACTCAAAATACCTACACGGGTAACGGCTCCACCACCGATTATTCGATTACATTTGAATATCTTAAAGACGCTGATGTCAAGGTAACACTTGATCATGTAGCTACAACTGCATTTACTCTTCCTAACGCCACTACTCTTAGGTTCACTACTGCGCCTGGTAACAACGTTGCCATTCGTATTTTCCGTGACACCGATGTTGATGCTGCCCGCTTTGTTTACTCTGCGGGTTCAGCTATCAAAGCTGCTGAGCTAAACGAAAACGCAGACCAGGCTTTGTATGGTTTGCAAGAAACTGCTAACACTGACGACATTACGGACGAAGCTGTTACCACAGCCAAGCTCCGTGACAATGCAGTCACCACTGCAAAGCTTGCAAACGTTTCAATTACTACTGCCCAACTGGCAGACAGCAGCGTAACAACTGCAAAGATTGCAGCTGATGCAGTCAACGGTTCTAAGATTGCCGACGACAGCATCAACTCTGAGCACTACGTTGACGGGTCTATCGACACGGCACACATTGCTGACGCACAAGTTACTACAGCCAAAATTGCAGACGACGCTGTTACTGCCGACAAACTGGCAAACACTGCTGTAACTGCTGGTAGCTACACGGCTGCTGACATTACTGTCGATGCCCAAGGCCGAGTTACTGCTGCATCTAGTGGTGCTATTGGTACTTCCGAAATTACTGATGCTGCTGTTACTACAGCTAAGATTGCTGATGCAAACGTTACCACAGCTAAGATCGCTGACAACGCTGTAACCACAGCCAAGATTGCTGATGCTGAGCTGGTAGAACTTGCCACCATGGGTGGTAACACTGCCTCTGCTTTGGCTGACCTTACACAGTCTGAGGTACAGATCCTTGACGGTGCAACGGTTACAACTGCTGAACTCAACATCCTTGACGGCGTTACTGCTACTGCTACCGAACTAAACCAGCTTGACGGCAACACGCTGAAAACTACAGGCACTGACTTTACCTCATCTAGTCAGTTCCCGGCTGCTTCAGAGATTGACGCACGCATCACTGCACGTATCGATCCTCTTGGTGGTTTTGAAGCTATTGCTGACGAAGATAGTTTTCCAGCTACTGCACCGCCTGAAGGTACAGTTATCAGTATTGCCAACGCTAACAGCCTTGCTGTCAACAGCAGCGGTGTAGGTGCTGGTACACGTGCAGGTGGTAGTGACGCTGTTGTTATTAACGGCTTCCCATCTGGGTTCAACAGCACGTCACTGGACGATGGTATTGGTCTTTTGGTTATTGCCACAAGCACCGCACACACGTACGACTTCCACCGTGTCGTAGCTAAAAACGAAGACGTACGTCAGCTCAGCTCTGACATCAACGACTTCAAAGCACGGTATCGGATTGGCTCGTCTAACCCGACAACTGACAACGATGCTGGTGACCTGTTCTTTAACACTGGCACTAGCAAAATGTTGGTGTACAACGCAACCTCTTCTGCTTGGGAAGAAGTGCAGGCTGTTGGTGACTTTTTCATTAACACCCTTAGCTCTTCTAGCGGCACTGGAGGCGGCTCAGCGACGTTTAACGGCACTGCCTATAGGTTTACCCTTAGCAATGCTCCAACGTACGCACAGCAGCTTCTGGTAAGCATTAACGGTGTTGTACAGAAACCCAACAGTGGTACGTCACAACCGTCCGAAGGTTTTGCTATTGATGGTGGTGACATCATTCTTGCTGCTGCTCCTGCAACTGGTTCTAATGCGTTCTTTATTACCATTGGTTCTAGCGTAGGTATTGGTACGCCAAGTGATAACACTATTAGTACGGCTAAGATTATTGACGGTGCTGTAACGTCTGCAAAGATTGCTGACGGTACGATTGTTAATGCAGACGTCAACGCTTCTGCAGCCATTGCGTCGTCCAAGCTGGCTAAGCCTATTGACTTTGCTGACAACGAAAAGGCACGGTTTGGCACTGGCAATGACTTAGAGATTTATCACGATGGCAGTCATTCTTTCATCGAAGACGCAGGCACTGGAGACTTAATTCTTATAGCTGGCAATGATTTAGTACTTAGAAGCCCAGAGGCTGAAGAATACATTAGGTGCAATCAAAATGCAGGGGTAGAAATTAATTATGATGGGTCACAAAAACTTTTAACCAAATCAGACGGCATCGACGTAACCGGCGAGGTCCAGTGCGACAGCTTGGATGTTGATGGTCTTTCCGAATTTTCCGACAGGGTTACTGTAGACCGCAGCACCGGCACACAGAGTTGTTTTTCTGCTCGACACAGTGGAACAGAAAATGCACTTATTAAGGCTGACGGCTCTGCTTATTTTGCTGGAGATGTTGGCATTGGCACTACGAGTCCTGTATCAAAAATTGATTTGGGTTCAGACACAGGCGTAAAACTTACTCTGCTGCAAAATAACTATTCTCTTGGTGTTGAATCAAACGAGTTAAGAATTGCCAGTAACCAGAGCACTACTTTTTACTCTGGCGGACATTCTGGAACTGAGAGGATGCGCCTGGATTCATCGGGGCGATTGTTGGTTGGGACGTCCTTTGAAGGTGAAGCATCTGCTGATAATTTAACTATCAATGATTCTGGAAACTGCGGAATGACAATCCGCAGTGGCACTAACAACTTCGGGGGAATTTATTTTTCAGACGCTACAACCGGCGGTGGAGAATATGACGGCTATATCGCATATAACCACCCCACCAGGTATATGTCGTTTGCCACAGGGCAAGCGGAGAGGATGCGCTTGGACATCTCGGGGCGGTTGTTGATTGGCACGTCTAGTGCTGTTTCCACGTCAATGGGTTTTATCCAGCAAGGTAGTGCTGGAATTGCAAGCGCTTCTGCAAACTTCTTGCTGGCAAAAGATACAACAAGTGTTTCGAATGGAGCTTCACTTGGGGCAATCTACTTTTCCGATAGCAGTCAAGATCTTGCGGCCTATATCGACTGTGCACGAGACGGCGGAACATGGACATCAGGAAGCAGCCAGCCAACGCGCCTAACGTTCGCTACCACAGCGGACGGTGCAAGCAGCCAAACGGAGGCGATGCGTATAACCAGCGATCAATACGTAGGGATTGGCGCGACCAGCCCAAATTACGCCTTACACGTTAAAAACGCATCTGCTGTAGTCAATCAACTCGAATGTTCAGGTGGTGGCACTGTATATACCAGGTTGGGAAATATCGACAATAGTCACGGATATATGGGCTATGAAAGCAAAGCACTAGCTTTTTATGCGTCAAACACAGGCGGTACTGCATCCCAAAAACTTGGAATATGGGACGTAGACGGCCTGAAGTTTAATAATGACACGGCTGCTGCAAACGCTCTCGACGATTATGAGGAGGGCACTTGGACGCCAACTGCGGCCGGTGGTCATACTGGAATTTCCGTAGATACCAATAATTGCGTTTACATTAAAGTTGGCAAAATGGTAACCTTGCATTTTGAAATATATTATCCGAGCGGACTTAGCGGCTCTACTTTCAAAACAGGAGGAGTTCCTTTTCAAATAGACGAAGAAGCTACAGGCACGGTTATGCTAAATAGCGTTGATTTTCCGACTAATAGAACAATGGTAACTTTGTATGGCAACAACAGCGAGCTGCGCCTGTATGCGTCAGGCAATGGACAAAATTGGCAAGACTTGAATGGCAACGATGTTACTACCGATTCTTCAATTCTTGGCACTATAACTTATCGATCGACCTAAATACAGCCCGCAATGGCTCAAAACTAGCCTAAACTTATTTCGTCTGGAGGACGTTCTTAATGGCTATTACAAAACGGCTTGAATACAAAGAAGAAATCCTGCCTAGTCAGGTCATCCAAATCCGCACCACTACTGTGGTTGAAGAGGATGGTGTCGAACTGGCACGCAGCCACCACCGCCATGTTGTCTGCCCTGGCGACGACGTGACTGGTGAAGTAGCAGAGGTGCAGGCGATTGCGTCTGCCCTCTGGACTGATGAAGTAGTCGCCGCATATCAGGCTTCCGTCGCTGCCTCCGCACCCGGAGGTGAGTGATGGGACTTACACAAATTACAACTGGTGGTGTTGATGACAATATCAACATCGACAATAATACTCTGAAGGTTGACGGTACGAATAACCGGGTTGGTATTGGGACGGCAAGTCCTGATACTTTAGTAAATCTTGAAGGTGGCGTGCTCAGGGTATCGGGAACGCGGACGGCGGGTTCATTTTTGGACATTACTCCTAGCAATACGGGCACTGATGGAATTAGCTTTGGTGCTAGTTATTACGGTGCCGGAAATTATGGACCACTAAAATTCGTAACTGGCGGCTCCGAACGCCTTCGCATCGACAGCTCTGGCAACGTCGGGATTGGAACAACAGGTCCAACAGGCTCACTTTCTATAGCATCTGGCACGTTTCAAACTACTACTCCCACTAGCACAGGCGACGATATAGTTATTTCCGGCAATCAAAGTCTAGGAATTCAATTCCTAACTCTTGCCTCTGGTACAAGCAATAATAACATTTATTTTGGAGATACGGACGATCCTGATGTAGGGATGATTCGTTATGCACATGCTAATAACTCTTTACAGTTTCAAACTAATGCATCCGAGCG
>Ga0213858_10000607_pt1 | contig 17069 bp, 6 predicted proteins | sample PICome_FD_160122 | JGI IMG/M metagenome (GOLD analysis project Ga0213858, IMG submission 160122) | Coastal seawater microbial communities near Pivers Island, North Carolina, United States - PICO245 | ecosystem: Environmental > Aquatic > Marine > Coastal | place: USA: North Carolina | collected... | reverse complement strand
CTCTACCTACAAGCTACATACAGCGTATGTTTGAGAGCCGGGTGCCACCCAACCCCCAAACCCGTAACAACAGATAGCCGAACTGACAGAAGGGAGGGGCTCGCTCTATGTCATCGATTGGATGCTAGGTGTACATTATGGAAGTAGATATACTTACGAGGGCGTCTGACATAAGAGTTGGTCAAAATGAGGCCGGGCTCATCAGATAAATGCATCATCGATATTGGATGAATTAGGTTCGTCGGGCTCGTCAGAATGAGGTTCGCCGGGCTCGTCAAAATGAGGTTCCTGTCATCTCTACAAGAAGAGAGATGAACAGAATAGAAAGAGATACAAGCGGCAGACTTAACAACAGACGGCCTTAACCTTAACTGACAGAAGAGAGGGCTCGTCAGAATGAGGTTGTCTCTATCGCCGTCGATTGGATGCTAGGTGTACATTATGGAAGTAGATATACGAGGGCGGTTATAACATGCACACTCAGACTCAGGCTCACTTCTTGACAAAACAGTAGTTGTAAATCATTGCATATAAAATAATGAGCATGCACCCTTTGGCATGGAATTGTTATTTTACAATCATGATATCCTTCTTAGTAGTTCTCGTACAAGTACTAGTCTTATGGTTGCAATACTAGTGGCGGTGATGCAGTAGCAGTAGCAGTAGTACATTTATCTGTGTGTACGCACATAATGTTGCTTGGCCAAAAAGAACGAGACTAACTTTGACAAGCCTTAGTCGAACCTTTATGAACATTGACCATTATCAGCAACTGAACCACTACATTCATAGACCATGGGTATTTATTCTACATCGTCTATCGTCAAAAAAAGCACATAGCCTATTAAAGTCTTGCAATGTTGTCGTATCACCTTCGCCGAGAGTACGAAGAGGAGCTAGCCAATCTCGGCACCAGTGGGTTATTTAATGCCCACAAAGAACACAACGAATATTATACTTTGCAAAAGATGCAAAGCCTTGATCCGATGATAAAAGAAAGAATGGCAGAGTTGGAAGAATCGTGGATTGTGTGTAGGAGACTTGTCAAGCTCAGAGCTCGTATTCATGATGCTGAGAAACAAGAAGAGAATGAAAGGTTGGCAAGAAGAAGAAATCGAGGGCAGCGTTTGAAGAGGATGAATCAACATCGTCGTTGGAGGAATATACAAGTAAAGAAGAATGTTACAGTTACAGTTTGTGCTGGACAGTCTTCTATTCATGTAAAAGAAGCAATGAATAGACTTGTGAAGAAATCCACTGCCTCGCGAGTACACAAACTGGAGATGAAGATTTGGAGGGGGAAGAACAAAGTGATGAAAGACATTGACGTTGACTCCTTGGCAAAAGTTACGGGGGCAAAAGACTTTGATATTCTCTCTACCTCTGCCAAACCAACCTCGAATCATACTCCATCTCTGTTTATGGCGTCAAAGGCCCAACAAAAGATCTATAAGAGGTTTGAACAATATAAAAGATGGACAAAGAGTCAAGCTCGAGACGCTGATTCGGTCAAGATCGTGGTCGATAATTCTCATCCTGTTAACTCTGATTTCGCAGGTGGTATTTCTGCTCAGGCCCAGGAGACAATACTTCGACCCATTCCTTGTTTCACAATCGTATCGAAGTCTTTACACTCTGCATTGAATTGGTCGGAAGAGACTGTTGATAGACTCACAGACGAGTACAGCCAGAACAGACTGATGAGTAGGGGGCAGTATGAAAATTTGTGCAGTTCAATTGAGAATATACACGAGTATATTCAGGAAACAACTACTTCTGATAATACGCTAGATATTTTGGATGGGTTAGACAAACTATTCAATGGTGGTCATATCAGCAATTATCAACAGAAGACTTACATTGCTCGATACAAGATTGCCAGCAGGTATGTTTGTTTTATTTCATTGTGTCACCATTTGTATTTGTACCCATGACACCATCCTCTGTTGTCATCCACTCGTATATTAGATTTGATAAGGATAGGAGCAATCAAGTCTTCTATGAGTTGAAGTACCCAACTGTTATCAAGCGCAAGCGTCCAGGTGAATCCAGGCGATCAAAACTTGTAAGAAGGTCTCGTGTAACAAAAGAAGTAAAGAAACAAGAGGGAGAGGGTAGGCTATGTTCCAGAGTTACTGCCTCCAAACCACCAGATGACTTGTCTATGAAATCAACAGCAGAAGAAGTACCCTCGTATGTTGGTAGGTATCTCTTGGGGAGGGGTCCAAAGTACATTCCTATTCGTGATAGTAGTGATAAGTTGAAGAAGCCTTTGTCCACAGCACCTCGGAGCCGAAGTCACAACTACCGTAGGAAAGCTTTGATCACATCCACCAACATTAAAAATTGCAACAAAAACAAGTCTTCTTCGTCTGGTTCCAACTTCAAGTCAGATATCTACCACTTTTCTATATTGTTTTCCAACAATCCCGTGAGCCTTGGCATGTCGATACATGCATTGTCATCGCCTAGTTCAAAAAGAACCAAAGTTAAAATCAAGAAGACTCTTCTCTGTGTTAGCAATATTGCTAGGCTATCATATCGTAGATCTATAATTGAGCATGAATTGTGCAAGATGTTGTATCAGCATCAACAAAAAGGTAGGCTCAATTCAAATCTGACACTTTTTACAAGAGAGTAATGTCGTATTCTGTGTCAGTACATTTCTTTCTTTCTATCCCGCTTGACTTTTCCCTCTTTGTGTTTATTCTCTGAATCGTTGGTTGTACTCGCCAATGTGGCGTTTCTGCAGTGCGCAAGTGCGGCGTCAGTGTATCACACGACATCAATATGGGAATAGCAACACGTAAGAAGAAGACGAAGAAGAAGAAGAAGAAGAAGAAGAGTAGAAAGAGCATATACAAAAAGGAACCAAAGCATACTTCCTGTCTCAATCCGTCATCACGTTCGTATCGTCGCAGGATGATGCCCAAGTTCAACAAGTTTGTTCGGGCGACTATTAGTGATTTAGGACAAAATGAGACTCTTGTTGAGAAGGTAAGAAAATGTTGTGTTTGTAGTATTGGGATAGACATCTACCTCCCATTTCACACTGTTACTGATCAGTCGCTAACTCAGAAAACGTATCAGCAAGATGTAGAATCTTTTTGTAGGGGCACCCTTGGAGGGGGTAGAAAGACCAACAAGCGCAAACTAACGGATGCTGAACGAAAGAGTAACTCAAGGGCTAAAAGAACCCCACAAGAGGTTGTCCAGGACAGGTTGGAGAATGCTGAACAAAAGAGAACAACAAGGTCGCAAAGATCCCCACAAGAGGTTGTCCAGGACAGGTTGGAGAATGCTGAACAAAAAAGATCAACAAGGGCGCAAAGATCTCCTTTTGATGTTATTCGAGACAGATTGAAGGCCAAAATTAGGATGCGGACGAACCGATCCAATCAAAGTGATGCGGAGGCGAGTCAGGTCAGATTAAAGGCGAAGGAAACTATGAAGAGATTGCGATCCAACCGCAAACAGAGAGAAATGCTTAACAATTGCACATCCGAGAGTACCAAGGTTTGGGATGTGCCTGGTGTAGACTACACTCACAATTATTTCGAATCTAATCCAGAAGTAGCACTTCAGTTGTGGTATGATAATAATGGTACATGGAGAGATAGAGAAGCAAAATGGCTCGTTGGATTCGCGCACGCATATAGTTTTTTGGAAGAATCTGAACAGGATAACCAGGATAATACAACAGATGACGATGACTTCCCTGGACTTACCTTTATTGGTGATGCTGACATAGTTGACCTTAAGAGGTCGTTGGATGGAATAATTCGAGTTGTTATAATGAACGATTGCAGAATTGATGAAGTAGTGCATACTATACTTGATAAAGAAGACTGTCGCAAATGGCAAGGAGACGAGGAAGGAGTAGAGAATCCAGAAATGGTGGCTCTTTTGTATATAGCATGTCATTGTGAACTCGGGTCAATAGAATATGAAATGTACGAAATGACACAAAATTCAAAGATCTCACTGTTAAACAACTACGTGACGAATGATCCGGAAAATATCAATCCTGAGTTAGCCGATTCCTTAGTCGGCTTGAGATTGCAGGTTCCTGAAAACTGGTGGATGGGGCGTAGGGAGACCACAAAGTGGCAGTCCCAGATTGTACAAGTTAAGCTTGATGACCGAACAAAGCGTTACTTCACCATCAAGTGTAAGAATGATCCTCATCCAGATACATACCAAATGAATTTTACTGATGTTGTTAGTTACGTTGATAAAGACCGGTATGAGAATGACCGGGTGTATGGCCAAGAATATGAAAGCCTTCGTTCTCAAACTTACAGGGAAATGAAGGAGGGTACGAACAGAGCCATAGGTGTGGAATATTGTCAGAAGCGATTTGAGCAGATCATTGAGTGTCAGCGTTTGACGCCTCAGAGAGAACATGATCTTGGTCAAAGATTCCTCCAGGCACAGGGTAGGGGAGTAAGTTGGGGGAAGAAAGAGTTTGATGGACGATCGATTGATGCGGCATTGGTAGCCTGTGCGTGCTGTGGCTACCGTAACTTTGATGAAGATGAAATTTATCAATATCATGATTTGGGTACAGATCTTGATTTCTTGAAAATGAACGACGCAGATTGTGCAAGTCACTATGATTGCATTCAACTGGATGAAGGTACTCCATTGATATTACCAGTGAACAAGGCTGGCAAAACCAAAGCCTTTGAGACTTGGAGGATACGTTCTGTTTGGCCTCAAGATCGAGATTGGAAAATTGAAACCGAACAATATCGCAATGATCACGATAAAAGTGAATACGATGAGAACCTTTTCGAGGATAATACAATGTTTGGTGGTAAGCGAATGAAATGGTATCATTTACACCCAGAATTCGTCGATGAGTATGTCAAAGATACGGGTCATGTTGGATTCAGGGCCAAGCTTTGTGGCTCTTGTCATGACACTGTAAAAAAGAGGTTAGTATGGAAGAGGGCAGGAAATCCAGAAGATTTATATCATCCTGATTCCAAAGAACGGTATCCACCACGGTCAATAGCACGCGGTGTTGATTTTGGAGACGCTCGGCGTATTGGTCTAGAAGCTTTAACTTTGCGAGAACGTCAAGTCGTAGCAAAGGTGAGGCACTATCTTCATATCATCAAGATCGAGAGTAATGCTGGTAAGCAGTATGAGCATACACATTCGGCCCTGAAAGGTTGTGGGATTATATTCGACCATGATAGTCCACATGTCGTGAAAAAGCTTTTGAACCCAGATAGCATCAACGGCGACGTTGAGATTCAATTTGTTGGTCCGAATGGAGAGTATGATCGCCTGATAGCCAAGGCACTCAAATCGGCAAATGTATCAGGTCGTGCATTTGTCATTTATCAGTGGCTTGGAGTGTTGCAACGCATCAATGAGTGGTACAAAGGTGATGATCTATTGCCTGACTTTTATGATTTCGAGCAAACAATGAAGCAATGCAATGATGAATTGGTTCAGCGTGCTTCTCGAACAGCTAATGAGGCTGTCCAGAAGCAGACGGATATTGCTCGAGACGACTGTGCCAATGTTCGTTCCACGTCAGCGTCAGGTTCAAAGTCAGTCGTAGCTGATGGCAGTTCTTTGGATGACGAATTCCCCATGCGATGTGTTTATGTGACATCGTCTGAAAAGACTGCACTTAATAATCGCACTGATTTTGATCATGAATTCTTGTCAACCACGGCGAAAACAATAGGCGTCGATGTACAAGAGCAAAAGAAGCAATATAAAGAGAACATAATGAAGTCGTTCAGGGATAAAGATCCAATGAATGAGTATCTAACGTGTGACGAAGGTCTAGTCAAAGCCCATCCTGATGTATTTTTGTTTGGTGATGCCTATCGCTCGAAGACTCCTTGCTTGACTCCAAAGCAACGGGAGCACCTTCTTTTGCAGTTCACCACAGCGGCTGCTTCTTGTCAAACATTGATATTCCACCAATTTGACCAAATGCAAAGACATGAAACCATCAAAGCCGTATATGGAAAGACGCGTAATAAGGAGAATTTTGACCGTTTCGTCTCGAAGTTTGTATCCCCCCACTTTCAGGATAAGTTGAAACAGGCAGTGGCTGAACCTCATAGTACAGCTGGTAGGTCTGTACTTGCAGATGTTTCTCATATGCTCTCGTCTTCAGGGAAAGCAGTAACGTTTGGTTCGTTGGAGAGGGCTCGTAGCAAAGGCGAAATCATGGCACTTGGTCGAAGATTTGGTTGTGCGTCCACATTCCTCACCTTTGCAATTGACGATGTCAATAACGCCAATGCGATTAGGATGACCATGCGCAGCTCAAACAATCACGAATATCCAAGTTGCGTTTCAAGCAAGATACATGAAGCAGTAAAGAATGGATTCAATGTCGATGATGTACATATACCAATCCCCAAGTCATACAGTGAGAGATATTCACTGCTTGCTGGAAATCCTGTCGGCGCCGCGTTGGTGTACAAAAAAATTGTCAATGATGTATTGTCAATACTCATTGGAGGGAATTCTTCTCTAAAACGAACAGTTTTTGTCTCGTGGGATAATGATTCAATTGGCATCTCGGGCACAAACTTGTGCTGCTTTGGAAAGACAGAGACTACTGGTCGTGGCTCCCTCCACTTCCATGTGGTGTTATGGGGTGGCATTTCACCGGATATACTTGAGCTTGTATCTGACATACCTGAGCTGTGTAAAAGAATTGGTTCTGTATTGGATTCCATGTATGCAGCAACGCTTGACAGGCCTTGCCATGTAGCTGACTTGACAACGAAGGAACTGAAGTTTATCTCAAATGATTTACGGGTGAAGAGGATTGTGCCACCAAGGGCAATGCAGGTTTCCCCTGACCCTTTGGGAGATGATACTGGTAGGAGCTACGACTCTCATTATTCTAAAACGGTGAATCAGTGCGGTGTTCATGTGCATACTTTCACTTGTTATAAGGGAACGACGGGATTCAGGGGATGCAGGCTCAATAAACCAAGCGGTCTTGTTGACGAAACCTTGCCTGTTATGTTGAAGGAAGATCTGGTCCGAGAGAATGCATCTGGGGAATCTGAAGTCACGTACACTCCTCAAAAGGCTGAACCACTTCATAAACTACGTGCAAACCGGCAGACCCTTTACCCGTTCGTGTCAACGGATCCACGTACCATTGTTTGGGAGGTAAAGAGGCCAAAAGAAGAACCGTTATGCCCACTGGGTGACAATGATGTGAAGAGCGAGGTTATCCTACGAAATTTGTATCAAGAAATGTTACCCAACAATGCGCACGGTTACGACGAGGATGTTGTTTATGATCCACCTCAAGATGAAAATTGCCTCTTTCGTGCTTTATTAGATGGTTTGAAAAGAGTGCCACATAATGTCCATTCTAAAACAACAAAGGATTTGCGTGTAGAGTTGATGGATTATTTAAGGGAGCACGCATCTGAGCCAATGCAGGACCCACCTGGTGGTGTAACTTGGAAGCGACAGGCAGAGATACAACAAATGGAGAGGAACGGTGAGGAAAATGTAGTTAGTACGAGGCGTTGTTTTGATCTCGAACAGTATATCGATGAAATGTGCGATGACACTCCAATGACATGCAAAAGAGGTGGCCGTCTGGAGTACAATCTATTTGCAAATGTGTACAGCGTAAATGTGGCAATACACAGGCACAGCAACGATGCTGGTGGTGACATCGGTGTCTGTGTCGATCGACTGTATCCTACTGTACACCTCTTCTTCGTCGATGAACACTACAAATTGCTTCGTTTCAACTTCCATTGGGACCATTTTGATCGAGAGTGTAGCAATGAAACCAGTAGTGATGGGTTTGTGGAGTGTCGGGATATCTGGGCTGTTAGTCAAGTCGACTTGCATTCTTTTGCGCATGATGAGAATAACTGCATTCATAATCTAATGCAAGGTCTGGTTCTTGTAGGAGCTGAAACTTCATCCAAACTCTCTGTTGAAGGTCTGAAAAGTGATTTGATGCATTACATGGCGAACAATATAGATCAGGTTATCAGCTCGGGAGATCAGGAACTGTTGAAGCGTGATGCCGTATCTGTTGACCAGGCAATTCGTTATCTCAAATCAACTGGTATACTTAGTGATGAATATGAACTGCCAGCAGTGCGTGGTCTTGACAGTTCCCGCTCTGATTGTTTATGTCTTGGAACAGAACGACCGTTGCCCTTAATGTATCATGACCACAATAGGATTATATTGATGCAAGGTAACCGGGAGCTTGTTGGCCACAGGCTTCATCTTTACTTATTTGCCAAGTCGAAAGATATAAATGTGTTGATTTATGAGAAGAAGAAGAATATTTATGGCAGATGTAGTTACAAGAGAAAGGATGTATTTCGTGCCAGTAAGGACGCAGATAATGCTGAAACTATACATCTTCTTTGCGAAGATGTGGAAAATAAAACTTGTTTCACTTTGTTCATGCCAAAGTTGTACCAAGTCATGAAAGTTTTAAGATCATTGAATGATGCGGATTTGCTATACACAATGTACAACAAAATGTCCTCTGAATTGACTGACAGAAACGGCTCGGTGGTTGACTACAACAAACTATTGACGGCGTTACTTGGGTGTAATACGAATGCGTTATTCCTCGGTGCAAAGGAACAGAGCAGGGGGGCATTGTTTTATATTGGACCATACATCAACAAAAATGGAGTTGATCTTATCGATGCTCTCCCTTTGATGCTCAAAGCACAAGAAGACGTTCTACTTCGCCCAAGTGTAGCAGAGGACTCAGGAACACAAAAGAGGCATGTTCAACACACCTTGACGAGGACATTAAACATGCTTAATTCTCAAATGGAGGTATCTGACACACAAGCTGCCGGTGCTCTTCTGGGTTTGGACGCAAGGATAACAACTGAAGCCTTTTCTAATTATGACGGTAGCGGATATAAAAATTACATCAAGGATGAGATGAACAAGAAAACAAGTAAAATGAAACGACAGCTCGATACTATACCAGAGGAAGATGATGAAGACGAAGACAGTGCTATCAGTGATGCGGAAAGTACAGCGGGGTGTGATAATTGCGGTGATGGCCCGGTCGTGGGCGATCAGGTGACCACAGTAGTAAATAATGCGGAGGTTGGCACTGAAGGCGTTTCTTTGGAAGCTTGGTGGGACGACGGTGTAGATGAGTTGGATTTGGATCACAACAAAGGCGATCATGGGGCAATGAAATTTTATACAATGAAAGATGACATTATTCACGCCATTTCGTACCCAGAACTATATCGTCATCGAGGAGATGCTTTGAAGGGTATGAATCGGCTGGAATACTGTGCATTGGTAAAGGTAGTAAAGAAGGTTGGAAGAAGTATTGGAAGGGGGTGCAACACAGCGTTTCCATTCGGAAAGGGGCTCAAGATTGGAACCGAGTATTGTCAGATTCTTAGATCCAAACAATGCACACCACAACTCTTTCAAAAGATGCCAGATCATCCAGGGATAAAACCTTTGGACCCCAGACGGCGAAGAAAGTGGCAGATGCGCGCAGACACATTTGCATTTCACTACTTGACTATGTTCCGACCGGAGGTTGAATTGTACGAAGCCAAGAAATCGTACCAGTACGCTTATAGCTGGAAAGCGCTGATAGACTTTGAGACAGAACTAAGGAGTAGTGATCGAGCAATCAACCATTCTAGACTTGAAATGATGGATCGTTTTGTCCAAGGGTGGAGGGTAGATACAAAGAAGCGATTGATGCTGTCCAACTATCGTGGTAGAAATCGAACTGAATGGTCGGAAGAAGAACAAAGGAAAGCACGCCTTTCCCTGTCAAAAATGATGGCAACACGAAATCAAGGAGATGCAGTTGACTATGGATATGACGAGTTTGAACATAAGGAGTTGAGTGCTGGTCAGCAGATGAAAATTGCACAAACCAATAGCCACAAGAATGCGTGTGTGTCAATTTTAAAACAGTGTTTATCAGACAATGGCGAGGTGGAGCGCGAACAAGTCCAAGTCGGTGGCGTTGGGACACACAATGATCATCCTATTATACCATTTGATGAGGCATCTTATTCGATTATTCGAGAAGCCCAACCCAAGAATGATTGTGCAATTCAAAAAAGAGAGCGTTGTCCGATACCGCATTTGTTGGTCCGTCGAGTTGATGATTACCTAAAAATACAGAAGCTGTCGTCTGATAAAAACCAGGCAGTTTCTATTCTACGCGACCACTTTACAGCAATGTACGAGGGACGTGCAGAAGACAGGGGTTATTGTGCACCATTTCTTATGGTATGTGGCGGACCAGGAAATGGAAAGTCGACTTTGGTTGAGACCTTTGATGGGATGTCATCATGCATGAATGTAGGAAAGCTGGTAAAGACTGCGTTCGTTGGTGGGGCTGCAGTCAATATTGGTGGGTCTTCTTTACTTGGTCTGTTTGACATTCCAATCATCGAGAAAGGCAAAGGCGAGACTACGTCAGTTTTGAATCGCATAAAGCCATGGTCGGACGCAAAACGGAAGAAGTTTAAGTTGAGATATGACCTGGATAGGATATCCTGTATCATTGTTGATGAAATATCCACCGTGAAACCATATGTGTTGGCATATTTGAATGCTAGATTGATGGAGTTGTATCCTGAGAGTGGTAAGCCATTTGGTGGCCGCGCCATTGTTATATTAGGAGACTTTGATCAGTTGCCTCCGGTTGGTGGTAGCTCTTTGGCAGGAGCTGCCATGAAATACGAAGAAGAACAGTTTAAGAAAGTTACTAGAAGTAGTACATATGGTACCAATGACAAAGCAATGCGCGACTTTTTGGAAGGGAATAGTGTGGACACGGTTATTGATATAGCATCAGCTGGCATTTTGTTATTTGAAAGAGTGCGTTACATCAAATTAACAGCACAGCACCGCTCTAAGGATCCGCAACACACAGCTTTCCTGAACGATATAAGTAGTAGCGGAAGGATCAGTACTCAACGCTTGAAAAATTATAAAGTATTGTCCGAAGGAGACATGACCTTTGATGGTGAATTTTCGTTTGCAACCATGGTTGTCACTGGTAACGCAGAAAGGCACGAGTTAAACGCGATTCAGGCCAAGCGCTGGGCAGCTAGACACAATACGAAGATTGTGAGGTGGTTCAGGAAACGACAAGATGAAAAATGGAAGGGCAAGCCGACGAGAGCAGAGAATGTTCTTATGGCTATGGAGGAAGATTGTTTCTACGAGTTGTTTGTTCCAGGTGCTGCAGGTTATCTGACAGAGAACATCAATACTGACATTGGGCTAGCCAATGGTGTTGAAGTCAAGTATCATTCGCTATCGTTTGAGACGTCTGAAGAGGATGAAAGATTTTGCGATGAATTCGCGAGTAGTGATTCTCTTGTCATGACGCTTGACGGCCCACCCGTTGCTATTAACGTTGAGTTATATGCTGACTTTCCAGGAGACTCGGAAGCAAAGAAGAGAGAGAACAAAGCAAAGAGGAGTGAGTGGACACATGGGTCTCTTGTTGAGGGACGGGTTATTATTCAGATATCTACTCAGTGGGGGCAGCTTATAAGAAAATGGGCTCCCGAGAATGTTGATGGATCGTGGCAGCGAGGGTACAGTGGGTCGACGGTGCCAATGAAAGATTACTTTCCCGTCGAGCCGGCCTTCTGTGTTACAATTTACAAGGCACAGGTATGCTTATTACTTGTTGGTATACGAGCGTGTTTCCATTTCCACTAACCAAAGTATACTTGTCACTTGTATTGTCAGGGTCGGACTATTAGGAGGTTGATCATCTTTATTTCTCAGCATCCTGTTCCTCTTTTGAGGATGACGTGGGAAGGTCTTTATGTTGCCTTGTCGAGAGTAAAATTCAGCGATCATATTAGGCTGGCTGTGAAGAACAACGACAGGAGCACGTTGACTTACATTGAACAACTATCGAAGAATAAGTATACTGATTGGTTCTTCCGTGGCTTTGAACATATTTCCACGGGGAAGGAAATGAAGTGGAACCGCAGTAAAGCTCGGGAAGCCGCTGGATTCAATAAAGTAAAAAGGACAAGTGACAAGAAAGCAGGGACCAGGTCCAGGGCAACCTCCTCTGCAACGGCAAAGAAGAATACGAGAAAGAAACAGAAACATCGTCGTTGATCCTAATAAGAAAATTAGTGGTGGGTTGGGAAGGAAGCGCTTCTTAAAGTGATATGCTAATTGTTTGATTTGACTGCTTAAGCTCTATTTAGATTTAGATTGGATTGTTTATTTTAGTTGTCTACTGCCAAGAAGAGTCCATTGTACATTCATTGCTGATGAGCTTCATCCGCCACCAGTTGTACGATGAAGGGTACGAAGGCGACGACTGTACATGCAATCATTTTTTTTCGAATACATACATGATACTATGGTACACCCAGATATTGCTTCGTATTATCGATGATGGGATGAATCGCTTATTGCCAAACGACGGGCAAATTCAAACATGGCCGCGGAGTAGGCCGAAGCAATTGAAGGTTGTGCTCGTCAGGTGCCTTTTCAAAAGATGAACATGCTCACAGAGGCTGGCCTTCCAATATGGCTCTAGGCTTAACAAGTAAGTAAGGTGGCCTTAGTCACAACGACGGGGCTCTTAACATAACACCGGTATGTCGAGGGGCGCTCACAGGGGGCTCTCAACAACATGAGGCTGGCCATAGTCACAACGACGGGGCTCTCAACATAACACCGTTATTTATGTAGAGGGCTAGCTCTCGACAGGGGGGGCTCTACATAAACTCTTAACATTAGGGCCAAAGTCACAACGACTAGGCTAAAGCAAGTGGAGCGAGCCCCTTCGTTGTGACTCCAGCACTAGCCTCCTACTTTATGACCTTGAAACTCAAATTTAGAGAAGTCTAATTGAGAGAGCCACCAAACAGTTTGTAGCGCGCTCTTTGCAACAAAGCCATCAACCCACATACACGTCGAACCGCTAGCCTGTTACAACCTAGCATGTCTCTTCAGGAATATCAGGACGGCTCGTATCAATCGTGCTTTTAATAACATGGATATTAGAAATAGAATGCAAGATAGGCGGTGTTCATATCATATCATGCGCCTCTTTTACACAAGAAAGAGAAATCTGATGTGACTCTTCGTAAAGGTTTATGAATGTTGCACTGGCGGTCGTTTAGGGTTGTTTGAAAGTCTATTTTGCGACCGATACCCTGTTTTCATGCAAGAGCGATAGGTACATAATCTTTCATCAACTTAGGTTTATCAAAGATATCTACTAATACTAATAGAATCCTCTGTTGTCTAAAATTAAAACATCCTATCACGAAGCTCTTTAGACTAAATCAGGACGCCGACAAGGTAGTGACAATATGGAAGGTCGCATCTATACCAACATGCCTGACGACATACGGGGGCACATTGGTCGGATGTTAGCTCCCTGTGATGTTTTCAGATTATGCCTAGCTGATCCAAGGTGCTTCGTTTTACCAGCACAGCTCGATATTGGCAATGGTGGCGACAGCCTTACTCCTTGCCGTGGAAAGAAGATGCTACATCGTACGCTATTGCAAAGCCTCGAGCAAACGTTACAATCCAATGATGCAGCCTTTGATTGTTCAAATATTGTGAGCTCATTTGCGAGGCTAGCTGCGTCATTACCGCCAGGTTCTGTGGCAATGTCGGGTTCTGTTGTCGTTCAAGCTGTATTTGGTGATATTTGGTCATCAGATATAGATATCTTTTGTACTAGTGAGGTCAGCAGCGTAGTTAGGACATGGATCGTTACCGTTGCCAATCAAGCATTATTCAATTGTGTCCCAGGCTACACACATGAGATGTCTTACCCAGATGGTCCTTTTGACAGTGCAATACAGTTCGTTGAATCGTATTGCAACGTCCCAAGAGAGAATAAAATCCTCCAAAACGAACTCACGGGAGAACTTTGGGCTTTTCACAGAAAAGCTGCTACTTATCGCAATGGTGTCGTTCCATATGACTACCATCATACTCTTCATTCGGACCATGAAATATGTACTACTGGTGTTCCTATTGTATTTGATCCAAGACTCTCCAGAGATAGTAGATTGAAGAAGAACATTGACTTGGTAATTGCCCGCCAGGGGAGGAATCTTGATGATATTGTATCACTTTTTGATATAGACATTTGTCGTTGCCTCTTTAATGGGAAGTCGTTCAACATTCCTCGTCCTTTTGACACGTATAATCGTCGATCAGCATTGAACATGAATGTCTTCCACAATCATGCCATAGTTTGTTACATGAACGCATTGTTGGTAGAATGCAGCAGAAGTGTTTCTACTATACTGAGGAACCACCTGACCGCGTGGTCACATGAAGAGCTGACCAGCATGCATTGGCCTACTCACACAAATGAGAGACCTGGAGTTGGTGCGTTAGTTTTCCTTCCCGAATTAGATGTTCTTGTTTGGTCGCGGCAATTTAGAAACACCGTACAACGTATCCGGGCAAGTCTAATAAGGAATGCCTTGTACAGCATGTTACTTGTTGATTATGACAGTTTCGGACATCTAGTGGATAGGAACAGACCGATCTCTTCTCATAACATATATGTCAAACTATTCAACAGGCGGGTTGGTAAATACATGGCACGTGGCATTGACTTCACAAACCTACCACCTGTTATTCCGCACGTGATGAGGATTTTACCAAGAGGTCTGTAGGTGTTGTAGCATCAACTTTATTAGTTTTTCTTTCCTTCCAAACTACTTTGATACGATGTGCATAGCTAAACATAGATGTGCAAGTATCATCAACATATATATATAAATTATGGTTTAATGTTTGCATTACAACTACGAGAGAAGAGAGGTCTCTATTGAGCCCTCTCCGACATTGAGCCCACACAGAAACCAGGTATCCTACCCAGTGTTGCCGCACGTAGGAACAGGTACGAGCTCTGTAGAAGCGAGGACAGCATGACATCGAAACAAACCAAGAATTGCGTCTCTCTAATTGATTGAAGTTTTAGATAGTGGTTAGCATTATATAAGCATGACGTAACCGAACAAATCAAAAAGAGTGCATCCGTTGTGTGATTTGAATCTCAAGCGAGAAGTTTATCCTTTTCGTATTTGCTAAGTACTACTGAACATGCTAATCTTTATCTCTACACGTGAACAGACCAGTTGTTTCTTACTTAGACTTTAAAATTTTCTATGTGATTCTATACTTTTATCTCTCTGGCGCTTGATTGGCCTGTTTGAATAGCATACAGGTCTCTCTCGTCTTGGGTTGGGAACGACCAACGCTCCAGTGGACTGAAATAGGTTGCATTTGTTTTGAACAATGTGGTTCATAGCAGAAAGGGCGTAGATCTCATCGACCCAAGTTACGGCGGTGTAGTAGTGTTTGCTGATGAATGATAGGATGAGTGGAAACAGGTTTTCATCGTTGTAATCTACTATGGTTGTTTTACTGTGGTAGAGACTGATGAGGTGTAAATTTGTGATCTTTGTTGCTGCAGCAACCTTCCTGCCTAAAAATGGCGCATAAGCGAACGCTTTGCGAGCCTGCTGGTTCGTGGAAAGCATGTCGTTGATGAGTTTTCCTATGTTTGTAATCCAAAATGAAGCTGTCGGTCCTGTCAGTATTTCAAGTGTGTGGTTTGATTGTCTTGTTGCATCAATGGTAGATGTGTTGCAAGTCAACTCGAGAATGGTTGCCCATCCGTTCTCTGTTATGTTGTTCTCTTGGAGATGCAATGATTTAAGACGAGTGTTGCTTTTAAGACCTTTGGTAAGGAGTTCAATACCTTCATCACGGATGTTGTTGTAGCCCAAATGTAACTGCTCCAGTGATGAGTTATCGTTTCCCAGGGCCAGTTTGATTGACTTACATGCTTCATCACTTAGATTCGTTCCTTCCAGGTTGAGAGAGAGCAGATTGGATGTTTGTACATATTCTGTTTTGGCAAGAAGACCTTGAACAAGGGCTTGAACTCCGTGATTCCCTACTGATGTCTCTGCAAGTGATAAATGTTTCATTCCTTTCACTACTAGCCCAATCGATTCGCATGAAACGATGTCATCGTTGCATGAGAGGTCGACTACTTTGGGAGCTGCACCGTCGACTGTCCAAAGCTTTCTCAATATGTCAAGGTGTTCATGGTCCAACCCACAGTTCCTCAGAAATAATCTTGTTAGAGTTCCTTGGAATGCAGAGGACACGGCAATGAAGTTGCTCACGCTCATGTGAGTATTTGTAAAGAAGATGTTTTTGATAGTCGTGGAGGCTGTGATGGCCCTTGCTAATGTACACCACTCAATCTCCTCAAACTCACACGAATGGAAGCGAAGAGTGGTCAGACTTGCGTTACGATGCCAAAATGAAGACATCTTCACAAAGAACGACGTATGTTCTGAAAAATGAACGTTAGCGAAACGCAGGAACTTGATTGATGTGTTCTGTTGAAGTCCCAACGTAATGCAATCAAGCCAATGGAACTGACGACGGTGGACTGAAAAGTCCATTTCAACTGGGAATGATATGTTAAGGGTTGTGACCGTTTCATTTTGACCAAGGTAACCGCCGAGAGCTAGCCATGTTTTATTCTCGGTTGGAAAGAAATCAGATCCATTGGGCGATATCGAAAGTTCTTTCAATGTTTGGTCGTTACTAGTCAGCCTATGAAATAGGTGCCGCCTCTGGCTGTCCGTCATGCTGGTTGGTCACCTAAGAAGTGGTTTGTTCTGTTTACGGCTGTTGGTTCTAATTAGTAATGGATGTCAGTTTGCACGTATGCATAAGATGTATAAAGCTAATCTACTTATTACAACTGAGAACAACGCTTAATTTGCAAGTTTAGAACTGTAGTAGAAGCATCAGCATGTCTAAAGAGATTAGTGATCAGCAGTTTGGCAGTCAAGCATGTGAAGTAGGTTGTTGTTTGTGCGGCTACCAAATGTCATAGGCAGTCAGAGGCGCGTGTGGATGTTCCATACAAGGCGATATGTTTAAACCGAGCTGTAGAAGTTTATCTCTAAGTGGGGCATAGAGTGACAGGCTTGTCTGCTGAGAGAGCGAGGGGCTCGGTGGGGGTCGTTGGTGGCTGG
>Ga0213858_10000606_pt1 | contig 17074 bp, 10 predicted proteins | sample PICome_FD_160122 | JGI IMG/M metagenome (GOLD analysis project Ga0213858, IMG submission 160122) | Coastal seawater microbial communities near Pivers Island, North Carolina, United States - PICO245 | ecosystem: Environmental > Aquatic > Marine > Coastal | place: USA: North Carolina | collected... | reverse complement strand
CGCAAAGAACGTTCAACAAGAAAAAGCTTAATAAATGTCACTATTCACAATTACACAAGAACGTTATTATAATAACAGTGCAAATTTTACCGGTAACGGATCTACAGTTGCGTTTACATTAACAACCGCAATGTTCAATCCGCTTCCAGCAGCTATTGGTGACATTCAAATATTTGTAGGAGGTAAAGAAATTAGCCAAGTAAATTATGGTTATTCTTCACCTACAATCACATTTTCTGGTAACACAAATAATACAGATGTATTAGAATCGAATGGTGCGCCAAAAACAGGTCTGCAAATAATTGTAGTACAGGTAAATGCTATTGAAGAATTAGGAAGCTACCAACACATTACACTTGCTGACATTGTAAACAACTTTATGGTATCATACGTTGGTGAAGAAAAAATTATACCAAAGGTAAAAAGAAACAATGTATTATTCTTTGCTCAAAGAGCAATACAAGAACTCAGCTACGATACTTTAAAAAGCGAAAAGTCACAAGAAATAGAGGTGCCTGATAATCTTCAAATGAAGTTACCTCACGATTACGTTAACTATGTGAAGCTTGCATGGATTGATGACGGCGGTATAGAGCACACTGTTTATCCTATCCGTAAAACAAGCAATCCTACCGCAATACTTCAAGACGGTAGCTATAATTATCTATTTGATAATAACGGTAAACTTTTAACCGCAAACGAATCTGAAAGCTTTAAACGATTCCAAAAGCTAAATGAAACTGAAATAACAAAGCAAGATTTTTACTTAGAAGAAGATGGAGTATTCAAAGCTTTAGAAGGCGGGAGATATGGGTCTGATCCTGAGTTTATGAATGGAAATGGTTCGTTCTTTATTGACGAGCTAAAAGGCAAAATATTCTTCTCTGCTCATTTAACAGGTAAAATTCTTGTACTTAAATATATAAGCGATGGTGTTGCAACAGCTGAAGAAAAAGTTGTACACAAGTTTGCGGAAGAAGCAATGTATAAATCTATCGCTCATGCAATCTTAGCAACCAGAGCAAACACTCCAGAATATCTTGTAAACAGATTTAAGAAAGAAAAGTTTGCAGCCGTAAGACAAGCTAAACTACGTTTGTCAAACTATAAATCAGAGGAGCTTACACAAATCATGCGTGGTAAATCTAAATGGATTAAACACTAAAATATGCCAGAATTAAAAAACCTATTCGTTCAAGGTAAAATGAATAAAGACCTTGACGAAAGATTAGTTCCGCAAGGCGAGTATAGAGACGCTTTAAATGTAGACGTATCGTATTCAGAAGGCTCTGATGTTGGTGCGCTACAAAATATTTTAGGGAATAGCCAGGTTAGTACAGGTATTTCATTAACTTCAGCGACTTGCATAGGGAGCGTTAAAGACGACGAAAATGCTAAGATATATTGGTTTATTACTTCTACAGCAAAAGACATTATAGCGGAGTATGATGGTACCACAGTGAGTCCTGTGCTGGTTGACACGGGCTCTGTTCTAAACTTTAATGTAAATAACTATATTACCGGTGTTAATGTATTAGACGGAATATTATATTTTACAGACGATTTAAATGAGCCTAAACAAGTCGATATAGCTTATTGGAAAAGCCAAACATCAGATTTTAATGCGACTTCAACTGGATTATCAGAAGATAGAATTACGGTGATTAAAAAATCACCTTTACAGGCCCCTATTTACGGAACATTAGCAGACAAAACAAGAACAGGCGCTGGCACAGAAGGTTATACTGGTACAGCTATAACAACCTTTTTTAATTTTTATAATGTCGAAATAAATGACTCTGTTGCATTTACAGCTACTGGATATAATGAGCCTGCAGCTTGGCAGGTGGGGGATGTAGTTATTTTTAGTAAAACGTTTTCAGAAACTGATGGAACAGAAGTAAAAGGCGAAGTAAGAATTAAAATATCAACTATTACAAATTCAGGCAATAACAGCAGTATAACAGGTATTGCGTTAACAAAATCTAATGTTATTAGAGAATTATTAGGTTCTGAAACTTATATTGGTGTGTTAGAAGATATTGACCCAATATTTAAACTAAAGTTTCCAAGATTTGCTTATAGGTATAAATACAGAAACGGACAATATTCTTGTTTATCACCTTTTTCATTGCCAGCATTTATTCCAGGGGATTTTGAATACGACTCTAAAAATTCTTACAACTTGGGAATGGAAAATTCTGTCAGGCAGATTATTTTAAGGGGATGGGACTTAGATTTTTTAAACAACCCAACAGGGAACCCTCAAACAATTGCACCGCAGACAAATAATTATGAGGCTGATATTGAAGAAATAGAAGTATTATATAAAGATTCTGAGAGCACAAATATATATATAGTTGACACTATTAAAAAATCTAGCGGGGCTTTTGCGGCAACTTTAGAAATAAAAGATAAACAAATTTTTAAAGTTATTCAATCAAACCAACTTTTAAGATCATTTGATAGTGTTCCTAAAGTTGCTAAATCGCAAGAAGTAGTAGCCAACAGACTTATATACGGTAATTATAAACATAATTTTGATTTTAATGAAGATGTAGAGTTTGATATAGATGTTGCAGACAGAACGCAAGCCCTTGAGCTTACTCAAAAATTATCTTTAAAATCTGATAGAGAATATCAAATAGGGGTAGCTTTTAAAGACGAATATGGTAGGCAAACACCTGTTTTTAGTAACAAGACAGGCATTGTTAAAATAAAAGATTTTTTAGCAAAAAATAATCTTCAATTTAAAGCTAAGCTTGGTGTGCCATCCCCTGGAACAACATTATCTGATTTTACTCATTATAAGTATTTTATAAAAGAAACTTCAAATGAATATTATAATTTAGTTATATCAGGCGTTTATCAAGATACTGAAGGATATTTATATTTAAATTCACCTTCTAATGAAATAAATAAAGTAGCAGTTGATGATGTACTAACAATAAAAAAACATAATGGCGCATCTCAATATAATGCAACTGAAAATAAGCTAAAAGTAATAGATGTTCTTACTTCACCTCCTGATTTTTTAAAGCAGGAAGATGTAGTTTCGTATAGGTCCGATCACATAGAGTTTGCTTTAAATCCAGCAGCGGATGTTGCTGAAGATACTCTTACTCCTGGAATCACACCTGTTAAAGGACATAACACAATACAATTAGGGGAGGCTTATAAAGCAGGAGACACTGTAAACACTTCCGCGCATAATTCAGACCAAGTAACAGATGAATTTATTGCTGCTTTTATTGTCGGCAAAAGTGTTAAGTTTAAAAGGCCGGGTACTTCTCTTGAGTCTAAAAAATATACAATTAAGTCTGCGACTACATTAACGGCTGGAGCTACAAGTCACCAGCAATTAGAATTAGTTTTTGAAGAAGAATTTGGTGAAGACATAAATATTATTTATGACGATCCTACAAGCGGCTCTAGTGCATATGACTGTCAAATGATTGCTTTTACAACTGAAGTAAAAACAGATCTTTCTAAATATGCAGGTTCGTTTTTTATAAAAGTTAAAGACGATAGCGAAATTAGAGGTTCACTATTAGTTAATCCAACAGAAGAAGATTTGATTACGTCGGCCACTACAAGGCTGTCTAGACCCGGAGACACGAGAGTGTACAGGGAATATATATTATTTGAAGCAAGAGATGTAAACGAAGCCAGGGGGACAAGTTTTTTTATAAGTGGCGCATTCAGAAACTATAATTACCATGTGATCTTACGAACCGCTATTTCATATTCCGATGGAACCTCCCAGTACAGCAATGATTTCTTTGGTAATTCAATTAAAAAAGGTAATTGGCTCAGGTTAACGGAAGAGGCTGATGCAGCAGCGGGCGATCACAACCCAAGTTACAAAATAAAAGATGCTAATTTTGTTGATATATATAGTTATCGTTATTGGTTTGTTGAATTTGATAGAAACCTACAGGAACAATATTGTGGGTGGACCAATTTAACTTTAACAAGTGATTCAAGCGGCAGCGTTACAGTACAGCCAGCGGGAACTAGTACGCAATTAAATGGGATTGACACCACTGATATTTACGTGAACATGTATGCTTTCCATAATGATTTTCCTGCAAACAGCTTAGTCACAGACGTAGATTACGATAATGGTCAAGTTATAATAAATAAAATTCCTACAACAGGAGGCACAGGGGCTCGCACAAATATTCAATTTAAATATACTGCCAGTGATGCAGATGCAAGCTGTACAAGTTTAGGTGATATGATTGCGGACACTAGAGAGTTTTCTTTAGAAAAATCCGGTGATTTTACAAATCCACCTATATTTGAAGTTGAGCCAAAAGAAGGGGTGCTTGACATTTATTATGAAACAGAAAAAACATATCCTATAGCTGATATTAATGCTTCTGTAGCATCTTCGCAAGAAAGAGCTTTAGCATATACAAACTGCTTTAGTTTTGGAAACGGCGTAGAATCTGATCGTATAAGAGATGATTATAATGCACCTACACTAGGCAAAGGCGTTCGGGTGTCTACAACATTTGAGGATAATTATAAAGAAGAAGAGATTAAAACCGGGCTTATATTTTCAGGTATATACAATAGCAAAAATGGTATAAACAGGCTAAATCAATTTATTATTGCTGAGCCTATAACAAAAGAGCTAAACCCTGAATATGGTGGTATACAAAAACTACACACAAGAGACACAGATTTAATTACGTTCTGCGAAAACAAAGTGCTAAGAGTTTTAGCTAATAAAGATGCTTTGTTCAATGCCGACGGAAATATTAATGTTACATCAAATACAGCTGTGCTTGGCCAAGCCGTTCCTTTTGCGGGTGAATACGGTATAAGCAAAAACCCTGAAAGCTTCGCTTCGCATGCATACAGAGTTTATTTTACCGATAGAAACAGAAGAAAAATACTTCGCCTTTCATTAGATGGTATTACAGAAATATCAAACTACGGCGTAAAAGATTACACAAAAGATAAATTAACTTCATCAACAGGACTAATTATAGGCTCGTACGATGAAGAAAAAGATCAGTATAACCTAACATTTAATAATGATACTGTTTCGTTTTCTGAAAGCGTGAAAGGCTGGCCAAGTAGAAAAAGCTTTTTACCTGAAAGTGGTATTAGCTTAAACAATGTTTATTACACATTCAAAAACGGCCATTTATATTCTCATAATAATTCTTCACGAGGAACTTTTTATGGAGTAAACTATTCTTCTTCGGTTACATTGTTTTTAAATGGCAATCCTGGAAATGTTAAAAACTTTAGAACATTAAGCTATCAGGGGGACACCGGATGGTTGGCAAACTCTATGACCACAGATAAGCAAGAGGGTCAAGTAACAAGCTTTATAAATAAAGAAGATATATACTATAACTATATATCCGGTGTAACAGAAACAACAAAAGCCAATTTAGATTTAAAATCTTTAAATGTACAAGGGTTAGGCACGCCTACAGCTATTTCTGGCAACGATGCCACATTTACAAATCTAAATAACGCAATACAAGTTGGAGACAAAGTATACAATAATACAGATAGCGGATTTAAAACAGTAACTGCAGTATCAGGTAATACAATTACTTTAGATAGTGCACCTACAAACGATTTCAGCTATTTTGTTAAAGATAATAAATTTAATACCTCTGGTATTTTAGGGTATTATATGCAAGTTACACTAACTAATACGGCTACTACCGCAAAAGAGCTATATTCTGTAGGCAGTGAAGTATCGTTAAGTAGTTAAGAAACACGTAATTAAAATAACATAAAAATATATTAATATGGCAATAGGACTAGTTGCCGCAGGGGCGCAAGCTCTTTCAGGCATTTTAGGCGGAGTTATCGGCGGTAGACGCAGACGAAGAGAGCAGCGAGCAGCGCAAGCTGAGTTTAATCGCGCTCGTTCTCGTTTTGAAGCATTGGACACATCTAATCCATATGCTAATATAACTAATACGTTTGAAAATCTAACTGTAAACACACAAGCAGCAGAATTTGCCGCACAACAATCACAACAACAATCCGCTAATATTTTAGCAGGTTTACAATCATCTGCAGGTGGCGGTGGTATTGCAGCGTTAGCACAAACTTTAGCTAATCAACAACAGCAAGCAGCACAGGCGGCATCAGCGTCTATTGCCCAGCAAGAACAGCGTAATCGAATGTTAGCCGCACAAGGTGAAGCAAGCGTACAAAGGTTAGTAGCGCAAGGCGAGATGGCATCAAGACAAATGGAACAACAAAAAAGCACTGCAATGTTGCAAATGGCAGCTGGTAGAAAGCAAGCAGCTGATGAAGCTAGACAACGTGCTACTCAATCTTTAGTCGGTGGTATTGGCGCAGCAGCTGGATTAGTAGGCGGTGCGGCTTTAGCGGGCAAAGGCAATATAGGAAAAGGCTTTAGAGAAATGGCTGGGCTGCCTGCAAAAACAATGGGAGCGTCTGATTTTTCACAGTTTAATCTACAATTAGACCCGTTGCCGCAAACAGACTTTTCAAGTTATCTTAATCAATATTCATATGGCAGCAACTGATTTTTTTAAAATAGGACAAATTTCGGGTGGGCAGGCTCCAGACATTGCGGGTTCTTTTTCTGAAGGGCTAGAAGCAGGTCTTAAACCATTTTTTGATTGGCAAAAAAAAGAAAAAGCTTGGAAAGAAAGCGTAGCTCCTAAACTAGCAAAAATAGGTGAAGATTATTCTCCTACACTTGTTGACGAAGGGCAAAGAGCTACTATGACAGCGGCGTTGCAAGAGTCAAGATTAAAATACGCGGATATATTAAAACAAACCCGCAATATGGATCCTACAAGTGAAGAGTATATTAGCTTAATGGGACAAGCAACAGATATAGTCGCTGGATTTAATAAGACTTTTGAATTAGGTCAAGAGTTTACTCAGCTTGGAAATGAATTCGCGCTTTTAGCTCAAAATGATAATTTAAGCCGTGGCATGACCTCAGAAAAAAGAGCAGGCCTTAGTCAAATATTTGTTAATGGTAAATATAAAGTCAAAAGAGATCCTGTGACAGGGCAGATGACTTATATAGTAACAGAAAATATTAAAGGATCTGAGCCCGAGGGCGACCTTAATATAGCTGGGATGGAATTTACGCATGATGAGCTAGACGATTTTAGACAGCCTAATCAAACATTTGTTAATGGATATTTAGCTATAAATGAAAATTTTAGTAAGCTTGGTGAAGGCGGTAAAAAACTAAATACGGAATCTGCAGAATATAAGAGCAGTGCATTTGAGCTTCAAAAAGCTATTAGCAATATGAGTATTGAAGAGCTAAGAAGTTTAGCAACCGATAATTTTTTAGATGGCAACCCTATAGCGGTGTTTAGTAAAGAAGAGGGGAACATCTTTAACATGACTAAAGAGCAGCTCGGCCCGATGGTTTATAAAAAGCTAATGAATAATTTATTAGCTACTAATGCTACAAATTATCAACCACCTACCCCTCCGCAGCCAAAAGTTACAGAATTTGATAAAAAATACACTATAGATACAGATAATATTGCTGCCGCGGCAGAACAAATGTATCTTAATAATACTATACCGGACTCATTGCCTGGAATAGGCAGTAGCACTTTGAATACAAGACAAGATGTTATTAATGCTGAGCTTGAGGCCCAGCAAGCAGCAATTGTTGACGGAACGCTAAGCGAAGACGATGCGCTAACACCAAGCGAAATATCTGATAAATATCCAGCCCCTTATTATACTTCTGATTTAAGGCCGGTTAAAAGTATTAGACAAGCACTATCTCAACTATACGAGGCTGATGAAAATCAAATCAGAAGCGCATTACAACAATTAGCTAATATTGAGGATTATGACCCTTCTAAACTTTTATTTTCCGGGGCACCATCAGGAGGTAATGGCTCATTGCCCCCCTTGCCACCTAAAAATGAAATTACACAAGTTACACAGTTAACAGGTGAGTATGCTTATGCTAAAAATTATTTAGATAGTATACAAAAAATAATTAATGAAATAAATGAAGCTAGTATTTTACCGGAAGGCCGAATTGGCTTCCCTCGTTTTAGAAGAACAAAAGTAGAAGAACGCAACAATAAAATTGCACAAGCAAAAACACTTAAGCAAGCTTTAGAAAAAGATTTTCCAAATTTAGAACTAACTAATATTCAAATCCCAACCCCACAATAAAATATTTAATGGATCCGGTAACTGAATTAAGATTAAAATTACTTCGCGAAAACCCTGATTTATCATTACAAGAAATTGAAGCTAAAATAGCCGAAGCTTTTCCTGATGATATAGGACTTGAGCAGACTGAAGACGCAATTGAAAAAAGTAAAAAATCTTTTTTACAAAACTTTAATATAGATTACAATACTGTAAATCCATTATTTGAAGAAAATGATTTTTTAGGCGAAAAAGAAAATTTTATAGAAAGTAAAATTACTTATCAAATTGAAAGATCTACACCTGGTCAACAAAGTTATGGGGTAAAAACCCCTAAAATAGTACAAGAGCAAGGAACAAAGGAACAAATAGAAAAATATCCTGATTTATTTAATGAAAAAGGATATTTAAAACCTTATAATGAAATTGAACCTATACTTTCTAGTATTAAAAATAGAACAAAACAGATTGTAGATACTCCTGATTTTAAAAACTCTAAAGAAGCTTATTTTGAATTTGAAAAACAACTTGCGCAAAAACAAGCAGAAGCGCAGGCTAGGCTATATAAGCAAGGGGAAGAAATACAATCAGAAGCAAATAAATTAGATTCTATATTCAAAGCTAGATTTGGGGTAGGAATTAGCGGAATAAAGAATTATTCATTTCGCGATCAAGCTGAAGTTGATGAGGCTAATGATTTAATTAAAAAATATGGTGCATTAATAGAAGACCAATCTAAATTTCAAGCATCTCAAAAAGAAATTGCAACATTTTATAGTTTACGGGATAATAAAAACATTAGAGCAGAGTATGAAAATGGTTTAGAAGGAATTAAGAATCAACTTTTATCAGGTAAATACACTAGCGAATCTGGTTTAGAAATACTTAAGCTTGAAATGGGCGTTACTGATATAACAGACGAAAAACAGCTAACCGAAGCCTATAAAAAAATTGCAATTAAAACAGCAGCGAGGCAAGGCTTATTAACATCTGAAGCATTTGCTAGATGGCAAAACGCATCTTCTTCAGCTGAAGCTTTGCAAATTTGGACAGAATCCGGCGGTAACTTAGTAGAAATAGCGGCTGGCTTTGCAGCAAATTCTATTAGCCAAATGTTAGGGATGGGTAAATATATTATACCATCTACAACAGCAACAGGAGCCGGTATTGGCGCCACTTTCGGAGGTGGGCCAGGAGCCTTATTAGGCGCTATAAAAGGATTAGGCGTTGGGCAGGCTTTGACTAATGGGGTAAACGAATATACTAATTCAATATTAGAAGCTGGAAGTCTAAAATATGATTTAACAGATGTTGACCAAGTTGCAAAAATGGTGCAAGACCCAGAAGTTTGGGAAAACGGAAGAGATATAGGTTTAAAAAGAGGCTTAACTATTGCTTTTGTTGACGGTGTTCAGTCATTAATTGTTCCAAAATTATATAATCCATTGTCTGGTGCTTTTAGAAAAACAGCTGCTGTTACGGCGGGAGCGTTAGTTGTTGACCCTGGTTTTGAGGCTTTAGGCGAATTTAGCGCACAGGTTATTTCCGGGCAAGGCATAGAAGGCAAAGAAATACTAGCTGAAGCAATTGGAGGAGGATTTAGTAAGTCCCCAAACATGGCATTAACTATTGCTTATAAAAATTCAGCGGCTTATAAACAAAAAATAGCCAAAAATCTTTTAAGCTTAGACTACGCTTTAGCTGAAAGTGTTTCGGGCAGCGCATGAAAAAATTTGCAGACAACATGCTAAAGCTTGGCCGGATTGATCAAGCTCAATATGATAAAATTAGTTTAAACGCTAACACTAAAATTAAAGTTGACGAAACTGTAGAATCTGCAAATAATAAACAATTAAAAGCAAGAGTAGCGGATTTATATAGTACATTAAGCATTTTAGAAAAAGCAGCAATTGGCCCAGATAAAACAAAATCTATTGAGCAAATCAATCAAGAGCTTGCCGAAATAAAACAAACTCAAAAATTAAAAACAGAAAATAGCTTTACTACAATTAAAGATTATAAAGCTTTACAAAGCAGCTCATTAGAGGCTGGTATTAAATTTTTGAAAAAACTCGGTTTAAAAGAAGACGTAGAGCTAGTAATATTAGATGACATTGTAGACCCTACTAATTTACCGCAAGAACTTGAAGCAGACAGACAATCTATTATATCTAGTTTAGCTGGCAGAAATGTATCAGCTAGTATCACGCCTTATAAAGCCGGCGAAAAACAATATATATTAGTAGCGCAAGAAAATATAGATAAAAACGCTTTAGAATCTATTGTGGATCAAAACTTTTCTGCAAGTGCTGTTAGCATTGCTCACGAAGTACTACATGCTGTTCTGGACCGCACTTTCGACAATAATAAATTAATAGAGTTAGGTGATCAATTAAATCAATATATACAAGATCAAAAAGGTAAAGGTATTTCAGAAGGCGTTGTTAATTCTATAAATCAACGCTTAAACAATATATATGCTAAAGATCGGGATGCAGTATTAAATGACCCTACAAAAACAAAAGAGCAAAAACAAAAAGCAAAAGCCATTTATGCGCAAGAAGTGTTTACCACATTGTCAGATGAGATTGCACAAAAAAATATTGCGTGGGAAAGGCAAGATAAAACATTTTGGCAAAATATATCTGATAAAATAAACGATTATTTTAAATATACTCTTGGCATGTCTTCTACGGAAATTAATGCTGCAAATATAACAACAGGCGAGGCCGCGTTTAATTTTATTAAAAATTATAACCGTAGTTTTTATGCCAAACGCCCTAAGGTTAAAATAACAGATGCTGTTGCTCCAAGAGTTGACGCTGCAACGTTTGAAGAATCAAGAAAAACAGAAGTTGTACCAACTAAAGAAGATTTAAAGAAAACTTTTGATAAATTTGTTCAAGACGAAAAAGGTAATAAAAAATATAAAACTTTAAGTGATTTCCAAACTTCTGAAGATTATTTAAAAGCATATAACGAAATTACTACTGGTAAAGTAATGCAAAAATCCATACTTGGTTACGTATTAAGAGATAAATCTTTGCAATCTTTAAAGCCTGAAATACAAAATCAAATTATACAAGAAGTACAAGAAGAGGTATCTTTTAGATTTGTTAAAAACTTTGACCCGGCTAAAAACGAAAGTTTATTCGGTTATTTATACGGTAAAACGCCTATAGTGCAAAAAGCGTTATTAGATGTAAAAAAGAAATATGTTAAAAAAGAAAAAGGCATTTCTATAGATGCTCCAACGGCCACGGGTAGACAATTTGAAATTGAAGCTGAAGATATTAATATTGAAGAAACTATTGATAGAAATATTACAGAAGAGCAGCAAACAAAAGAATCAATACTAAAAACAAAATTAACTGTTAATAAAGAAAATTTTGTAACACAAGAAATAAAAGAAGCAGTTGAATTAGCGGTGCTTGAGACTTTTGAAGGTAATTTACCTGACTTTGGAAGCAAAGATTTAAGAAAGTATTTAACTGATACTTATAAGAAAAAATTATTTAAGCCATTAAAAAATGCTCTAGGCAAAAGCAAAGCTTATACTGAATTTTTAATTGAAAACAAACAAGCGTTACTTGAAAATCTGCCGTTGTCTTATTGGGTGCAAGTTGAACGTGTATTACCTGATAATCAAAAAATATTTACTAAATTTGTAAAAAGATTAACTACGCAGGCGGACATAGATAAATACACGGAGCTAGGCAGAGTTTACACAGAAAACGACGCTGATGGCCCTGCTCTTTACCAGCTATTAATGCCAACAGACGCTCAATTTATTGCTTTTTTTAGAGGAGCCTTTGAGGGTAAAAAAATGCAAGATATTTTAGGCTATACTACTGCTGCATCAACACTTGGCACTAGAAAAGACGAGCTGGCTAGAAATATTGGCGTTCAATTAGCTTTTGATATGACCCCGGGGGTTACTAAAGAAAAAGGTTTATCTGAAGCCGATAGAGCTAAAATTGCTTTAAGAGTGCAACGAGATATTAATTTAAGATTTAGTGAATTAGGTAAAAAAGTAAAATTAGTAGACACTAAAAAATTAGTCCAATTATTAGAAGAAGGTGAACCCTCACAGAATATAGCTAATATTTTAGGGGTAACAAAAGAATACGTTGACGCTATAAAAACAATTTTAGAATTAGAATTTCCTCAAAATTTAGGCAAAAAATTAGGGCAAAATCAAATTCAATATTTAAACAACGAAGGGTTTGACAAAGTTTCAGAAGAAGCTGGGCTTTTATTAGTAGCAGGCGGATTTAATGTTTTGCTTAGAAATAGTAACGGTTTAACTGCTAATGGTAAAAAATATGTAGATTCTTTAGTTGAATTTGCAAATAATTTTATTAACAATGCAGAAAATAACAGCGTAAAAGCTAAAAGATTTGAAGAGTTTATTAGGTTCACGGGCAGGAATATTAGGTCTAAAGGTAAAGTATTTAGAACAAACCGTGAAGCATGGGATAATGTGTATAGCAAAATTATTGAAAAAAATCCAGAATTTAAAAATGTATTTACCATAAAAGAATCCGGAAGAATATATGTTGGTAATGCTCAAATAACAACTATTAAAGACCCTACTAATAAAAAATTTAGAATAAACGCTAAACAATATTTAGCCGAATTTGATTTACAGTCAGAATTGGCGCAAGCATATTTTTTAGACCAAATAGATTACTTTAAAGGCTTAGGTGATATATCTATGGCTAAAGCATTTTTAGCAGCTGAAATAGCCGATATGAGAACCTCGTTAAAGCTATTAGGTAAAGTTACTTATATACAAAAAGGCAATTTTGATAATTTAGTATATGAGCATATATCTCCCGCTTCTTACTTGGCAAGATTAACAATGTCTTACTTAATTTCAGACAAGCTGGTTACAAGAGAACAATTAGTGTCTGAGCTAAATAAAAGTAAAATTGCCCTTATATCTAAATCTTTAGATAAAAAAGTAAACAAAGAAAAGAAAACTACTATTAGTTTTAATTATTCATTAGAGCAGGATCCTGAAATAAGGTATGAAGAATCGGGCATTGATATTAAAAACGATTTAATTAATTTAAGAAAAAGCGAATTACCAGTTGGAGAATTTAATCAACTTATTGCGGACGCCACTGGTATTGGGGTTGATACAGAAATATCAGATGTAAAGGCGGCTAAGCTCGGAAAACGAAAAGGTATTTTTAAATTTATTATACCCCCCTCAGCTGATGATTTTATGGGGTTAATGTATTATTTAGCCGGTAAAGGAAAAAAGGGAGACCAAGATTTAGCTTTTATTAAAGATAATTTAATTATGCCGTTTTCTCGCGGTATAATGAAACTAGACATAGCAAAACAGCAGGCTCTTTCTGGATTTAGAGAAATTAAAAAATTAATTAGAAAAACTCCTAGTAATTTAAATAAAAAAAATGAAACAGGCTTTACTAATGAGGAGACTGTTAGGGTTTATTTATGGGATAGTTTAGGTTATAAAGTTCCAGGAATTACAACTCAAGAGCAAATTGAATTAGCTGAACTTGTTATGAATAATCCTGAATTACTTGGTTTCGCGCAAAATATAAAAGGCATAACTGCTTTAGGCCTGCCAGAACCAGAAAAAGGATGGGAGGGCAGCTCTCTTACTATTGATATAATTGATTATATTAATACAACCGCTAGAAAAGAATACTTAAAAGAATTTATTGAGGCTAAAAGCCAATTTTTTACGCCGGCTACATTAAATAAATTAGAAGCTAAATTTGGAAAAAATTATAGGACTGCTTTAGAAGATATACTTTATCGTATGGAAAACGGCAGGCATAGACCTATGGGTTCTAACAAATTAACCAACCAGTTAATGAATTGGGTAAATAATTCTGTTGGGGCAATTATGTTTTTTAATACAAGATCAGCGTTATTACAGCAACTTTCGCTAGTAAACTTTATAAATTTCAGCGACAATAATCCTCTTGCAGTAGCAAAAACTATTGCCAACCAAAAACAGTTTTGGAAAGATTACGGCATGCTTATGAACTCTGATTTTTTAAAGCAAAGACGGTCTGGCTTAAAAACAGATGTTAACGCAGACGAAATTGCTAAAGCCGCAGAAGGCAGCAGGAATCCTATGGCCGCAGCTTTTAGAGGGCTATTAAAAGCTGGTTTTTTGCCTACACAAATTGCGGACTCCCATGCAATATCGATTGGCGGTGCTTCTTTTTATAGAAATAGATTAAATAGGTATTTAGCCGAGGGCATGGAACAGGCTAAAGCAGAGGAACAAGCATTTTTAGATTTTCAAGAAATAGCTGAAGAAACACAACAATCTTCTCGCCCTGATAGAATCTCTATGCAGCAGGCAAGCGGTTTAGGGCGCCTTATATTAGCTTTTGCTAATACACCTATGCAATATGCACGGCTAAGTAAAAAAGCAGCTTTAGACTTAATCAATAAGCGCGGTGATTGGAAAACAAATATGAGCAAATTAATGTATTACACTACTATACAAAATATTATATTTAGTGGGTTACAATCTGCAGCTTTTGCTATGATGTTTGACGATGAAACAGAAGAGGAAGAAAAAGATAAATATTATAGAATAGCTAATTCAACTGCAGATTCTTTACTTAGAGGTTTAGGATTTGGGGGAGCAGCAGTAGCGGCTGGCAAAAATATGATTTTAGAAGCAATAAACCAGGCAAAAAGTAATCGCCCTGATTATGAAAAAGCAGCTCTTAAAGCACTGACTTTATCGCCCCCAATAGATTCTAAAATGAGAAAATTTCTATCAGCCGGTAGAGCTTTCACATATAAACAAACGTTGAAAAAAATGCGCACTGAAGGATTTAGCTTAGATAATCCTGCTTTTGAAGCTACCGGACAAATTATATCCGCATCAACTAACTTACCGGTAGATCGCGTAATACGTAAATTAGATAACTTATCAACGCCTGTACGTCAAGATGTTGAAACTTGGCAAGCAATTTCTTTGGCGCTTGGTTATAGCAAATGGGATGTTGGACTTATTGAAAAATCAACACCAAAAACTAAGCCTCCTTATACGGGGCTAAAAAAAGTTAAACGCAAAAAAATTAAACGTAAAAAAATAGACTGATGGCAAAAGACGCATGTTATAAAAAAGTAAAAGCGCGTTATCGTGTATTCCCCTCTGCTTATGCAAGCGGTGCAATAGCTAAATGCCGTAAGGTTGGTGCTAAAAACTGGGGTAACAAATCAAAAAAATAATGGCTGTACGTAAAACCAAAAAGGGAGCATCGCTTAAACGTTGGTTTAAAGAAGAATGGATTGATGTCCGTACTGGCAAGCCTTGTGGTAGACGTGCTGGTGAAAAGCGCGGTGTGCCATATTGTAGACCAAAAAAACGCGTATCAAGTGCTACCCCTAAAACAGCTAGCGAAATGTCTGCGTCTGAAAAGCGTAGGAAAATAACAGAGAAAAAAAAATTAGGCCAACCTGCGGGTAAGCCACGTCGTGTTAAATCTGTAAAAAGAAGAAAATGAATTTATCTGAATTAAGGCTTTACTTAATCAACGCTGGGACTTTAGGTGTGACCACCTTTACCCAAATTGAAATGACACTAAAAATATTTTTATTATTAGTGACTATAGGTTATACAGTAACAAAATGGGTGGATTTAAAAAAGAAAAAATAGTATTATTTATTTTAACATTCCTATGTTTGAATATATATTCTCAAGACTTTATCTCTATAGGTAAGATTGAGAATAATATTATTTTAGGCCCATTGGCTGGTAACAGAAACTTAACTTTCGGTGTTAAAAACATACTGGAAGAAGTATTACAAGACAAAGATTATTACTTGTCCGATGATGCTCAAACAAGTATACAAATAGAATTTTTATATTTTGATGTAAAGAAAAATGCATTGCAGGTTGGCGTGTATAGCAAAAAAGCTGATGTAACGCAAATAGTAGCAAGAGCAAGTATAACAAAAAACGGCAAGGTTGCTAAAGAAGTAATCGCCAAAGGTACATCAAAATCAATTACCACTTCAACTTTAATTATATCTAATGACGGTGAATTTTCGCAGGCCGGGGTTTCAACTGCGATTAAAAAACTATGCGCTGACATTATTAGTAAACTAAAGTTATGAAAAAATTATTATTACTACTATTACCACTTCTTTCATTTGCACAGAACACTTATTTAGATCATAGTGTTGTAAACGGGACACAATTTGCAGTTGGTGATACCTTAACAATTAAATTCAATATCAACTACGAGGTTGATGCTGGTAACTTACTTATATTTGATTATGAGTATAACAACAAGCTATTACAAAAAATTGATCACCAGTTTTCTGTAAGCACGGATTACCAAACCAGTTTAACGCATTGGGATGGATATTCTTTTAACCCTAAACAAAGTGTAAGCGATACATATTTAAAAGATCAATATGTATGGTGGTATAGCGAAGCAGGTAGCGCTTCATATTCTACAAGCTCTGATTGGAGTGTAGAGAGAATCGTTGTACAAGGCGCAAATAATTTTGGCGCGGGTGATGAAATAATAAAAGTAAATTATTTAATTAAAGATAAAGCATTAAATAACTATACTGATTATTTAGATTTAACAAGTTTAAGCTGGGCAAGATACGAAGACCAAAGTGATGGTAACTTATTCGATATATATGCGCAAACAAAAGCTATAAGCCTTTCTGGTGTCACAGGTGGTGATGCGGGATCTGTTCTTGTAAAGCTTGATACAGCTAACTCGAACCCTTCAGACTTTAGCTATAGTGTGTCTAATCCTAGTAACCAAGTTGTTGCCACAGGTTATTTTGATGCTCAGAAGCAAGCGGTTGTAACAGGGCTTGAAAACGATGTCAAGTACTCCATCGAAATTGATGTTGACAACCAGCTGGCATCAGAATGGTTAGATCA
>Ga0213858_10000605_pt1 | contig 17121 bp, 13 predicted proteins | sample PICome_FD_160122 | JGI IMG/M metagenome (GOLD analysis project Ga0213858, IMG submission 160122) | Coastal seawater microbial communities near Pivers Island, North Carolina, United States - PICO245 | ecosystem: Environmental > Aquatic > Marine > Coastal | place: USA: North Carolina | collected... | reverse complement strand
ACAGTGTAAAGCCGACTATGAACTATTTACGACTGCACAAACGAACTATAATGACATACAGTTTGAAAAGATATCAAAAATAGAAGAATTATGTAAAAATTACGATGAGGTGTTATATTTTGATTTTGATGTAATACCTAGAACACATGATTCGTTTTTCGAAAAATTCAACTTAGATAATTTGTGTCTCTATTCAGTTCCAACAGAATATCCAACCGAAGTATTTCATTGGAGAAAAGATAATCCTGACTGGATCTGGAATCCTATGGATATGTTTATAAAGACATGTGCTAAAAACGCCATGCTTTTACTCGATAGTATTGTTGGCACATATAGTTGTGTTAACACCGGAGTATTTGGTGCAAATAAAAAATCAGTAGAAGCTTTAGCTTTTACTGATAGATTAAGCTTATGCAAAAGAGTATTAGAAGAAGCGATGGAAGATAACATTTATCCGAAAGATATATCTTCCACATGGATACCTAACAATGAAGTTTTTGTATCCTATCTAATTGAGAGATTTAATATCCCTTTTACAGATGTAGGACTACCGTGGAATTTTATATTAGATCACAACACGAAAAGTCTATCTGCAGGATCTCATCTAGTTCATTGTGTCAATAAAGAGTTTTCTATTCTTCTGTAAGATAGATTTCAATAGCATATTTAATGGCTTCGATAATACTCTTTGCTTTTCTTAATTCTGCTTTCAGAGCTCTGTTTTTACTATTTTTAATTTGTTCTAGTTCAAAGAGTTGAAGTTTAATGTGAAATAATTTCTCTTTATCTTCTCTATTGTCACCTTTAAATTCAGAAAACAGAAATCCTATAATCTTTTGAAATAGATCCTGATCGCTTAACCCTTCATCTAATAAGAGACCTCTTTCCTTTGCGATTCGTATAACATCTAATTGATACGCTTCATCCATCGCTGCAATATGTTTTGCAGTATTCGAATGGAGGGTGTCGATATCAATATGGTTTAACAGTTCTTTCCACTGAGGAGAAGAGTCCGCAGGCAAACCATTAACATCAATAGCTGCTTCAATTATTTCAGTACGAATAATATCTTCGTCTTTTTCATCTCTCCAAAAAGACTCAACAGTGGTTCTTTCATTGTTAGTAAAGTGCGCAGTAACAAATGTATGGCCTCTCATTTTAACTATCCTTATACTCTATAAATTCTTAAATACCATGTACTCGGTGTTGTGACACTTCCGGAAGGAAATTCTTGTGCTCTATATATGTCATCTCCATCACCGGCACCTTGCAAATCTAATCTAGTTTGATAATTTGTTCCATTCAAAATTGTGTTTGACATACCTGTTCCACGGTTATTACCGGTACCGTTGACACTGTATCGAATCTTTTGTGCACCCCAATATCTCATGTCTGCCGTAAGAATGGCATCAGCACTTGAAGTAGAATGATGTTGAATATTATTATCAGATCTAATGTAGATCGGCGTGGTGTAAGACGGTGCAGATCCTTGATTAGTTCTAAAAACGTAATAGTTGTTGATTGTAGTAGGCTGATCCTGAGTTTCAGGTATACCTGCTGCTGTGTATGCTCCGGTATTAGCACGTGTGTCTGTAAATACAGGAGTTGCAGAAACAAGAGTAAACCCAGTTAAAGATGTTGCATTATGAATTCTATATGTGCCATCTCTATCAGTCCCATCAACAAGTGTATCAATTGCATCATTATAGAAAGTATCGTACATATCAGTATGAGTCATAGCGTAAATATTTCCACTGCTTTGATATACAAAATTTCTAATATTACTTGTATCAGCTGCTTGACTTACTGATTCTATACTTTGACTAATACGATCATATGTAGCAGCTGTAATAGCATATGCATCCTGTGTCGTGGCTGATGATGGATAGTCGGCACTAGTGCGAGTTCCATCTTCATTACCGGTACTAGTTGATTCTGCTCCAGCAACTAATCGAGTATCAGACATCGCAGGCGATATATTACCACCGCTTCCAACAACTGTAATATCTACTGAAGGATCTGCACCATATAAGTAAACACATCGCGATTTAATATTCGCGATCATTGTAGATGACATCTCTCTTAGTTGATTACTACCATCTAGATATAATGGTGTTCTCACTGCCATAATAAGATTCCTTAAGAGCCAGCGCCATAGAGTGTCTTTACTGCAGTGCCTGCCGAATTATAGATGATAAGTGATGTTGCACCCGAGAGTTCAGATGAAGTAACTGTATTTGCTGCAAGTGAGGTAGAAAATGATGCCGTCCCGTTACCGAGATTAGTAAGAGTTGCAGATCCAGAACCAGTGACATCTCCTGTGAGAGTAACTGTTACCGTTGGATCAGATGTAGCAGTCGTTGCAATACTTACACTACCAAGATTAGTCATAGTGCCAGAGCCAGTTACGGCCCCAGTCAACGTAATAACTGGATCTTTCGCTAGAGATACTGCACCAGATGATACACTAAAGTCTGTTGAATTAAAGGATGCGATACCTTTATTTGTAGTCGTTGCATCTTCACCAGAGATAACACCTGATGCTAAGTCAATACCTTCACCTGCCGAGAAGTGTGCTCTTACTTCAGAGGCAGATGGTCCAGTGTATGTGAATACGCCGGTTCCTGAGTTATAAGAGAATGAACCATCACCACCTGCATCGGTAGCAGATACAAATCCTCTGACTGTTGATTGACTTGCAGATGTGCCAAGATCACTGTCAAAGTTTGCGGCAGTATAGATCTCTTCGACATCAATACTAAATACACCGGTTGATGAATTATATGAAAGATCTCCGGATGAAGAAACCGAACCGCGAACTCTTGATACAAAGTTTGTATCATTCGAATCTAATCGACTATCATTAGTATTGATTTGAACTTCATGTTCATTAACAGCTGCAACAAGATTAGATTTATCGACAGTCGTAAGATTAGTTAGATCTCCGACCGAGTTATTTGTGTTGCTATCTAATAGATCCACTTGTGCTTGAAGATCATTAATAGCACTTACGATATCATTCGTCGTAGAAGTAAGAAGTGTTGTACGATCGCCAAGATCTGAATCGAGTTCATTAATAGCTGTAACAGCAGTCGTTGCAGTTGTTGTTAATGAAGTGACTTGACCGAGTTCTGCTACTGTTTCACGAATTGCAGCAGAGATATCAGTAGCCGACAATCCAGTGAATGTCATATTACCGATATCAGCTTCGTGCTCATTAATAGCACCGCGTAAAGTCGTAGCACTTGTGTTAAGAGATGCTGCACCAATTTCCGTATCGTGTTCGTTAATAGCACCAATCAGAGTTTGTGCAGTTGTATTTAAGCCACCTGAACCAATCGAATCATTTAGTTCGTTAATAGCACCAATAATAGTCTGTGCTGCAGTACTTAAAGGTGTAGTAGGAGATACAAGAGTATTAATACGGTCTCTATCAGAATCAAGTTCTGCAATGGCACCACTGACAGTATCAGCTGCCGTACCCATTGCAACAGAAGTAATAGTACCAAGTTCACTATCTAATTCATTCAGAGATCCAACCAGACTTGAGTCATGACTTGTAGTCAAGTTAGCAAGATCACCGACTCGATTCACAGTTTGATTCGACTTGCTTACCCAAGTTGCAATATTGTCTGATAAATTGATAATGCTTTTTGCCATTACTGTTTCTCTACTAGCTTAAGAAGTAATTCTTTGATTTCACTCACTTCATTCTTTAAGTCTTCGAATTCCTGTTCTTTTTCTTTACGTAATTTCTTACGTTCTCTTGCGGCTTCAGTTTCAGTTTTATTTATATTTAACACTACACCCGTTAAAGTATCTTTTACAAGTCCAGGTGCGCCATCAACCTTCATAAAATTTGCCATTATACACTCAGTGCTATCATTCTTAAATCTTTAATTACAGGAATTCTGGCATTATTTGTTGTTCTAAATACAATTTTTAATTGTGTTTGAGTAAATGCTGGAATACTTCCTGATTGACCTCCGACAAGATAACGATATTCTCTGAATCGATTTCTATTTTCATCAGATGGATTATTTGTTTCTTCAGGTATCAATACCCAATTTTTATCGATTAACACTTCATCTCCAGCTGCAACCCTATAATATACTTGGAAATCAGAAGCCGAAGGTCTATTTGCTGATAAAATAACTTTCAATCCTACAGCGTCCTGAGCAAGAGTTACTGGTTTTGTAATATGTTTAGTAGGTGAGCTACCATTTGTCGCCGAAGTTTCATCGATATAATTCAGCGGGACATTAAATCCAGTTGAAGCAGAAGAATCTTGTCTATCAATTATATAATTAATGGCAGACATAGATACTCGTTGCATATCAATCATAGGACTTACATTTGAATCTACGGTGTTTAGATTAAGAACAACATCGAGAGATTTAATTCCAGATCCTAATTCAGATGTTTCAGAAGCGCTGTTAGCAATTAACTGAGGAGTGTCCGCTTGGTTATTTGAATTTAATGTTAAAATACTATAGTCTGCATCTTTTTGATAAGATGTTTCTGATCCTGCAAAAGATTTTCCAGTGGTAGTTTTAATGCCGGCAGTAAGCTGTGTACCATTAGGCCTTAAAGATGTAACATGTGGATATATAACAGAAAATGGAATGTTTTTAGTTGCTAGTACATTCTGTCCACCACCGCTTACTGAAGAATCAGCTGCAGAATCAGCTACAAATTGATATCCTGTATAGTCGACTGCAGTAATGGTTCTATCACCAACTAAGCTTGAATATGAAATACCTCCAATTCCTGCAGAATCTATACCACTAATATTAACTGTGTTTCCAATTTGTAATCCATGGTTATAGTGAGATACTGTGACAGTTGAGCTACTTCCAGTAGTTGAAATAGGATCGTTATTTAAAAGTCTTTTAGGTAGCGCAGCATTATGCAGCACTGCACTAGCAGATGTAAATCTAAATTTTGCGTGATAAAGCTTAAATGTTAAATCTTGATTTTGTGCAGCTGTAAAGGTAGCTGAATTTTGTGAATAAAATAAACTTCCTAATACAGGCTGTTTATCCACTCTTCTTTCAGTAGATCCTACTAAAAATTCATTTGTTTGAGCCACATATATTTTATAATCTATAGAATCTGCAGTTACTACGATAGCATAATCAGTTAGGCCTTTCAAAAAGATAGGTTCTGTAAATTCAAAAGATGTTGCGACTGTAGCATCTGTCGAAGTGTTTACTGAAGATCCAGGTATTACTACTTGAGATCCAGGAATTACTTGTTGAGAGGAAGGATAGCCATTAACCATTGGTCTTAGTTGCAACATAACAGGAAAACTGTTATCTTTTGCTGAAAAGTAAAGATCAATTTTTGTACAATAAATTCCACTTATCTCATCTACAAAAAAAGATTGAGCAATAGGTTGTTTATTGATTTTATATCCTTGCGAAGTGACTGCCATTTATGCCTCTACCTTCTGACTTTTGTTCCACTGTTCTTCATCTTGAATCCATTCCAAATAGTCATACTCATTATTGAGATCTTTTAAAAAAGTTTTTACATTTGATTCTGTATTTTCGAATCCGTGGTACTTCACGTACCTTTTTTGTAATCCTTCTTCACCTGTAACTGTATATATTAATTTACATTTTCTTTCATTTGCAATTTCAATTATTCTTTCAATACACATATTAATTGCTTTATGTGTCTGTTTTGGTGTAGCATTCTTATTTACTACGATCCATTCCATAAAACAAAAACTTGTACCTTCACCAATATATAATCCACCTGCACAAATTGGTTCATCATCTTCAACTATAACACCAAGTGGTGGTAAACATTCTATCGGCACAATTCCAAAATCCCAATCTTTCCACCACTTAACTAATGTGTCATAATCACTTTCTAAATTCCATAATCTAGTATTCAATTATTCAATACCCTTTCATTTTCTTTATCTGATAATTGAGATAATTCTCTCCAATTATCAAAGTATTTATCACCAAGAGTTTCGAGTTTTTCCTTTTCACTGATTTCGAAGTAGTCAGTAAATGTGACATCCTCGATGAGAAGTCTACGATTTTCCGTACCGAAGTTGTATACCACAACTGTTTCGTCGTGTTCTGGAATTCCATGGAAGGAATCTTTGACCCGCGTCCAACGACCTTGCTCGTAGACCATATGTGATCCAGAAACCTTGATTCCTTTGTAGTCGTATAGGTCTTCAACAAGGAATGAACCTTTGGCAAATACAAATCCGCCAAGAGCAACATTTTCACCAAGTTCAATTGTTTCAATTGATTTCTTGGTACCATCAGCCATTGTAACGAGTGTGCCAGCCAAGAAGCAACCGCTTGAACCGCCATCACCAGCACCATAATCTTTTTCCGGAAAGTCATTAATAGCATCTTTGTAAGCATCTGATAAATTACTGGAAAACTTACCACCACCCACATGTGTGTAATCGTTGATAATAGTGCCACCACCAGTTACCATGTTACCACCATCGCCACCACCACCATTATTGTAGTAGATTTTTTTATTCTGTACATTTTTAACACCTTCAACAGTAAGAACTCGAGTTGATAGATATTCTTTCTGATATGTATCTAGCCATCCCTTCGCTGAATATGGCGCTCGAGCAATTGAAAGTGCATCATCTTCATTATCTACACTAATATCTAAAATTTTAAACTGCTTTGTACCAGTTCTAAATCTGACAGATCCAGTGTTCGGAATAAAGAATGTGCCAGAAACTTCCCCATTTGCATCAGTTTCAAGAGTGGTGCTACCATCAGGGTGCTCAGTTATATTTTTATAAAGATTACCATAATCAGAAGTATCATCAGAATAATATGCAAATGATTCCGATCTTACCCAATTTGCTACATTTACTCCATCAAAAAATGCAAATACCTTTGAATTGGGTCTTAATCCTTGGGCTTTAAAGTAAATCTTTCGTGATCTAATAAACGGAATTACAGCCACATTAATGACTCTATCTGCAATTAGTTCTTCCACAATTTCATCAGAAACTACTTTGTTTACATTTGTAATAATTTGAGATGAATTAGATGTAGTTTGTGCATTTGTTGTACTACCTACTTGTAGACTTTCAAGTGGAATTCCACCCCAATTCCAAGACCAGTTATCCCACATATACGCTTGTGTAGTATCTAGTCTTTGTCCACCATCAACCGTTTTAGCCGCTACTCTTTCAGTGTCTCTCCATTCATCAGAAGCGGGTGATAGCGTTACTATACCTTCATGAATCACAACCGCAAATGGATTAATCTGAACTGAGTTACTTGCTAAAGTTTGATTGATATATGTATTTTCATCATATTTAATGTAAATATTGTCACCCTTCTTAATAGTGTTCGTAGAAGAAGCTGAATCATATAAAAGCTTAATGTTGTCTTCGAAGAATACAGGCCTCAGTTGTTGTCTCAATGGATCAATAGATGCACTATAACTAGCAGACTTTGTGTCAGATAGAACCTGAGTTGAGAAGTTATCAACAAAAAATCCAGCTTTAGTTCTGTTAACACCAGCAGAATCAAGTACTTCAAAATTCTTTGTATCAATTTCAAGCATACTGAGTGACGTAAGCTCTTCAAGTTTATCAACTCGTTTTTCAAGCTTACTAATATCGCTCATAGTATATCTTTTATGCTCAATCTTCTGCATAATAACATCTGAATCATTTAGAGTATTTCCTCCAAGATAGATGTTATATAACCCTAATGTTTGGTCAGGAGCTTCAGGAATTATTGGAACAAATCCATCAGTACCTTCAACAAACTTAAGACTACCTTCAGTGTCAATAACTAATTTACCAGCACGAGGAAGATAATAACTAGCATCAAATTGAATTAGATCGGTTGGCTGAGGCAATTCATGGATCCGAGCGCCTGTAGCACTATTCGAATATGCTTCATCTGAATCCTGTACTGATCTAAAATCAAGAGCATCTCTTAAAGCAATAATTGTGCCATTATTGAGTGTATGATTAGGAATTTGATTATAAGTAACTTGCCCTGTATACGAATTTACAGCAAAGAAATCACCAGAAGTACCGTGAGTGAAATATCTATACTTTACATGTATATTTCCAGATGGAGCTGAGCTTCCGCCTTTCAATACAAGTCTTCCTAGCGCATAGAAGTTATCTCTTTGACCATTATCAAGTGAAAATCTATTTTCATAGCTTTGACTACTATCTGAAGCATTAATAACTTCTGTAAGATCAAAAATATCAGCTTTCTTAAGAGGAACAAATACTACACCGTTTCCATCTGAATCAATAGTAGTTGTAATTGATTCAGAAGTAAGTGTTTTTGTTCTTATTGTCGCAGAAGCTTTATTTACATAACCTAGAATTTCCATATTAGATGAGCTAGCTGGCAAACCACTAATAGTTGCTGATGCAGTACCTGCTCCAGTTACACTTACTGATCCTTCAAATACATCGCTATCTGCATTCGCAAATATCCAGTCACCAGTATTTGTAAAAGTTTCACCAGTTGCAGATAATGAGATACTCGCTTCTCCACTTGCATTAGTAGTAGTTAAAAATCTTCTTTGTGCTGCATAAGATATATCACTGATAGTCTGAGGTCTTATACTTGGAAGAGTAAAAAGTAGATTATTAATAGATGGTTCCTTTAGAACCGCTTTACTACTTTCTAAAACGGGATTAAAATAGTTTGAAGAACTAGTTCCTACACTTTTAACATTTCGAAACGCCTGACCAGAATTCATTTTAATATCAAACAGATGATATCGATAGTTTGATCCGTCCTCAGTGACGCCCCTTATTCTAGCAGTGCCAATAGTAGATCCACCGTAATCAACACTACTACGCAAATTCATTTTTTCAAAGGTGTTAATATTCGGAAGTCCTTTTGTATTTGCTGTGGGATTAACAATAAGATAGTTACCAAAGTTAGCTGCAACAACTTCATTGTTTTTAGTTAAAGTAGAAAGGGCTTTATCAATACGAATATTTGTTGAAAAATATCTTTCTGCTCTATAACCTTCAACAACAGCAACGCCATCGCTTACTTGAAGTTGTAAGTGAGATGCGGAAGAATCTGTATCAAATTTTACAGTAAAAGGCTTTACTATGTAATTACCGGAGTTTTCGAATATTCTTTGTGCTGTTACTTTATTAGGAATATCATAAGCATCAGTATCAGGATTAGATGCGTAAATCACGCCCTTTTGAATAGTAGCAACATGTACAAAATTTTCATCTGAATCTATATCATCTCTTGTGGCAATTAAAAGTCTAATTCTGTATCTATCAGCACCCGGTGCTGATAGATTGGGAGATGCACCTTGATTATCATATAGTCCTATATCATCAGCAGTTGTTACTACTTCTTCTAATACTTTAAATCCAACATCAACATTTGGAGCATCAGAATATTTAGAAATAATTTTTGATTGATTTTCTGTAAATACAAAATGGCCTTGAGTATAGTAGATACCAGAAGCGATAGAAAATCTAGAGCCAGTACCTACTGCTCTATTAGCAACTGTATTTGTCGTTTGTACTGTAAGAGTTGTAGAACCGTTATCAATGTTCTCACCTGCTTGCATGCGAATCGGCGTTGCCGTTGACGCGATTGATGCTGATGTACTTGTATACTGAACATAAAGAGTCGCAGGATCAGAACCAGATGCCTCAACGACTTCAATAATTTTAGCAACAACACCTGATGTTTGCCCTGTAAATGATGTTCCTACAAGAGCAGCTGTGTTGGATGGTAAAGAATTTGTTGATGTATTTAATTTAATAAATTCATATTTCTGATTAAGATTTACTCCGCCGGGCTTAACTACTGCACCTTCTTTAAAGATATTATTACCAAATCTTTCGATCTGCTTTTGCAAGATAGTTTGCATCTGTGTAAGCTCACGAGCTTGCAGAGTTTTGCCACTATTAAACAGAATTCGATGGTAACCATCACTATCGAGGAAATCATCCTTGTAGGTATTTGAAAAGGTTGCGCTAGTAAGTGTTGTCGCCATTTGTTTTTACCTTACAGTGTAATAATAACTTTAATATCTTCAGTCTGATCAGCAGTTCTTGCAACAGCAGCTCTGTTTTCCAGGTACAGAAGTTCACCACTAAATCTATTTACATCATCGTCATAGAACGCATCCGAGTCAGCATCAACACCAGCTGATACAAGAGTTCCGGTAGAACCACCACCAGTGATAGGTTCACCTTCATTGAATGCCGCAAATCCAGTTGTCTCTGACTGATGAGCATATAACTTATCACTATCTATATCGTCGATAACTGCCTGAGCACCAGAGTTTGAACCAGTAATCGTTACATCTCTCGAGAACGTAGCAGCATCTGCGGGTGATGTGAGAAGCAAGTATCTCAATACTTTACCAGTTGATGCAGTATAATCTGAATCGGGTGTATCATTATCTTTCGGATTTTTAATCAGACCAACTTGACGATAGTCTTGGTCATTGACGATCCAGTCTCCGCCTTCAGCACCAGAAGGTTTCACATTGAACATAAGTGAAGAAGAACGAAGATCTTTAATTGCATTATAACCCATACCAGAGTCAGGACCAATAATAACTCGTGTTTCTACACCAGATCCACCACCACCGGTGAGTGTAATATCTGCATAATCATAGCTATGACCCATTGTCATACCAGAGTCTGCACTTGAATCCATTTCAATCTTTACAACAGAACCACCTGATACAAATGCAGTAGCTGCAGCTCCTGTGCCATTACCACGAATATTAATTGTAGGAGTAGATGTAAATCCTGTACCACCATTTGTTACGACAATGCCGAGGATCTGTCCTTTTGATGCAGCTTCTTGCACAGCTGCCTGTTGCGCTTGTATAGCATTAATAGATGGTGAACCAGATGAATCTGTAATAAATTGAACTGGTAAGAAGTTAGCAGAAAGAAACTTACTTGATGTTGCACCAGAAAGACCGTACATGTATTTCCATACATAGCCATCAGAGGTTCTAAATGGTTTTACCTTTGAACCAGTTGGTTTGACAGTAGATGCAACTGCAACACCAGCGGCAGTACGTCCTTGTTTTAAACATGCATAAACCTGGTTATCTTCTGTTAATACATAATATGCATTCGATGGAGTACCAGAAAGATCATCATCCCATGCATTGTATACTGTACCAGTTGACCAATTATAACGTGGAATAACATAAGAAACATCGGCGACACTCTTAACTGACTGCATTGACAGACGGAAATTACGCTCGCTTCTTAAGCTATTAGTTGGATCGACAACTGTATCAGCACTATCCCATTGCTCAGAACGACCGACACCGACATAATACCGGTCAGTAGCATTTGTGATCTCATCATATACTGTATCGAGTAATTGTTTTTTCAATCTATTTGTTACAATTGCAGCCATTTGAGTTTCCTATTAGGTAATTGTAATGTATGTGTCAGCAGAGTCAGCACCACCGATCATATACCAATCGTTTCCTGACCAAATAATTTGTGCCGCACCGTATTGTGCGATCGAGAATGAAGTTCCTTGCGCAAAGCTCGTTGGAGTAACAGTCGCTAAACCGGTGTTTTGGTTAATCATAACCTTCATTTCACCAGTTACTGTACCATCTGCAAGAGTTGCGGCTAATCCGGTTGACTTACTAAAGATAATAAATGATCTTGAAGTACTGACAGCACCATTTGCAGTCTGCACGACATGATTCAATGCCATCTTATCAGGTCTAACAGCACCGGTACCTTTAGCTGAAAAATTCAGATTAACATTAGTATCTGTACCAGTTGCAGAAATAGTAGGTCCAGAAGCAGCCGCAGCATTTGCAATAGTAATTTCATTGACAGCTGAACTCGTTGCTGTCAGTTTAATAATCTCTGCACCATTAGCGTCATTAATAAGAGTGCCGATCGTCGGTGAGTTGATCGTAGGGGTCGTGAGTGTTTTATTCGTAAGTGTAGACGTCGAAGTATTTGTAACAAACGTATCACTATCAGATAGAGAAGGAATATTTAAATTGATAGTCTTTGTCATCGTAGCCGCATCAGTTGGCACGATTGCATAAAAATATGTGGCACCTGCTGAGTCATAAATATCAGGGTGGATCAATTTAGGATCCTGAAGAGTCTTATTCTTCAGAGTCTGTGTATCACTATCAACGACGAGTTCACCAGTATAGTTGGGAATTGTCACCACACGATCGGCTGTGGGATCTTCTACGACAAGACGTGTCTCAAAGTTATCGATACTTGTACCTTCGAAGATAATACCATTACTATCGAACGAGATACCAGGCATCAGTGCATCACTATCACCACCAAACTTTTGGTAGATCTCTACAAAGTTATCGTTAATCTTGGTTCCTGCCTGACGAAGGGTATCCCCAGTACCGTCGTTAGCCGATGAACCTACACTAATGTTTTGTCTTGTCATGTTCTATCCTATATAGAAACTTTACTGTATTTATACTAGTAAGATGAATCACTCGTATAACGGGTGAACATATTGTTGTCCATTGTCTCAATATCAAGAGACATGAGCGGTGTATTATCTGTGTCACTATCATCCATTGTAAACGAGTTAGGAGTGATAAACTCTGCAATTGATGAATAGTATCCATTAATTTGAGCAGCAGTTAATGTTGAATACAGATTTGTGAGTTGATCGATATTATATCTAATTCCTGTACCCTCCGAATCTGTAAGACCAGTAATAGATGCCGCTGTCGTAATTGTCGGTGTTGCTTCACCAATCAATGAAGTAAATGCAGAATCTGCTGTTGCAATCGGCATTTCATCAAAGCCAAGATTTGCTTCACCTTCAATTGCAACAATACCTTCAAAATAGAATCCAGCCGGGTGAGCAAACTTCTTATATAATTCTCTATATGTTGGAACACCGAGACCTACTTTAATGAGAATAGAGAAGATTTGATATCTTGCATAGTTTTGAATAAACTTTTGAGAATCATATCCAATCTGATCTACACCGACCGTAAAAATATCTTTCTTCGGATATTCAATTTCTACGTCTTGCTGATATAGAAGTCTAAAAAATTCTTCGATTGCAAATCGTGATCCTTTATTTCTATAAAAGTCGCCGAACCTTCTTACAGCAAAACGTGGATCAAGGAAGAGATCACCATTCTGTAGACCTGCTCCAAGTTCTGCAATTACTTGATCAAGATACTCGGCCGGAGTTTCTGTAATATCTCTTGCGTTATATAATTGTTTAATTTCTGTATCAAATGCATGTGCACCATCAGAGTCAAGAAAGTCATAATATTTCTCTAAGAATGTAACAAGATCCGGATATTCAGCAGCAAAATATTCTGGCAGAACATCTTTGACACTGCGATTTGCAAAATTAATTGGTCTGCGACCGAGATCTTCTAATTTGTGTGACATATTACAACGTTAACTGAGTGTTCTGATAATCAATCTGAGATTGAGCAAATGATAAACCTGCATCTAGATCTAAAATATAATTACGAAGTGGTCTAATCGTACTTTGATTGTTCGGTGTTACAGATATTTTAAGAACAGTTCCACCTTCAATTGAAACTGGATTAAATCCTTGAATCAATACTTTACCGGTACCGGTATCATATTTGCCGATGTTATCTACTTCAACATCACCGTCAATATTGACAATTTCAAGTTTCTTTTGTGTTAATTTATTACGAATAAAACATGTCTTACCATTAAATTGAAATCGACTTGATGTTACGATTCTATTGACATCATCCGGATTTGCAATTGCTGCCGGGAAATTAAGTTCATATGACAGACTTTGATTTGTGATAGGTGTAAATCTCTGTTGAAGTTTTACATTCATTCTCGAGTTAAGAATCGCTTCGTCGAGATCATCAATAATTGCAAGTAGGTTTGATCTTCTAAATACTTTATTGAATTTCCGTAGATTATCTGTAAAGTATGTTTGAATAGTAGAGAAGACAAGATTCTCTGTCGCTCTTGGTGTAAGGCTTGTCAGATCCGGATCAAAGTTAAAGAATGTCTGAAGCTCAAGATATGTTTCAACCGGATCTGTAAACTCAGTTGAGATAGACATAATAGCAAAGTTATCGGTTAGATCATTAATAATATTAGTCTTGACTTCTTCTTGTAGAGATTCAGAGATACCTGTCTTAAATTTTAATCCTACATATACTTTACCGTATTCTACCGGAACATTATCATTACCACCCCAAGATACGGCATCATCAATATATGCATTATAGTTAGATAGAATTTGTGCTTTATAATCCTCTGCAGTTACAAGTCTCTGTTGTGATGCAAAAAGAAGTGGAGCATTCTGCCTGATTGACTCAATTGATTCTTTAAATGCACCGCCAGCAGAAACATCTTCTGTTGTCACAGAAAGTGCATAGTCAACATTATTAACTGTAATATCAGAATTAGCGGTAAAGCTTGCCGCGCCATTTGCTTCTGGTCCAGAGTTTGACAAATACGTAATTACAATCTTATTACCAGCAGAAGGTTTTAATCCTGTCGTCTCACCATCACCAAATAGAAGTTCATAATAACCATTTGGTACTTCTTTAATCTGATAGTGTTTTGAAGTAGAAGTAATTCGTACGGCTTCTTTTAGATTTGTATATGTGACATATGAACTTGAACCAGCTGTATCATATACTCTTACAAAGAGTGAATTAGTATCCATTGTCACATCAGGAATTACATAGATCTGTTGTTCATCTGTCTCACCGACAAAGAATGTCTTTGTCTTTTCAACGCCTTCATAAACTGGAATTGCATCTGATGCTGTAGATGTCAGGAATTGATAGAATCCATTGCCGTCATCAGTAGCAGTAAATGCAGAAAGAGTTCTAAATGTGTATGATACTCCGGCTACAGAAGAAGTAAATGTAGCACCACGAGGAAGTGTCACTGAAGTAGGACGCGTCGCGGCACCGATTGTAATAGACAGATTAAGATTAGCTTTTGAAGAGGTATAAGAACGAGGTACATAACCAAGAGCTTCAGCATGAGATACAACAGAGCTTCTTAATTGTGCTGTATTCAGAAATGATTCGTTCAATGCAAAGTTTGCAGTCAAACCATTAAAGTGTGTATTATATGCAAGTACGTCGAGGATATTCGAAAGGCCAGAACCTTCAAAGTCATAATCAGAGAATTCTGACTGTGCTTTCAGATAATCTTTAAGCCGAGTTTTAATCGTATCAAAGTCTAACTCGGTTGATTTAATTGTAGTGGCCATTTATCTTAACCTCGTTAAATTTAAATTAATAGACAATGTATCAGAAGTACTTACAACCTGAAATGTAACAGTCACATCGACAGAATTATAATCAGGTCTCGTTTTTACGTCGACATTTAATACTCTTGCTCTTGGCTCATAATCATCTATTGCTTGAGCAATCGCTTCTTCTAATAGATCGTCATCAAATTCTGTATCTAAGTTGAAGAGAAAATTATTTAAGTTTGCACCAAACTGCGGTACAAAGGGCTTCTCTGCATAATTAGTCAATAAGATATTCTTTACAGACTGTTTGACAGCAGCTGCATCTGTTTTTTTATAAACATCATCATCCGGTCTCTTTGCAAAAGTCAGATCAATATCTTTGTACAGACGTTTACGAGCGACATTAATACTGCTACTATTTAGATTACCGTCTTCAACTGAAAATGCGCGAGCTACCATTTTTTTCTCTTTAAAATATATTTACTCTATTTATTATGAAAGTTAGTACACTTTTACACTAGTTTTCTTTCTTTCTTTGACTTCAATTAATTCAGATCCTTGCACATAGTTATTAAATCTTGTTTCAACTTTCATACCATAAGTTACATTCCATGGTGGAGAAATTTCTGGCATGACAAGAATAATCTGTGCGTTGAGAGATCCGTCTGGTTCATAGATATCATAGTCTAGAATAAGTTGATCGAATTTAATATTATCTTTCCAGTAGACAGCAAGATCAAAAGTTTTCTCTAAGTTGATTTCACCGTTCTCATCAATCAATTCATACACAACCGCCTGACCCTGTGTCATCAGATAATTAATACTTAATGGATCAAGTTCTTCATTTGGTCCAGCCCTATACCACCCTTCTGCTACTACTAATCGTAAGTCGGCAAACTGACCTTCATCATCAGCAATAACTCTCATTGCTGAGGCATGCATCGCCAATTGTTTAATAATAGGTAATTTAATATTACGATCTGTAATATGATCAAGAGTAAATTGATCGCCATATCCACCAGTAAATTTAGATACAGTAATTCCTTGTGCCAGTTTCGTACGACCGTTCAATTCCTCTTGAAGTTCAGGATTATAAAGTGGGTTAGGTGTGAAAATGCTCATCGTGTAAATCCTCTCGATCGATCACCACTCGTATTACCGATTGATTTAGTATTTCTTCCGACACCAGGTTCAGGTCCTACAATCCGACCTATTTCTGTTGGTATAGCCAAAACATAACTCGGATTAAGAACACCTTGAGAAACCGCAGATGCAACGAAAGCTTCATTTGCAAGAGTCTTGGGATCTCTTAATTTAGATCTTACTTCTGCCGTTGTCAGCTTACGAGTAGAGATTCCACCGGTTTCATTAATTCTATCGATCTGATTCTTAAGTGAATCTGATGGATCAATTTTGACTGCTCGAACTCCTTTCGAAGATTTAGTTAGATAATCATCGATAATTGACGTTGTCGGTAAGACTGTAGCAGTTGTATCTACTGTTGCCGCAGTTCCTGTAACTTTAGATCCTGCAGAACCACCTCCACCTAATGCACCAGCTGTGCCCGCACTACCAGCTTGAGTAGCTGTATCGGCGTTGCCTGTCAATGAACCAATAAATTCTTTCGATGTCATTGTTTCTGATGCAATTACTGTCGTAGTACTTACAGTATCTCCGGCTTCAATTGAATGACCGGTATACATATTATAATTGTACATAATAATATTCTCACCACCCATTGTACCACTATCACCGATCACTGTCAGGCTTGACGCTGACATATTAATATTAGGTGCAGTTACTACAATCTCATCTTCTGTCGTAAGTGTATAAGTTGATCCAATAAATTGAGTCACATCACCTTGTACATAATTATTCTGACAGCCTTTTACAA
>Ga0213858_10000604_pt1 | contig 17129 bp, 26 predicted proteins | sample PICome_FD_160122 | JGI IMG/M metagenome (GOLD analysis project Ga0213858, IMG submission 160122) | Coastal seawater microbial communities near Pivers Island, North Carolina, United States - PICO245 | ecosystem: Environmental > Aquatic > Marine > Coastal | place: USA: North Carolina | collected... | reverse complement strand
AGGGTTCAAGATAAATAATATCTCATAGTATTCTAGGTTATGAGTTATGAGAACCCCTGGATTTTTAATGGACACCCTTTTCTATCTGAGGACATTGACGACAATTTCGGTTTTGTCTATAGGATTACAAATCTACAATCAGGTAGACAATACATTGGTAGAAAATACTTCTGGTCATTCAGAAAGCCTAGAGGTAAATCTAGGAAGGTTAAGTCTGAAAGCGACTGGAAGAAATACTACGGAAGCTCTGATGAACTTAATACAGAAAGAAAATCACTGGGGAACCAGTTCTTCAAACGTGAAATATTAAGTCTACATAAAACTAAAGGCAAAACAAATTTTGAGGAAACTAAACAATTATTCTTAAATAATGTCTTAACTGAATCACTTGACACTGGAGTGCCTGCATACTATAATAGTAATATCCTTTCAAGGTACTTCAGGAAAGACTACTATGAGTTCAACTCTTCAGACAGCCTGTAGCAAAGTTATTGACGAAGCTATAGATAGAATGCATGAGTTAGTTGCTGAAAATAGAGCAACTGATGCCATAGCAGTCTATGAAGAAATTAAAGATTGGTTAGTGCAAAAAGAAGATCTTGATGTTCTTTCTTTGATTCATCTTGAAGAGTATGAATAAATATCAATTTTCATAATCAATAATTTATGGAGTGGTTTAATAGCATGATCTCTGCTTTTTTGAGTTTGTTTTCTATTGGTGTACAAGAACCTCCAGTTGCACCTCCCCCAGTTCCCATTGAAGTACAACCCTTCAGAGCAACTTGGAAATGTCCTGGTTGTACACCTAATGAACAATATGTCCTTGAACAACTTCAAGAAAAAACAAAAATTTCAGATCGTAATGCACTTGCAACGATCATGGGTAATATTCAACAGGAAAGCAAGTTCATTCCCAACATATGCGAGGGAGGGGCTAGAGTTCCTTACCAGTCTTGCCATAGTGGGGGTTATGGTCTTATTCAATGGACTACAGTAAGTCGCTATGAAAATCTTGGCAAGTTTGGTAAAAAGTATGGATGTGATCCAAGCACTCTAGAGTGCCAGACAAACTATATGATTAATGAATATACTTTTGTAAAAGTTCTACCTGAATTTGAAGGTAGAGGATACACCATCTCACAATATATGAGACCTGCCTATCGTTGGTTAGGTTGGGGAATTAAAGGCAATCGTGAAGTATATGCTCATCAGTATTATAGTCAATTAACTTTTGGTTGACATTTAAACATGTGAGGACTATAATTCTCACATACCTGCGAGTATGGTGTAGTGGTAACATCTGAGCCTTCCAAGCTCCAGTCACGGGTTCGAGTCCCGTTACTCGCTTTATTTTTTACATTACACATAGAACAATGTCAATAGCAATCATATGTAAGAATTGCAACACCTTGTTGTATTCTAGTCCAACCAGAACAAAATGTTGTGGTTGTGATAATTTAACTACCATCAGAGGAGAAACAATTTCTGCAAAAGACTTGACATTAGTGGAGATTGTTAGTAATATAGTAGACAAGGAAACCAAGTCAATTCTAAGCAAAGATGATCTTGCTTTCCAAGAGTCTAGAAAAAATCGTAAATTCAAAAAACTGGAGTTTGACATTAAATGACCTGGGTAACACCAAATCTTTCTAAAGGTGATATTGAAATCCTAACAATTGCTTTGGATGAATATCTTTATGAACATGCAGATGGTGGTTCTGAATCCACTAGAATGGAAAGACTTTTGGCTAAGTTAGATCAACACCTAAAAGATCATTAGATTAAATATAATAAACCTATTTAAAAAATCAAATGGACGACCACACTTATAGTAATTGGGTCAAAGTTAAAGAAACATTTGAAGCATCAGGTAATACAGATAACATATTTTATCAAAGAGCTTGTACTATAGTACAAACTAAAAAAGACCCACTGGAGAATTACTTAAATGGAGTCCAAGAAGATTGAAGATTTAGAAAGTTATACAATTGAAGAGTGGGAAGAAAATTTTGATGAATTCATTGATAGAGTTGAGCAAGGAGAAACACTCATGATTACAAGTGATAATGGGAATGCAGTTATGATGCCAGTAGACGATGAACTTATACGAATATATTCTGAACATGATGAAGCTTCGTAAATTCATTGTCATGGGACTGTTGCTTATTGGTTAAAGCCCACTGCTTATAACGGTGTGAACAGAGTTCAATTCTCTGCAGTCCTACTTGCTCCTTTAGCAATCTGGTGAATGCAGCGAACTCATAATTCGCCTGAGGTGAGTTCGATCCTCACAAGGAGCATAGTCCTGGGATGACTTTAAAAGCACCCTGGTCGGGATGGTCTTTAGACCCCTGGGTTTCTTAGTTCCTACAAACTAAGTGGTGGAGTCAATATGACCCCATGGTTTCTTGCTTCCTAAAAGCAAGTGGTGCGGATGGAGTTAACTCCCGCCTGGTTTCCAATTTCCAGAAAAAGAGTTGGTGGCGAGCCTGCATACCTACATGGGAGAGAGAGGTTGCATAAACCTCTCTTTTTTTGTATAATTTTATAAAATACTATTTTTGAATGAGAGCATTAATTACTGGTATCACTGGACAAGATGGTTCTTACCTTGCAGAACTGTTACTTGAAAAAGGATATGAAGTGCATGGTATTGTTCGTAGATCTTCCTTGATCAATACACATAGAATTGATCATATCTATAAACAACTTCATCTTCATTATGGTGATCTAACTGATTCTACAAATATTGTTAGTGTCATTAAAAAAGTACAACCTGATGAGATCTATAATCTTGGTGCACAAAGTCATGTAAAGGTGTCTTTTGAGCTGCCTGAATATACTGGACAAACTGACGCTCTAGGAACTCTTCGTGTTCTTGAAGCAGTCAGACTTTTAGGTATGGAGAATAGTGTTCGTATCTATCAAGCATCTACAAGTGAACTGTATGGTCTAGTTCAGGAAGTTCCACAAAAAGAAACTACACCATTCTATCCAAGGTCTCCTTATGGGGTTGCTAAACTCTATGGTTATTGGATTGTCAAAAACTATCGTGAATCCTATGGGATGCACGCTAGTTCTGGTATTCTTTTTAACCATGAATCTCCTAGAAGGGGTGAAACTTTTGTTACTAGGAAGATCACTAGAGGTCTTTCTAGAGTTACTTGTGGGTTTGAGGATTGTATCTATCTTGGCAACCTAAATGCAAAACGTGATTGGGGACATGCTAAGGATTATGCCAGAGCAATGTGGTTAATGCTCCAGCAGGATGAACCTGATGACTATGTAATTGCTACAGGTAAACAATATTCAGTCAGAGAATTTGTAGAAAAGTCTGCTGGTTATTTTGGTATGGATATTGAGTGGCAAGGTGAGGGTATTCAAGAGATTGGGATTGACAAAAATACTGGAAGAACAGTTGTAAAAGTCAATGCTAAATATTTTAGACCTGCAGAAGTAGAAACTCTGCTGGGAGATCCTACCAAGGCAAAAGAAAAACTTGGTTGGGAACCTGAGATTACATTTGATGAATTGATTGAGGACATGTGCATTTATGGACAGTGATTCTAGAATTTTAGTTGCTGGTGCCAATGGAATGGTTGGCAGAGCAATTGTAAGAAATTTAAAGAGCAAAGGATATACAAACATTATTGAAGCAACCAGAGAGATGGTTGATTTTCGTTTACAGAATGACGTTGCATTCTTTGTTGATAGTGTTCGTCCAGAGTATGTGTTTGTTGCTGCTGCCAAAGTTGGTGGCATCATGGCAAATAAGACCAAGAAAGCAGAATTTCTGTTTGATAATCTGATGATTCAGAATAATATTATTCATTCTGCACATAAGTGGGGAGCAAAAAAACTCCTATTTCTTGGTTCTTCTTGCATCTATCCAAAGATGTGTGAGCAACCTATCAAAGAAGAATATCTTTTGACAGGTCCTCTTGAACCAACTAATGATGCTTATGCAATTGCAAAAATTGCTGGCATTAAAATGTGTCAATCATATAGAGAGCAGTATGGTTTTGATGCCATATCATTGATGCCAACTAATCTCTATGGTCCTTATGATAATTTTGATTTAGAGTCTTCTCATGTTCTTCCTGCAATGATTAGGAAGTTTGATTATGCAACTACAGAAGGATATACTATAGATATGGGTGGTCCTTGGTGGCCAGATGTAACTCTTTGGGGAGATGGATCTCCAATGAGAGAGTTTCTACATGTAGACGATCTTGCAGAAGCATGTTATGTTGCTATGCAAAAGTATAGTGAACCAGAACCACTTAATGTTGGCACTGGAACTGATGTAACTATTAAAGAGTTAGCAGAAACTATTGCTAGGGTTGTTGGGTTTCCTGGATTTATTAACTGGGATACTGAAAAACCAAATGGAACTCCAAGAAAACTTTTGGATGTTAGTAGAATTAAATCTCTTGGATGGGAACCAAAAATTAGTTTAAAAGAGGGTATTCAATCAACTTATAGGTGGTATAAAGAATGGTCAAATTAGTAATCTTTGATTTAGATGGTGTTCTTATTGACAGTAAAGACTATCACTATGAGGCACTGAACCAAGCACTTGGTGAGGAGTATGCTATCAGTAGGGAAGATCATGTAAGCATCTATGATGGTCTGCCCACCAAGGCAAAACTAGAACTTCTTACCAAGAATAAAGGTCTTCCTGTAGATCAGTATGATAAGATCTGGATGGACAAGCAAGAAGCAACTCTTAAGATCTTTAATGATTGTGTGGCAAAGGACTATGAGTTGATGGGATACTTTCAGCAACTTGTAGATGCTGGTTATAAGATTGCTGTTGCATCAAATTCTATTAGAAATACTGTTAAAATTATTTTATTAAGATTAGGAGTATTGGAGTTTGTGGACATGTATGTGTCCAATGAAGATGTAGTTAGGAACAAACCATTCCCAGCAATGTACTGGAAGTGTATGACTGCACTGGGTGCCCTTCCAGCAGACACAGTAATTATTGAAGATAGTCACATTGGTAGACAAGGTGCATTAGATAGTAAAGCACATCTTGTTCCTGTAGAGAATAGAAAGGATTTGAATCAAACAAAGATTGATAGAATCAAAAAAATCCTAAATGGTACAAAGAAAAAAGTTGCATGGGAGAGTAAGACTATGAATGTATTGATTCCTATGGCAGGTGCTGGTAGCAGATTTGCTAGTCAGGGGTATACTTTCCCCAAACCACTTATTGAAGTCAAAGGTAAACCTATGATTCAAGTGGTTGTTGAAAACCTAAATATCAAAGCCAATTATACCTTTATCGTACAGAGAGAACACTATGACAAGTATAACCTTAATTACTTGCTCCCTCTTATTGCTCCTGGGTGCAACATTGTACAAGTTGAAAGCCTCACAGAAGGTGCAGCTTGTACCACTTTACTTGCGAAAGAATTCATAGACAATGATGAACCATTGGTAATGGCAAACTCTGATCAGTTTGTAGAGTGGGACAGCAATGAAACACTCTACGCTTTTCAGAATGATGGAATTGATGGTGGTATCATCACTTTCCCTGCAACTCATCCAAAATGGTCCTATGCTAAGTTGGGTGAAGATGGATATGTTTCTGAGGTTGCTGAGAAGAAACCTATTTCAGAACATGCAACTGTTGGAATCTATTACTGGAAGAAGGGTTCTGACTATGTAAAATATGCAGAACAAATGATTGAGAAAAACATTAGAGTCAATAATGAGTTCTATGTTTGTCCTGTATTCAATGAAGCAATTGGAGATGGGAAGAAGATTAGAATCAAGGATATTGACAAAGATGGTATGTGGGGAATTGGAACTCCAGAAGATCTTAATTACTTCTTGGAACATTACAAAGGAGAAGTCTGATGAAACTCATTGCTCATAGGGGCAACATTGATGGTTCAGATCCATCAAAAGAAAATAATCCAGAATACATTGAGCAGGCAATTAATGCAGGTTACGATGTAGAGATTGATATTAGATTAAGTGTAGTTGATGAAACTCTATATCTTGGTCATGATGAACCAACTTATCCAGTAACTTGGTATTGGTTAGCATCTCTTAGGGAAAATCTATGGATTCATTGTAAAAATATTGAAGCACTATATCATTTTACTCATGGTACAAGTGGATTTAATTTCTTCTGGCATCAAGATGATGACTTTACTTTGACTAGTAAAAATTATATTTGGACTTATCCTGGAAAGACATATACAAAAGATTCTGTAATTGTCATGCCTGAATGGAGTAGAGACCTGGATGAATTTGTTGACTTGAGAGCATATGACTGCTATGGTATATGCAGTGACTATGTTGGATTTTTAGTATGAAGTTTACTTTTGGTATTATCACTGCTGGAACTTCAGATGATCTTCTTAATCAAGTAATTGACAGTATTGAAAATCAAAACATACCAGAGTATCAAATTCTTATAGTTGGTAATAGTCAGGTCTCTAGAAAAAATACTTTCATCATTCCTTTTGATGAAAGTATCAGACCAGGGTGGATTACTAGAAAGAAAAATATTGTTACTACAAATGCCAGGTATGATAACATAGTATACACACATGATTATGTTGTGTTTGAAGATGATTGGTATGAAGGATTTTTAAAGTTTGGAGAAGACTTTAAAATCTGTATGAATAAATTTGTCAATCCAGATTATTCTAGATTTAGAGATTGGGTTATTTGGCCTCATAATGAAAACTTTATGGATTCTATTGTTCTACCTAGTAGAGAATGTTTGATTCCATATGACATGACTCATCTATCTAAGTATCAGTATATCTCTGGAACTTACTGGGTTGCAAAGAGAGATGTGATGATGGAATACCCTTTAGATGAAAACCTACTTCATTGTCAAGGTGAAGATGTGGTTTGGTCAAAGCAAGTAAGATATAAGTATGACTTTTCTATGAATCCTTATTCAACTGTCAGATCTTTGAAATTTAAAGATCCAGCATTCAATGTTGCAGGAGAAGAAACAATTCAAAAACTTAGGATGGTGCAATGAAAAAAGTTGCTGTCATAATGCTAGGTGGTGCAAAGCAGGGTGAACTGTTTTGGCCATCTTATTTTAATTGTTGGGCAGGATACAATCATGATCTAATTCTAGTTCATAGGGATTACTTAGGAGTGCCTACTAACTTGGAGAATAAGTTAGGTAGAATGATTATCCATAATAAGATTGTGAATGGGGAGGATATTCCTCATAGGGCATTTGGTGCATACAGACATTTCTTTTACAAGTATGAATATCAATATGATTACTTTGTTTTCATATCTGATGATGTAGTTCTTAAGAGGGATAATTGGTTAAAGGATATTATTGATACACTAGAAATTCATCCAAAGATTGGATTTGGTGCAAGTCAAATCTTTAATGGACATAAAAGATATCCTCATGAGAGTCACATTAGAGCACCATTTTGGTTTGCTAAAGCAGAAGTTTTAAGAAAGATTGTCTGGCACTTTACAGATGATCATGATGGTGAGATGAAAATAGGAGATCAATGTACTAAAGCTGGGTATGTTGGAGTTCAAGTGGGTAATAAGATCAACCTTGGATATGACTCAACAGAACCATATCATATAACTCAATTGTTAGAACAAAAGTATTATCCTGAGTTACATCCATATGGAAAACATGTTACCAATTTAGATAGAGAGTTTGAGCAATACTTTGAAAAATTAGATAGTAAAGAATTGCTAGAAGAGGTTATACACTCTCCATATCCTCACATTGGGGATCAAAATACTTTTATAGATATTGAACCATTTAATAACTTAATATACTATCCATCTTTGCCATTAGCAAAGAGACTTGGTATAGCAAAACAATTACCTTATGATATAAACGTCCTATGTCAACCTTTGAGAAAGTAGTAAGATCTGTAATGCAGAAAGATGGCATAGAGTTTGGTGGTCCAACTGAACTTTTTGCCACTAATCAGTATGGTATGCAATTGTATCCATATATCAATCTAGATGGTGGTAATATCATCAAAGATAATTATTTTCAATCAAGTATAGATTCTTCAAATTATCTTTATGGACAGCAAGTAGGTAGACAATATGATGTTGATTGTACTCAGGAAGATCAATTAAAAAATTTAAAAAAGTATGATTTTGTTCTGACTTCACATGCAATAGAACATTTTGCTAATCCAATTAAAACTTTGAAGTTGTGGGAAAAATATATTATTAAAGAAGGTGGGTATATTCTATCAGTTATTCCAGACTATCAATATTGTTTTGATAGGAAAAGACCACTGACAACCATAGAACATCTTATTGAGGACTATGCTAATGATGTTGGTGAGGATGACAAAACTCACATTGAAGAACAGAAAGAACTTCATGATTGGAGTTATGGTGGACATCCAAAATTCTATGAGTTGTGTGAGATGAATGATAAAACTAGAGTTGTACATCATCATACTTTTGATATAGAATTGGTAGAAGAACTTTTTGCTTACTGTGGATTTAAAAAGGTTCTTTCATTTAAGCATGATGAATTGAATATTGTAAATCTTTCAAAACTTCAATGATTACTATTAACTATCTTTCACATAATAGAAGGGACTTCTGGAAATACTGGAAAGTCACTTCTTATTTTTTGAATAAAATTAAACCTGAAAATAAAGAAAAGATATTTTTAAATATACTTGCCACCAAAGAACATGATTGGTCTTCTGATCTGGAGGGGATCAATCATAAAGTATATCAGTTTCCTGATGTAGAACTAAACTACATGCAGAAAGTTCAAGTGTGTCTTCAATCAGATGAGTATGCAGTCAAACTAGATGAAGATTGCTTTATTCCAAATCATGTTTGGGATTATATTATTGAAAATATAAATGTTCTGGATGAAGAGGATAACTTTGTACTTACTCCTATGCTATCTAATGGCATTCCACATACAGATAGATTTGTAGAGTCTTTTATTGTTGATGAAAATTATAGACAAAAAATCTATGAGTGTTATCTTAAGCAAGAAATGCCAAGAGGTTTATGGGGTGCAGATTATTCTCCATTAAATCTATATACTCTCAGTTCTTGGGTTTGGGACTCAGATAAGTTTTTTGAGGGTGTATCTAACTTAGATACATACTTAAAGGGAATTCACCCTATAAGAATTTGTGCAGATGCACAGGTGCTATTGAATGACTACATTGTAGAGCATCTTGATAGACTAGTTGCAGAGCACAAATACAGCATTAAGAAGTTCACAGAACCATATTATACTACCAGCACTTTTGTTATCAAGACAGAGGACTGGCATAAACTATTAAGTATGGGATCATATGATTCTTTTGATGAGATTCAGATGAATCTCTATAGAGAAAAATATAATAAAAATTTCTTGTATGTTGAGAATGGTTTTGGTATCCATACCATCTACAATACAATCTATGGTAACAAGAATATTTGGAACATAGGTATGGAAGATGGATACACTTATGAAGTAGATTTTGTAGACAGTATTCTTGGTAAGTTAAAATGATTCATTGTATTGGTGATAGTCACTCAGCAGTTTTTAGTGGTGAGGAGGCAATGCAACCATGTTGGCCAGAACCAGCAGCAAATAAAATTGAACAGTTCAATAGTTATAGAATTGGTCCAGCAACAGCATATCAAATAGCAAACAAGCAACCAATTATTGAATCATTGATTGATTCCATTGGACTTGGTGTTGATGATAGTTTAATGTTTTGTTTTGGTGAAGTTGATATTAGAGCACACTTAATCAAACAGGCAAAGATTCAAGATAGACCTGTCAATGATCTTGTGGTAGAATGTGTTGATAGGTATGTTAATGCTATTAGTTACTACAAGAAGTATGGTGTTAAAATCATACTCTGGGGTCCTATTGCTTCCTGGTCTGCAACAAAAGAATATACTGGTGGACCCTCCTTTGGCACTGAGCAAGAAAGGAACTGGGTTACTTTTGCGTTTAATGTGGCACTGCAATTAGCATGTGTTAGAGAGGGTTTTGAGTTTGTTTCTATTTTTTATGAAATGGTCAATGATAACATGACCACTAAACCAGATTTCTTGGATGATTGGGAAGGATCTCATATGCATTTGTCTCAAAGGGCAATGCCAACAATTATAAACGCTTTTGCTAAGAGAGGATTAATTTGATGAGTTATAAAGGATATGATAATAAAGTTGAATTTATTAAGAATGAGTTCAAAAATTATTATGTAGACAAAGGACCTGAGAATGGAATCCTCCAAGGATTTAAGTATGAGGGTGCTTCAACTCATTGTAGAAATTGTCTTGCCACTTTGGTAAAGATGGTAGAAGCAAAGACTGTTCTTGAGATTGGTTCTTGGCACTATGAAAGTTCTAATGCCATGGCAGAAGCAATGGATGAACTTTATGGTGAAGATGGTTATGGGGTGATTGATTCCTTTGATATTAGGAAGGGCGGATATGATGGACAGATTTCCTATGTTCCACACTCAAATAGAATCAATGCTAGGTATTGGTATCCTCATCATTCAGATTATGATGATTGGAAGTATAAAGTAGATCTTCCTTACAGTGATTTTGTTGATTATAGTAATGATGAGATTACAGAAAAGAATGTATCTTTTCTAAAAGAAGCATCTAAAGATTTTGGTGCTAGGTATGATCTTATCTTTGTTGATGGTGATCATTCTTATGAAGGAGTTAAGAGAGACTTTGAAGTTGCAATGTCAGTAGCAGATAAAGATACTCTTATTGTTATTGATAATGTTTGGGATGTTAGACTTAAAGATGTCAGGAAATTTTATGATGAACTTGATCTAGTTAAGTGGGACTTTGAAGAATGGAATGATGAATATTATCATGACAACATGGTTCAAGACACTGCTGTTTGTATCCTATGAAAATTAAAGCATACTTTGTTACTTATGATAATGACTTAGAGTTAAATAAAACTCTAAAAACTTTTGAAAAGAGTGGTATTAAAAATTATAATTATGAGATAACTATAATCAATAACTTTAAGGAAGCTTCAGTTCTACTTGATGATGTCAAATTAAAGTGTAAGATTATTAATAATGAAACCAGACCAACTTTTTCTACAGGACATCTAGCAAGAAATTGGAATGAGTGTTTGATTGATGGGTTTAAAGATCTAGACAACCCTGATGCTGACATAGTTATTTTATCTCAAAATGATGTTGAGTATAATGAAGATGTTATTGACACCTTAGTTGAGTATCATAAGAAGTATAGTTTTATTTCTTATGGATGTGGAGATGCTTTTCATAGTTATACCCCAGATGCAATCAAATCTACTGGTCTTTGGGATGAGAGGTTTTGTAATATTGGTTGGCAAGACTGTGACTATTTCATCAGACAAGTGATCTACAATAAAGAAAACAGTTCAGTAAATGATCCTCTTCACTATAGGGTTCATAATAAAATTGAATTTGACTTTGTGGATTTTGAAAAACACTCTGGATTTGTGAGAAAAGATCCTCACCACATTAAATCAATGGAACATCATAATACTTCCATGAATGTTTTTATTAAGAAGTGGGGTCTTGGTATGCCAGGTATGCATTGGGGTGGTGGTCTTAAAGAATACTCTGATAAGAGATTTAAGACAGCTCTTGAAATTACTCCTGATGTTGTGGTAAAATCACCTCAGTGGATAATGTACCCATTCTTTGAATGTAAAATTAAAAACTTAAAGGATAAGAACTACATCAATTATGAAACAGAAGATTAATTTAGTTGGTAATTCTTTTACTCACACTACAGGTGGGAATAAGGGTTACTCAGTTCATGGGAAAGAATCTAAGTATGTGCAGTGGGTGTTTGACTTGTCTGCAGATGAAACTGTATACGTAGATCAAAACATCAATCAAGCATTTACTGATGGTATTGAAGGTGTTAAGTATGGATGGCTTCTTGAGTCAAAGTTTGTAGTTCCTGGCATTGAGGATGAGATCAAAAACAATGTAGAGGAATACTTTAAAGTATTCAAATATATTTTCACCCACAACAAAGAACTTCTTTCTCTTGATCCTAGGTTTAAGTGGTGTCCTGCTCAAGGTTTTTGGATTAAAGAACCTAAGATTTATGAAAAGTCAAAGATGATTTCTATGATATCATCTAACAAATCTTTTACTGAGGGTCAAAAGAATAGACTTGAATGGGTCAATAAAATTGGAGATCAAGTTGACCTCTATGGCAGAGGATTCAATGAGATTGAAAATAAAGAAGAAGGTCTTTGTGACTACATGTTCTCTGTAGTAATTGAGAATGGAGTTTATGAATCATACTACACAGAGAAGATTCTTGATTGTTTTGCTACTGGTACTATCCCTGTTTATTTGGGATCTCCTGATATTGCAGAACACTTCAATAAAGATGGCATCATTGAATTGACTGATGAGTTTGAAGTTTCTGAAGAAATCTATGAAAGTAAATTAGAAGCAATTAAAGATAACTTAGAAAGAGTTAAGGATATTGAAGTTTTGGAAGATTTTATTTATACTAATTACTTACAATGATTTCTTTTAATCAACTTGGGAATTTAGGGAGACTTGGTAATCAAATGTTCCAGTATGCTTCATTGAGAGGCATTGCTGCTAACAGAGGTTTCAGTTTCTGCATTCCACCAGAGAGTGCATTTGGTGTCAGTGATCCAAATGTAAAAAACTGCCCATCAAATATTCACACAGTATTTAATTTACAGGGAAAGAGAAAAGCTTTACCAACTAATAGAATGGTAAAGGAAGTAGGATATCATTTTGATGAACATCTTTTTCATCAGTGTGGAGATGATGTAGATCTTTATGGATATTTTCAGTCTGAAAAATATTTTAAAAATATTGAAGATGAGATTAGAAAAGACTTTACCTTTGAAGATTACATTGGAGAATTTTGTGAAGAGTTTCTAGAAACTCAAGTACAATCTGATGAAGTAATATCTTTACACATTAGAAGGGGTGATTACTTACACCTACAAACTTTTCATCCTGTACCTCCAATTGAATATTATGCAGAGGCATTGAAGAAGTTTCCAGATGTCCCTGTTATCATTTTTTCAGATGATCCAAAGTGGTGTATGATGCAAAGTTTGTTTGATCCAGATAGGTTCTTTATATCTCAAAACAACAAAGCAGAATATGACATGTGCTTTATGTCTATGTGCACTCATCATATTATTGCCAACTCTTCTTTCTCTTGGTGGGGTGCATGGTTAGCTAAGAGTGAAAATGTAATTGCACCTAAGGTTTGGTTTGGGTCTTCTCTCTCTGAGCATGATACCTCAGACCTTTATCTAGATCACTGGGAGGTTATCTAATGCTTAATGAATACTTTGATAGGATCTTTTGTATCAATCTTGATTCAAGACCAGATAGGTGGCAAGATGCATCTAAAGAATTTAAAAAACATTCTTTAGATGTTGAAAGAATTCCTGGTATTGAGGGAGCAAAAATGAATCTTGATTTCCCACCAGAAATTAAAGAAGGTGCTGTGGGATGTGCTCTATCTCAATTCTTTTGTATCAAGTATGCAAAGCAACTGGGACTTAATTCATTCCTTTTGCTAGAGGATGATATTGAGTTTGATGAGTTTCTTCAAACAAACTTTTCCAAAGTTATGAAAGAAGTTCCAGATGATTGGGATATGTTGTACTTAGGTGGACAACACTTTCATGGCATGAATTTGCAGCAGGTGTCTGAGCATATATTTAAGTGTGAATATACTCTTGCTGCCCATTCTGTTGGGTTCAGGCATACTGTTTATGATAGATTTATTAACAGTCTAATCAATATAACAAAACCTTGTGATGTGCACTATGCAGAATCACATAGAGAAATTAATGCATATGTAATAATTCCACATTTAACTTGGCAGAGAGAAAGTTATTCTGATATTGAGAAGGTAAATGTAGATTATAGTTTTTTAAAACAACATAGATATCCACAGTGGGGAAGACCATGACAGAGACTGCTACTATAAAAAAGAAACTAAAAGGAATGGGTCCAGTCCTATGGATTAATTTGGACACAGAAACAGACAGACAAGAACACATGAATGGTCTGTTTGATTATTATGGTATTGAGAATACAAGAATTTCTGCTATTGATGCTAGGGGTGATAATGATGCAACAGAGTTTTTATATGGTAGATTTCCTGAATTAATTACTCCTGGTGAACTTGGATGCACCATGTCTCACCTCAAAGCAATCAAGCATTTTTACTATGAGACTGATTTAGATTACATTATCATTTGTGAAGATGATATTGTCTTTGATACTGTTGAGTATTGGCCATTCACTTGGAGTGGCTTTATGTCTTCAGTTCCCTATGATTGGGATGTACTTCAGTGTTCTATTACAAGTACAAAAAATCTTAGAGCAAATCTACATCCTAGATTGATTAATGACTTCTGTGCAGCTTTCTATATCATCACAAGACATCATGCTGAGAAACTTATTAAGCATCATGTTAAGGGTGATAAGTATAGGTTAGATCAAAAGATTAAACCCAGAGCTACATCTGAAGAAATCATCTATAATTCTGGGAGAACTTACTCCATACCTATGTTTACATACAGGTATGACTTTGATTCTGGGATTCATCAGGATCATATTGAGGTCTTCCATAAACAGAACGTTGATGGTATAATGAAGTTCTGGAAGGAAAGACCTCCAGAACTTGGTACAAAAGAACTACTTGATTATGAGTTTTATGGATTCTGGGAACCACTAATAGGTTGACAAATTTTTAAAAACAAAGTAGTATAAATACTTAACCTTCTGGTATTGTTACAGAAGGTTAAGTAAAACAGAGACAAGTCGAGTCTCTTATCATCTGTGGGTAATCATTCCACAAGTAAAAATACGAGGTATTAACTAATGATCAAATCTGTATTCGCAGCGGTTGCTGCTGCTCCCCTTTTTGCAGGCGCTGCCCTTGCAGGTCCCTACGTTAATGTAGAGGCGAACTCTGGATTCACAGGGTCAGACTACACTGGTACGACTACCGACCTGCATGTTGGCTATGAGGGTCCTATTGGTGAAGGTGCATCCTACTACGTTCAAGCAGGTGCTTCCGTGGTTTCTCCTGACGGTGGCGAAGCTGATACCGTTCCTTCTGGTAAGGCAGGAATCTCTGTTGCTGCTACTGATTCCCTGGGTCTCTATGGTGAAGTCAGCTTTCTTGGTTCTGGTGAGTCTGGTGTAGATCGTGGATATGGCACCAAAGCAGGTGTCAAGTGGAACTTCTGATTCACTGATTGACTAACATTAGGATCTCCTAACAAAAGGGGATCCTTTTTTTGTGTCTAGTCGTACTTTTTTGTGTAAAATTTTGGTTAAATTGAAATATATACCAAGGTTTGTCTACTTAAAATTCTTCTTAACCTACTCTTAGTTGGCTTCATGGGACATATCAACTAATATTGATATGTCTTGAATAGACAAATCTAAAAAACATTACAAAAAAGGTATTTTCAAATGAAAGCAATCGCTCTTGCTGCTCTGGCACTTCCCATGATCGCAGCACCTGCCCTTGCAGGACCCTATGTTGAGTCCAAACACGAATTTAAAGGTACTGATGAAGACTACAGCAAGGCTGTTCATCAAGGACGTGTGGGATATGAAACTAAAGTTGGTGCTCTGACACCCTATATTGAAGGTGGTCTAGGTGTTTCCTACCCTGATGGTGGTGGTAGTGAAACCTTCAAGGCACTTGAAGTTGGTACAAAACTGAAGATCTCTAAACAATTTTCTGCTTATGGCAAGTGGGAAAACATCTTCCAAGACAGTGACGACACTCGTGACTGGAAAGTGGAAGTCGGTACCAAGTACAAGTTCTGATATCTGAACAATGAAACTCAAAGCAATCGCAGCTGTCTCCCTGGCAGCTCCACTCATGGTGGCTTGTGGTTCTGCTGAGAAAGCAGATGAGAAGTTTACCCTTAATGGTGCTGGTGCTTCTTTCCCTGCCATGTTGTATCAGAATTGGACACAATCATTTGCCAAGGATACTGGCAACCAAGTCAACTATCAAGCAGTTGGTTCTGGTGCTGGTGTTCGTCAGTTCAAAGCAAAGACTGTTGACTTCGGTGCCTCTGATGGTGCTGTAAGTGATGCCAAGCAACCTGCTGAAGGGATGGTTCACATCCCCATGACTGGTGGTGCTATCGTTCCTACCTACAACAATCCTGGTTGTGAAGTCAAGATGACCCAACTTGAACTTGCTGATGTATTCCTTGGCAAGATTACTAACTGGTCTTACTTTGGTTGTGCTGATGGTACTATTCGTACAGTCCATCGTTCTGATGGTTCTGGCACCACCAAAGGTTTCACCAACTCTTTGTCTGCTTTCTCTCCTGAGTGGAAGAAGACTGTAGGAACAGGTAAGTCTGTAATGTGGCCTGTTGGTATTGGTGGCAAAGGCAACTCTGGTGTTGCCGCACAAATCAAGAACACTCTTGGTTCTATTGGTTATGTGAACTATGGTTATGTGAAGGGTGATCTTCAACAAGTTGCCATCCAAAACAAAGCAGGTAACTTCGTGAAAGCATCTGCTGAGACTGCTTCTGCTGGTCTTGGTGAGATCATCCTTGACGATCAGCTCCGTGGTGCTGATGCTAACCCTGCTGGTGCCAATGCATACCCAATTGTTTCTCTCACTTGGATTCTAGCTTACCCTGAGTATGAGAAAAATGATAATGTGAAGACTATGCTTCGTTATATGCTGACTCCTACTCAGCAGCAAAAAGCAGATTCTCTTGGTTATGTTCCTCTTCCTGAAGAACTTCGCCAAAAAGCACTTGCTGCTGTAGAGACACTTAGGTAATTGTACTTAGTTTGTTATGATACAAACACAGGATCCCTTGACAGGGATCCTTTTTTACTATATACTTTGTAAAGATTTACAACAGACTGTAACATGACAGTAACAACAAATGAGTTTGGGCAACAGAATATCTTTGCAAAAGAACCTCAGATTGTAATAGAAGACTATAACAAGAAAGGTCTTTTCTCACCAATGCAACAGCGTGAAATGTATAATGGACGCTGGGCAATGATGGGTGTTGTCTCTGGTTTCATCTCTTATGCAATCACTGGTAAACTGTTCTTCGGTATCTTCTGAAA
>Ga0213858_10000600_pt1 | contig 17175 bp, 11 predicted proteins | sample PICome_FD_160122 | JGI IMG/M metagenome (GOLD analysis project Ga0213858, IMG submission 160122) | Coastal seawater microbial communities near Pivers Island, North Carolina, United States - PICO245 | ecosystem: Environmental > Aquatic > Marine > Coastal | place: USA: North Carolina | collected... | reverse complement strand
AATAGTAGCTGTAACTCCAGAGTTTGTACCCGTTACTGTTTCGTTTGCCTGGAAAGGAATTAATTCTTTATGACTAAGAGAGTCATATCTTAGTGTTGTACCAGTAGAATCTTTAGAAACTTTAGCAGTAGCACCCGATGTACCACCCGTTACTGTTTCGCCCAAGACGAAATTACCTGCAACTGCAGCATCAAGCTCTAATTCACTACCTGTAATCTGATGTTTAAGATAAACTTGTTGACTTCCGTTATAATGATAATCACGCCAGAAAGAAACTGCTTCATCTATACGGTCTTCAACTTGCTCTTCGGCAACATTGACTTCAATAACTGGAGCACCAATTTTTCTAAGGATATAATCCTTGAAAAGTTCTCTTGTATTTGGTATTGCCATTGTTTTTCTCTTTTACCTATATTATAGTATTTATTTGTTAAGTCGACTCTGCAAGAGTCCTAATATTGATACCTATTTCTTTTATTTTTGTATCATTATAACCAGATGCTCTTACCCAAAACTCAAGTTTTCCGTCAGTATTGTGTGTACCACTGCCTACGCTTCCACCTGTATATGATATTTGTTGTATTACAGAAAAATATATGTCTGTTACGCCGCTTACTGATACCCAACCAGTATCGCCTGAAGTACCAACTGCACTCCCATTCAAAGTTCTTATAGGAACTGTCTGACCACTTTGGTTATTTGTTGTTCCACTCCAAACAACTTTCATATGAGTTATTGTTACACCTGTGTTGTTTTGATACCCTAAAAAAGCAGGTATTTCGCGAATTACGGCATAATACGTATCATTGTTATATATTTCTTGATAAGAACCTACTGTATATGTGTAAGGATCGTTAGTAATGACATTACCTGCTACTGAATCGCCTGGAGACCAAGTTGTACCAAAACCAAAAGGTGCATCATATACCTTTTGACTATTCCAATAAATGTCACCTCGTGATGTATCATTATAACCTTCACCATCAACAACATAACTTTCCAGCACCCCATATGAATATACATTGTTTACTCTATTATATTGTTCACTAGAGCTCACGCCAGTTTTATCTGCAAATGAAGTACTTCCTGATGGAGCTCTAGCAACTGCTAAGTCTTGCTCAAATTCACCAGATGAATAACTATCGTCTTGAAGAAGAATTTTTGCAGCACTACCACCTACTCTAAATATCACATCAACATCATTTCTGGAAACTGAGCTGCCAGGCGCGTTTGTTAACGTATTGGTATCACAATCTACAGCATCGCCTGCAGAAAAATCTCTAAGTAAATTTGTGGTTTCAGTGCCGCCGATGTCATTACTTATTCCGCCATTTTCTTTTGGATATTTTGCTCCACCTGATATGTTAAAATGATGTGATGCCATGATATCTCCTTAAGCTAATCCTATGTATTTGCATTCATAATATCCAGTAGCAACAATATTTGAACCATTTGAAGTTGAAGAAATTTCTACTTTCATAATCATATTTTCGTCTGCATATGTTGTTAGCTGTCTAGAATCTCTTACTCTAAAATCTCTATTGCTTGATAATGCAATCCAACTATTAATTGCATCACTGTCATTAACATTTAAGTTTACTGTCCCACCAAAATTTTGAACTCTAATATAATATGTTTGCGATGGTGTAATATTATTCCAAGTAGATGATGAATGTAAATATATTCCGTTTCCGCCCATATTATAAACGCTTTCATATTTGTAAACGTTTCCGTCTGAACCAAATCTCCAACCCATTACAAGGTCGTGATTATTACTAGCAGCTCTGTCAAAGAAATCTTCAGCATTACTTGAAGTTCCTTGAAGTGAAACACTTTCTGTTGGTTGTGTTGATAGAGCATCGAACCCTATTGCAAATGCGTCTATTCGCGAAGCGCTAACACAATAAAAATGTATTTGCCATTTTCTATAAGTAGCCCATGTTGGTTCTGTATTGTCTTCCCAATTAATTGCTGACGGCCATGTAGGTGTATAAGGAGTAGTAGATGTATCTAAAATTAATATTGCTGATTTACCTTCTGCTTCACCTGATAAAGTAAAAGTAGTTGCAGCGCTTAAAGTGCAAGTCATAAATGATTGAGTAAAATTAATATTATTTGTTACAGCATACGTTTTAGCACTATAACCGCCCTTGGCTGCTATAGCAGCATCCGTAATGTTTACTAATTGTCTTTGGTCATTTATTACTTCGGTTCCGCTTATTTTAATTGCCATTATTCTTCACCCAACGTTGTTTTTCCAGCTAATTTGCGTAGAAGATTTTGTCTTTCTGTGTGAGTATCTTCTTTATTATCATGCTCTGGAATAACATAAAATTCTTCTACATGAGTATTAGCTTCTGCGTTAAAAATTTTAACTGGTATTGTTTCGAATGTTCCTGTCTTTGCCATTAGCTTGCCCAACTTGTTGATACGATACTGATTTCGTTACTATTCCATACGGTAATTTGATGCATCCAATATCTTGCTAGTGTCCAATCTGGTTCTGTATCTTCTGGATAATGAATAGTACCAGCTCCCGTGCCTGACCAGCTAAATGTTTGGTCATATCCATTACTAGAAGAATCAACAAAAATAGTTATAACTTTTCCTGGTTCTACTCCTAATGAATTAGGCATATTCCAAGTTATTGTTCCACCTAATTCACAACTTGACATAAAATCATATGCAATTCTTCCGTCATAGTCTAAATCGAGTTGATAGTTAGAGCCAGCAGAAGGATTAGTAGTTTGCACCAACGTTCCGCGATCTACATAAGAGTATAGACCTTGTGTGTTAGTGATGTTTTTTAAGTTATGATGAGTATCGCCTATTACTTCTGTACCTTGTATTTTTACTGCCATTGCTTAATTTCCTATTTTTCAGCTACCGTACCCATATAGGCTCTTTGGTATATTCCTGTGATATTATTAACTTCTGCAGTAGAATAAAAAGTGCCTTCGTTACAAACTATTTTAATACGAAAATCTGGATTAGATGAACCCATATTCGCATTGGTTGTAGCTTCTTCAACAGAGTTAGGATTAGCTTGTGCCATCCAACCAAATCTTATTCCACCTGGGTCAGCTGGTACTGTATAATATGTACCAGAAGCATATCCATCACTTGCTGGTGTTGGTCCAAAAGTATAATTAGATACTGTACAATCTCCAACGCACGATTGTGATTGAACATTATATTGAACTTCAACTGAACTAATTCCAGTTAGTCCTGTATAAGTAGCGTATTCATCTACATATGTTCCTGGTGCGCCACTGTCACCGTGTGCACGTTCGATAATAATTCTATTATTTGAGTCATCTCTAGAAAATTTTAAAAAACACCAAGACTCTGGAAAACCACTCGCTGCAAAATGAATATTTTGTGTATCCCAAGCATTAATATTAAAATTATTAAATGCTGAACTAACAGCACCAGGTTCATCAAATCCTACTGCTGTTGCTCTGACTTCAGTACCAACAGCAGATAAATGAACATGCCAATGTCTGTTATTACTCCATGTTGGAGTGGTGGGAAATTTTACTGAAGCAGGAAATGTTGGTGTATAACCTGAAGCAGATGTATCAATAACAAATAAAGCAGTTCTGCCAACTTGTGCATTTGAATAACTAAATGAAGTATTACCAGTTAGAGTTATTTTTTGTACACTACTTGCTGTAAAGTCAATATTTGTACCAGTAACTGTTGTAACGGTTTTAGGATGGAAATCAGAAAACTTTCCTTCCATACCTGACGTCAAGCCAGAGTATATTGCAACACCAGGCGTAAATATTTTTCGGGTATCATCTATGACCGTGTTATTATTTGACTTAATCGCCATCTTCGTCTCCTATGACTATTAGCGTTAATTAATTATTTAGTATTATTTATATTAATCACGACGTTCGATGTCACTTTCTTCCAATATATCGCCTAACCATACTTCGATTACTTTAGCAGGTTCAGTTCCGACATTGGTTGCTTTGTGCCAAACGCCTTTTGGAATATCAATACTTTGACCTGGCCAATATACTTTTGCTTCAGTTCTTCTCATGCCATAATCTAATTCCATAAGAATACTACCAGAAACAACATGCCAATGCTCTGACCTGTGTTGATGGCGTTGATCGCTCAATGATTTACCTGCATCAAAAGATAATTCTTTTACTTGCCATGTGCCATTTGTATCTAAAACTGTATATGTTCCCCAAGCTCTTTGTACTGTAGGTTGTGACCATTCTTTTAATATCCAACTACTTGAGTTTTTCTTATCATTTCCACCAGTACCAAATTCAAATTCCACTCCTTCAACTACCATCTCAGGAATATTCTCTTTTGTTCTATCACCACCATTTACAAAAACAATCGGGTCGTTTGGGTATAATACTTTGACTTGTTCTAATGCATGAATTGCTGTTCCGTCAGAATCATCAAAAGAAATAACTAAGTCTACACATGCAAGTTCTCTTACGATTGCAGCACGTTCTTCCCAAGGCATAAAGAATTTACCTTTCTTTCTTATAAGCCATTCATCAGAATTTAAACCAACGATTAATCGAGTACCACTTACACTTGCGTCTTTTAAATATTCAATGTGGCCAGAATGTATTGGGTCAAAACCACCTGTTGCTACTACTGTTATCATATATTAGTCCTTCATGTCTAGCATAAAATAATCCCATACAAAGTTAATATTTTTATTAGTAATAAATTGTTTTGGAACATCAATAACATCAGGATGTACATACCAATCTTCGTATGAGTGTTGAGGTGAAAAAGCAACATCATTAACGATTAACTTATAACCATGCTTTTTCAGAAGAGTTCTAGCTCGGTCTCTTATGTCTGTACCAAGTCTATATGTATCATGCTCAAAAGTAATGACTCCAAATTTGTGTGTTTCAAATGGAAGATTTTCTAAAACCTGTATTGAAGCTTCATCACAATCAATTTGCAAATAATCAATTACTGGGTCTACACAATGTAAATTAAATAGATTACTAAAATCTAATTCTGTAGCATCGGTACAAATTATTGTGTTGTTTCTATTCTCTTTAAAATTATAACATAATGCTTCTGAATTGTCAACAGAAATACCTTTCCAATTAAACATTCCTTCCAATAAAGCTGTATTGTTATGTACGAATGGGTCACCAGAGCCAATCTCTAAATAAGTACCATTTCTCTTTCCGTTATATAAGGATAATACAAAAAGGTCTTGGAAGTGTTTAGAATGATTCGTAGTAATAGTTTCTAACCCATTAAATAAAAATTTAAATCTTTCAAAGTCTTCAGCAATATATGGAATTGTATCTGGGTACCAAACATTATTAAGCATATTTTCTGTTTGCTTATCGTATGGTGCTGGCATGTTATATCTATGCTTTAAATTAAAGAATGCGTGTTTACCAGTTTGAGTACCAGAAACTTGCCATATTCCAACAGCTTGATGATATAATAATCCTTTATAACCACCATAACCAGGAAGATTTAATTCGTCACTATGTCTGCCGCCATTTTCATACCATTCTAAAGCAATGTTAACGTGCATTAGGGATGTTTTCCATTCATGCAATTCTTGCAAAAATTCAGCTAAGAAAAAGTGTGCTTCTGGCCTATGAGGCATTAATGCAATAGCATCAGCATAACCAGTTTTAACAGTCCATTGACGATTACCTTGTCGTTGATATGACCTTGCAATACCAATCATGCATTCATATTGTATTTCTTTACAATCAGAAATATCAGCAGTTTTAAGATATAAAGATACAGCCATTGCTCCCTGCTCTAATCTATCGTATTCACGTGAAAGAGCAAGTAGTTTTTTAGTATTTTTAGGGTCTAAACAGTGTTCGTTTAATAATTCTTGTAACATAATTTATCCTTGCGCCACAAAATCAAAGAATACCTTTTCAGGCATCTTAAGTATAAATGTACCATTATCTTGGTAACCATAAGCAATTAAAACATTACCATCTAAGAACATCATACCTGTAGCAAATTCAATATTGTATTCATAGCCAGTTGTGTGGTCAATCTGAGTACCCATAAAGTGGAAGTCTTTGGTATAACGTATTATATTCCAATCTTTATCCCACACGATAATACGGTGATTGTAATGACCATCTTTACGCCCAAAAGTATCTTTGTATAAATCAGTCTCGTGAGTAATACACATTCTTTGCCCGTTTCCTATAGGATAAACTTGCGTTCCGCCTCTGAGGTCACGATAAAGTTCTGTAACTCTATTGTCTTCTTCTAAATGAACTGTGGTTGTTGTTCGTGTATCAATATCATATTTGATAACTTCAGTTGGATTACACCATTTGACAAAGTGCCATGGCATGTCAATAATTGGCATCCAATTCTTTTCGCAAAAAGTTGCATCATCGCCTGGTGCAGGAATAGGATGTCTTCCTACTTCTTGCCACTCATCGTCGATAAATTCTATTTCGCACATTTCCATTCGACCTGTGCCTTGGTCGTCATAAGCATCTCTTCGTACACCACACAAAAATAATCTATCTTCCCAACTAAAGAGCCGACCATCTTCAAGACCAATAAAGTTCCAAGTAGGTTCACCTGTATCTAAATTCATTTTAATGCGGCCAGAAGATAAGATATTCATATTAGCATCAAGTTCACACATAATATTGTGTGTTGTTAAGCTAACATCATTCTCTGGATGGATATATTGAAGTGGTCCCCATAGATGAGGAAACTTTTTACCTTCTGAATGGTAAAGTGTATAGTTAACGTGGCGAACATTTAATAGTATCCTACCCTCGTGCATAAAAATCGAGGGGTTCATTATACCCGTTTCACCTGTTAACTCTTTCGGAAGTGTTATTGGATGGATACTTCCACCACGCTTAAGTGCGTAATGAACTAATCCATGATGACGTAAATCATGCATACTGACTCCATTATGTAAATCATTATCGTATATTATAACACACTTTCGTGTGTTTGTCAACTATTATTTATGACCAGGGAACAGCTTTAGTTGTTTCGCCAGATTTAGCTATTTTAGCTACAATTTTTGTATTGTAACTATCAATTTTATCTGCTAAAACTGAATCTAACCAAGTTGTTACTTTCTCTTCAGTCAAATCATTAAATGATATAAAATCTGCTGCAAGAACACCTGTTGTTTCAAGTGGTGCATAACCATTAACGGAAGCAGTATTGCTATCGTCATCAACACCAACCCTACGCCAATGAATGTTAACGACGGCTTCCGGCAAGGATACACCGTCGCTACTCAATTCTGTGCGAGTTATTAAGTTGATAACTTGCCAAGTATAAGTCATTTACTTACTCGGCGTCTTCTGATGGGTCTGCATCGTCAATTTCAGCTGAAGGGTCTGGAGTTACGTCTGAACCGTCACCCCAAGGCATTGCTGCTTCTTCTTCGAGGTCTTTCTCAATATCATACTTAACTCTTTCGCTAATGTGTTGTGCATATCCAGAATCGTTGTTTACGATGTTTTGAATCCAACCTAAAACGGTGTCTTCTGTTAAATCGTCAAAAGCAACGAATGAACCTGCAGGAACATTTTCTGCTGTGAAAGGTGTAGCTCCTGAGAACTCACCAACATTGCCATCACCATCTGTACCTTTTACTTTCCAAAAAGTTTGAGTAACAGCTCCAGGTAGTGTAGCGCCTTCACTATTGACTTGGTCTTTACGCTTTAGACTGGTTACTTCCCATGTCCAAGTGTAATCTGTACTTAGTGCCATTTTTATTTCTCCTATAAAAAATCTATTTATTAATCTTCGATTGCGTTTTCAAAGTAATCAAGCGTTTTTAAATGATTATACGCTTGAACTACATGACTATCTGCTGAATCCATATCTAAAAAGAATCTGCATCTGTGGTCAAGTCCTGCTGTACCGATATGTACATCAGCTTCAACTTCAGTGGCGTTTACACCAGCATATCCAATTGCTTCATTTCCAGCTTCTCTAGCCGCTTTATTAGCCCAGATAGTAACATGTACGTCTGCTATATATCCGGCTTTCCAGTACAATTCTGTTCCTGGTTCTCTAACCCCGTCATTAGTCAATCCCGAAGGAGTACTAGAATCTGGTGGTAGAGGAATGTCTTGTGTTCTCTTATGTACCTTAATATCGGTAACTACAAAATATGCTTCAGATGCAGTTAAACCAGTGCGTGGTATTTCATAAGACTGAATTAGTGCCATTATTTTTTCTCCATTTTATTCATTATATTATATAACATTTCTTCAAGTTTGTCAATCTTTTCTTGTTGACTATTTATTAATTTTTGTTGGTCTTTGTGAGCTTCAACGAGTAGACCGACCATCTTAGGATAGTCAATACCGAACTCATCATCTTCAACATCGTGTGTTACAACCTCAGGAACAATTTCCATTACTTCCTGAGCAATAAGACCCATCTGTTTGCCTAGGAATGAATTGTCTCGCTCATCTTCCCAATCAGCAAGTTTTCTTGTATATGTTACACCACGTAATTGTAATACTTTTTCTAAACCATTTTCAATGGTCTCAATATTTTCTTTACGACGTTCATCTGAGTAAGCAACGATGTTACCAGTACACCAAAGTGAACCATTAATTTGTACACGATATCCACTTCGTGTTGATGATGAAGCAAAACCAGTACAGTTATTACCACGATTATGGTAGTTAACCCATCGGCCTAAACCTTGTAGATAAACACCACCGTTACCACTGCCATCCCACATAAAGTGTGGGTCATAACCAGCAGATGATAAAGCTATACCATAGTATCCACCACGGTTGCCATCAACTACCCAAGATGTGTAGCTTGTAACAGCATTCGGGAAGAATCTTGCTTGGTTATAATCAGCGTATATACCTTGGTTAGCACCAGCAACTCTTAACCACGTATTAGCGTATGTATAACTTGAACCACCGTTAATCTGGAATCTTACAGTTCCACTGTTGTAGTCATTAAAGAATCTAATACCTTGGTAGCTTGGGTTAGCTGCCATAGATACACCAGTATGATACTGGAATACCATATCTGGATATGGATAACTCCAACCACCCGATTCTTGGAATCCGTATGAATATGGTGAACTACTTCTTGTAATACCAGAGTTTCCACCAGCATATGGTGAGTTAATTCTGTTTACTGTAAGCTGATTCTGTCTTGTAGTACTTGCAGGGTCTGAATAATAACCAGTGTTATTCCTATCATACATAATAGGAGTATCAAGTCTGGATGCAATTAATACATGACCGTTGCCTCTAATAATCTGATTCCAAGAACCTCCGAATCCACCATCACGGAAGATGAAGTCCTCTCCACCTGATGTAGAAAATTCAAAGTGAGAATCATTAGATTCAGTTGCACGAATATATCCACGTAAGTTACCTGAACTTGTATAGAAGTAAGCAGGAGCTCCACTTAAGTAGTTTATTCTATTGACTGATACTTCATTCATTCTTGATGTAGAAGCAAAGTCTCCGTAATAACCTGTGTTATTAGAATCATAATAACGACCAGCATACATTGAACCGCCGTTAGTACTATTCTCATCTAATACTGGAATTGTTCTCCAACTTCTCCAACCACTCCATGAACTTCTAAATCTAAGGTTAGTAATTGGTCCACCGACCATCTGCCAACCATAACCTGATGTATTACTATTTCTATAGTGGAATGCCTGAACACCAACCCAGTGAGATGTACCTGATGGTTGGTTAGGTGGATTACTCCAAGAATCAATAAAGCCTGAACCCCAAGTTGCAACCGCGTTCATGTCGACACGACCCCAACCCATCGCACCAGTCCAATAATCACTATTACTTGTTATACGAGGTCTTGCTCTGTAATATTCACCAGAGTTACGAGTATGACCAGGTAATGCCATGAAGGCCATTGTTTCATTTTGAACACCACGGAATCTTGTGCTGTTATCTGAAGCTCCATTAAAGTAGTAAGCAGTATTATTTAAGTCATAGAATATTGGTGCACGGAATGATGAATCGTTATAAACATATCCGTAATAAAGTCTGTGATATGAGCCATTGTAGTAATAGTTCCAACTACGAGTATTATCATGTATACCCCAGTTATTACCTTCTGTCGACATCCAAGTCCATCGAGTACCAATACCATAACCACTCCAACCATTTCTACCAGTGTTGTAAGTTGCTACGTTACCATAAGGGTTTCCTTCACCACCTGCTGAACGAATACCATATCCGTAATCTTGGAAGTAAAGACCAGTTCCACCCTGGGGCCTGAACCAATCATTAGCATATACTGCTCTTAATTGAGAACTACTATTTGGATTGACATAATAACCAGTGTCATCTCTGTCATAGAAAATTGGAGCACGGAATGAAGATGATGCGTAAGAATTACCATCACACATTGCCTGGAAGTACCAACCTGAGATACCACCTGTAGCTGCACCGTGTTGACCAACATAGAATCCTGTTGAACCTGAACTATTATTATTGTTTGAGTCAAGGTTAAAGAAGATATCGTGGTAAGAGTTAAATCTTAAATCGTCTGTTACACCGCCACCATTATCACGAGATGAAATACTGTGATAGTCAGAATCGTTTCCGTAGAATGTAATGAAGTCACCACGGTCTCTCATATTGAGTCGGTCAACTGTGACCGTTCTCATTGAAGCATCACCAGAAGAATTGTGTATGTAATAAGCAGTATTATTTCTGTCGTATACAATGTTAGCACGGAAGTCGTTAAAGTACGAAGTCGATGCCATATCAGCATAGTAAGATGTATTGTTACGATCGTAGTAAATTGTAGCTTGGATAGCTCCACTTACATAAACTGTTCTACCAACATACCACTGAAGATATAAGTCACGGCCAGAACGAGAGTCAAGGTGCAAGTTACCATTAGTTGTTGCAACAGAAGCATAAGAACCAGACCAGTGTCCGTTTGTACCAACCGCAAGGTATTCACCCCAAGATGGGTTAGGTCCATGTAATGCGCCGCCTCTAATTCTAAGGGCAGAGTTACTTGTTGAGTTCGGGTCTAGGTAATAACCAGTATCATTTAAGTCATAGTAAATTGGTGCGCGCATCTGGCGTTCAGCACGGAAATATCCTGATTGAGTTCGTGCTTCATATGTTCCATTATAATAGAAGTATGTAGCTCCATTACGTTCACCATACCACATCCACTCATTATCAACATCGTTGTATATACCAACTTGACTGTTACTAGCCGACATGAACACATAACGACCATTAATTGAATAACCTTCCCAGCCACTTCTGCCGCTGCCGTTAACTTGGATTGAACCATAGCTACCAGTTGGGTAATCTATATAAACGCCTGTATTATTATCGTAACAAGGATAAATTCTATTTGCAAGGAGTGAATTAAATCTTGATGTACCATCTGGGTCAATATAGTAACCAGTGTTCTGTCTGCTTACAAATCTGTTTGCACGAACATCACCTTCCATATATACGTTACGGTCATTTTGAATCCACATAATGGATACGTTATTACCACTTGACCAACCTTGACCAATACCATAGTGTGGGTTTGTTTGGTTAGGTGAATACCCGAAGTGTAATGATGTTGCGTTTGTAGCAGCAGTACCAATTACCCAATGCTTAAAGTTACCTGAAGAAGCATTTGAACTATCATAAGCAACAAATCTTAATGTTGGACCGTGAGTACCATTACTAATCTCAGATGACATAATATTCAACTGAGGATATTGTCCTTTAATTGTTAAATCAGGACGTCTTGTTTCTTGTAAAACTGCGTTGTATAAGTTACTCTCATCACCAATGTGTAATCTATAAACATTACGTTGCTCGTAGAATCTTGATGTTGCATTTGGATTTGCATAGTAATTGGTATCTTGAATGTCATAGAATACTTGAGCTCTTGCATCACCAGAAGTAACATATAAATTACTTCCACTTTCAACACGAACGTGCGTATCACCTCGACCAACAGAGAATAGTAGAGTACTTAAATCTTCGTTATTAAATATACGAGTACCACCGTAGACTGCCTGAGCACCCATACGAATACCAGTGTGCCATCTTAAATCAAGCTTAGTATAATTACCATTATAGTTGTTTAGGTTAGTACCAATGTAGTAGTTACCTTGAGCATTACTATCACCACCACCGAACATTAACCTCGTAGAACCTACTGAGTTATATGGGTTGTTGCTGAAGTTACCACCAATTACAACATAACCTGCAGTTCTTAATGTATTAAGTGAAGATTCACCGTTAAAGTTTCCAAAATATGCAGTGTTTGTATCATAATAGATTGGAGAACGCATCTGGTTAGGAGCAAGAGCATATCCACTTTCAGTTTCAAATTGCTTGACATTGTGTGCGTATAATTCAACAGTGTGGTTATTAGAATTACCACTACTATTTGTTGCTCTAATTAAGTTATATGCACCACTTGAACCACCACGAATTTGAATACCTTGATAAGTATTCCAGTAAATACCGTCAAATCCACCTGAACCTGCTCCACCTCTACCGGCAGGACCACCATAATAGTGATTCCATAATACGTGGTTTTGGTCGGTACCACCATTGAACCAAATAGCATTATAAGTATATTGACGACGTAAACGTATACCATAGTTTCTTACTTCGACATTATGTAGAATAGAATCACTATTTGGATTTACATAATAACCAGTGTCATTTAAATCGTAGAAGATTGGTGATCGCATAGAACCACGTGCTTCTGAGTAACCTGTGCGAATTACAAATCTTGCATATGAGTCGTACGTCCAACCATTAACACCAACACCGTAGTGTGGATTGTCTTGGTTATCAAAGTAACCAATTTGGATAGATTCAGGATTATAGTTAGCTGTACCAATATTCCATCTTCTGAATCCACTACCTTGGCGAGACCTAAAGCTGATTACACCACCGTGAGTTGTATTACTTCCGTATGAGTATAGTGTAAAGTGTGGATAAGCATGGCCATTACCAATTTCGATTTGAGGTCTGTTACCATCTCGTGTTGTAGTTGTAGCACTGTTAGAACCAACTTTCAGATATGAGTCACTACTTGAAAGTCGTAAGTGAACCATTCTTGAAGTACTTGCTGGGTCTACATAATATCCTGTGTTATTATAATCGTAGAATAATGTACCACGAACATCTTGTGAGAATACAGCTCTACTTGAAATAGCAGCTCTAAACGAACCGTTATTAATAATCAACATACCGTGGTCGTTTAGGTTATTAGCTCCACCTTTACTTCCTGCGTTCGGATGCGACCATGCAATACCATACATATTTGCTGTAGAGTTACCGTCAGCAGGTAATCTGTATGATGAGCCCATCGCAAAGACTTGTTGTAGTCTTGTAGATGTATAAGTACCAGTAATACCGATACCGTAATTATTGAATGTGTGATAACTATTTTGGTTAGATGCGTTCCATCTTGAAGTACTTGCAGGGTCTATATAGTAACCAGTGTTATTTCTATCATACATGATATTTGGTCGAATATCATTGAAGTACGATATACTTGCTGGGTCAACATAGTATGTTGTAGGAGCTGCTCTATCTCTAAAGATATTTGCTGTTACTTCATCTGCAGTAATATCATCTGCTAGTAAATCATCAACTAATAAATTAGATTCAGCGTTACGACGCTTGAGCATGATGCCGCCGATTTGTCTTAAAGCGCCACCACTGTTGTAGTTAATTAAAATTCTGATTCTTACCCAATGACAACCTGCGCCGTCTGAACCATTATATGGTGAGTGAGATGTTGGGATTGTTGTATGACCACGTTGTGTCTGCCAACCAGTATTAGTAAAGATATTACCGCCAGATACGAAGTATGTTGTACCTGTGTTACCACCAATTGGTCTCTTATCTTTATCAAATCTTTCAACACCGTAGTATAATCTACCGCCTGAGCCTGAAATTACTCTATGTGAAATCTCACCATAGATATCTTCACCAGGAACAACAGGAATATAATCAGAATAGAATGTACGATATGATGATGTCTGTAATACATAAGAACCAGCAAATGGTCCGTCACCTTTAACATATTCAGATGTCGTACCAGTTAAATTGTTTTCAGCACCTTGTAAATTCTTAATAACTCGAGCTTCGAAGTACTGTGTCATATCGAATAGAACAAGGTCTGCTCCACCTGAACCGTATGCAGGGTTCATTGATATGTTTTCGTTACCACCATTCAGGTTAAAGTTAGATGCAGATACTTCACCTTGGAAGTAAGCATTACCATTATCAAGGTCAATAGATGCTCTTACATTACCTGAACCTACATATACAATTTCATTTGGATTAGAAGTACTAAAGTGTGAATAAGAAGCATTATTATTACCTGCCCAGAAGATACCCCAGTTATTAGCTGTATTCCAAATCCAATGTGAATAATCTTGAGCTTCTAATAATCTGTTATTATCACCACCACCTGAAGTTTGGAAATTATCTCTTCGGATTCTTCCAGCAATTCTTAATGCATTAGATGTATTACCAGCTGCAGGGTCTAAATAATAACTAGTATTACTTGAATCGTAATAAATTGGAGCACGCATTTGATTATTTGCGAGGAAGTAACCACTTGCTGTTTGTGCTTGTGTACTACCATTGTACATCAATCTTAACCATTGGTTACGGTAAGATTGAAGTATCCATTTGTTATCAATATCGTTATAGATACCAACTTCGTTGGTTTCTCCCATAAAGACCCAGTTACCTTCAATAGAGTAACCAGCCCAACCATTGCGTCGGCCTCCAGTCATTATCGAACCATAACTACCAGATGCTTCATCAATCCAGTAAGATGTTCCATGGTTCATGTAGTATCTTAAGGCTTGAGTTGTATTAAACCTTGAGTTACTGTGTGGGTCTACATAATATCCAGTATTATCAGAATCATAAGCAATATTAAAGTAAACATTCTTGCCTGATGCAGAACCACCATTTCTTCCATATACAACTGGAGTTAACCAACCTGAATAGTTATCGTTATTCCATTGTGTTTTATATGCAAGGTCTCCAGTATGCGCTGAATATAACTGGAATGAATGGTTATCTGTTCTTGTACTTAATACAGAACCGTAAGTATATACACTAGCTGGTGCGTTTGTAAATCCAGAAATGTTATTGTACTGAGTAACAGTAAATTTACCAGTTGTATTAACTAGATTCTGCCAATCTGCTTGCTGGTTTGTAGTATTGATAGTACCAATGTTAGTATTATCGCCTCTTGCATTACCATGTATTCGATTTAATCTTGAAGTACTTGCAGGGTCTGAATAATAACCAGTGTTATCTCTATCGTACATGATAGGTGTATCAATTCTAGACCTGATTAATGTTTGTCCGTTACCACGGATAATCATATTCCAGTCGCCGTCTAGGCCACCATCCATGAATCGAATATCTTCAGCACCTGATGTAGCAATTCTAAAGTGACCATCATCAGTATCACGAGCTTGAATATAACCACGAAGGTTTCCACCTGATGTATAGAAATGTGCAATACCACCACTAATTGCATAAATGTTATTATAGTTAATAGCATTCATACGAGAGGTTGATGCAAAATCTCCATAGTAACCAGTGTTATTTGCATCGTAGTAAATATCAGCAGTAACTTGTGAAGCTCTAAATTTCTCGTAACCAGTTCCTGGGTTATTTCTTATTGCAATTGTACCATTGGCTTCAATCGTAATGTTAGATGCTACTACACCGCCCCAATGGAATCCAAGTCGTGGAGGAGTTGCTGCACTAGTACCTGTATAATTGCTTTCTCTTAATTCAATTGCAGCTGTAGAATAACCTGTTGCTGTTGAACTTGGAGCAAACTCAAAGTTGCCGAGCATCTGACCGCCACCACCAGGTTCAAAATAATATGCTGTAGCGTTAGAATCATAGTAGCGAGGAGCATAAACATTAACTGCAAAGTCTGCAGAATTATTATCGATGTTTACTCTTTGTGAGCCGTTTGTCCAAACTTTAAATCTGTCGTTACCATCAAATCCGATGTAAGTATTGGTATCACCACGGTGTCTGATATAGTCATCAATATCAATTGTATTTAATTGTGAGTCGCCATTCGGGTCTACATAGTATGCTGTATTATCGCTCGCATAGAAGTATGGTGAACGCATAGAAGCATCGTGTTGTAGATATGCTCTTTGCATTCTTGCCCAACGAGTAAATGTACCACCTCTTCCTGTTCCACCATAATCACCAAATTCCATGTGTTCATTAGAACCTGCATCACTATCATCAGCAGTTGAGAATCTTAAGTAACCGGCGTTGTTTGTTCCTTTCCACTCAATATGAGCATCGTCATTAGCAGGTAGACCTGGTCCAAATCTAAGTACTGTATCACCAGCAGGATTGTTTAATTGTAATCCTCTAAAGATTGAAGTACCATTAGGGTCAGCATAATAAGAGTTATCATCTCTATCATAGTAACGATAGAAATAAGCATTGTTACCAGTAACATTAGATGAGAAATCACCAGTCTGAGCATATATTGTAGCCCAACGATAACTTGTTAAACCTAAGGAACCAGTATTAGTAACTCTTGGAATAACATTACCACCAGCTGCTCCACCGTTTGTACCAAATACATAGTGTGTAGTAGGCTCTGAAGATTCAAACGCCATTGCCATATTAGCGCCTGACGTATATGAGTTATCAGCATGCCAAGCTTTAATAGAAACTTGTTGTAATCCACTTAATCCTGGTGTTTCAGTAGAACCTTGGTCGGTCATTGTAATACCGACACCGCCAGCATTACTTTGTTTTTGTAACTCAATACCTGAGCCCCAAACTTCAAGTTTGTTTCTTGCTCTTACAGTACTGTTTGTAATTTGTAATCTATTACTTGCATTTGTTACAAATTGAATTTGGTCGTTGGCATTGAATCCCATGTAAGTATTTGTATCACCACGATGTCTTACATAATCATCAATATCTACTGTGTTAAATTGTGAGTCACCATCTGGGTCAGCATAATAGGCAGTATTTTGATGTGAGTAATAAACATTACCGTAATATGAGCCTGTTGTGTAAATATGCTTATTATTTCTGGCACGAATATATGTACCATCAAGCATATACCAACCACCACCCCAACCGAAGCCTAATTCTTCGTCTTTAAGGAATGTTGAAGTACCAC
>Ga0213858_10000598_pt1 | contig 17185 bp, 10 predicted proteins | sample PICome_FD_160122 | JGI IMG/M metagenome (GOLD analysis project Ga0213858, IMG submission 160122) | Coastal seawater microbial communities near Pivers Island, North Carolina, United States - PICO245 | ecosystem: Environmental > Aquatic > Marine > Coastal | place: USA: North Carolina | collected... | reverse complement strand
TTTGGAGACTGATAAAGTTTAACGAATAGTCTATTAGTATCATTAGAGTCAATAGTTGCAGAAACAACGGTTCCTCTAGCGACACCATCAGCAGTAACTTGCTGAATCTCTGTGTCAACATTGAAGTTCAATGCAGCACTAGCACCACTACGTGCAATAGCAAGAGTAGTAAGACCAGTTACAGTTGTCTCATCGAGAAGAGGAGAAGTACCACTGTCAGCGACAGTTGGGTTCTTGATAAGACCGATTCTACGGAAATCGTTATCTACAGGGAAGTCACCAGCACCTTCGTCATATGTTAGACGAATATTAGTCATAATGCGCTTGGCATTTAGTTGCTCATTTAGATCAGCGCCATGACCACCTTTAGGTGAGATGATGGGGACTAGACCATTATTAGCACCAGTAACTGCTGCAATTGGAGTTGCCAGTGTGTTATCGGTATAAAGACCAGATTCAAATCCAGCAGCACCAGAACCATTCTCTAGTGCAATAGTACCAAAGGTGTATCCAGTACCTTTTAATCCATTACCTGATCCTAGTGCAGAATTTGTATGAACTCCTGTGATGTTAGCTGTACCAGTAGAAGCAGACAGAGTAATTTCTGCAACAGCACCAGATCCATCACCACGAATAGGTGCATAAACTGTGGTTTGACCGATGTCAGAACCGAAGGTAATTGTAGATGCAGCACCACCAACACCTTGATCGACTACAACTTCAACTGCACCATCAACAACAGCAGGACCTGCATATGCACTAACAGGAAGGAAGTCCGAAGATAGGAACTTCAGAACGTCATTTGTTGAAATTGTGTATGCATATTTCCAAATATAACCATCAGCACCTGTATAAGTACCATCTGCAGCATTATAGTTACCACCATTAGTAGATGGTTCTTCTGATGCTGCAGCAGCTGCTTGGGTTGCATCCTCTCCATTATAGAGGCATAGGAATACCTCATACTCATTATTCATTACATAGTACTTGCCAGAACCAGTGGCATCAGATCTACCAATTACAGAGGGAGAGTTATCTGCAAAGTAGTCAGGTTTCCACATATCGAATTGTGGATTTAGAATTGTATTCCAATTCCAACGTCTTACAACTGCTCTTGCATAGGTGCTATCAATTTTTTTAGCAGCAATAATCTGGTCATATACATCATATGATTCCTCAAGGTTATCAATTGCCTTTGGAGGAAGTTCGTCAGTTGCATAACGATATGTTAGCGCAGTAGCAGTACCACCAGAAGTTGCTGTGAGGACTGTACCTGCTGCAGGTGCAACGCCAGGATCAACAACGTTCTGTACAATTAAATTTGTTGTGTTTTCTAGAACTAGTTCTGCGGACCAACCACCACCAGAAATAGTGTCACCAACTGCAAAAGTTCCTTCCTTATCAGTAACTTCTACAAATGTATACCAAGGGGTTGATCTACCAACAAAGAAGTAGAGTTCATCGCCGGGTTCCCCGATTGATTCGAGGAATTGCTCGGCGTTAAAAATTCTGAACTTATCAGAAATTAAAGCTGGGCTTGTGGACATTAGGGTATTCTCCGTTTAGAAAATGTTGATTTCCCCTTTATTTATAAGTCCAAAATTAGTCCTTTGCAAAGAACATAACAATATCACCAGAAGTATGTGGTGCTGCTGTTGTATTCTGTGCTCCTCTTGTTAGATTTTCGAATGTATTTGCACCCTTGGTATCATAGAAAATAATTTCTGTATTAACTAGTAAGAATCCAGAGTCAGGGAAATTAGCAGTACTAGAAGCAACTGTAATAGTTGTATCCCCTACCAATACATTTGCACTTAAGACTGTACCAATGTTACTAATCGATAGAATACCAGAAGAATTAAAGAAGTCTCCAGTTCCAGTGTAAGAAGATTGACCCCTTTCACTAAAGTCCTCTACAGTCAGATAAGACCAAGAATCTTCTAAATTCTCAAGTGTGAGTTCTACATCAGAAGAACCAGCATCGATAAATGCTAGATTTTCAAATATTTGCTTATTGAATCCAACGTTAATTAAACTATACTTATCTCTAAAGTCTCTATTCGTTCTCTTAACTTCAAGATCACCCTTGTTGGATGCAAGTATAGAACCGCTATCTCTAGTATCCACCTGATTATAAGGTGATGCTAGCGCCACACTACCAGAGTCTCTAGTAACAATAAAGTCATTCAATACCACATATTCAGCAAAATAATCAATTGCACCAGTAGAAACAATTCTATTAACTTCGTTACTATTAGATGCAATACCAGAATTTGCTAACGTAGATAGAGATTCTACATTATTAACTCCAGGTGATATAATAGAACTAATAACTGTTTGTGGATTTCCTTGATCACCAATTAATATTACTGGAACTGGAACAATACTAGTAAATTGATGCGCCTTAATACCATCTGCTCTAAATGGCAGAGCAACTAAAGTATCAATTGGTGCTGGTGCAGCAGTGTTAATTATGAAACTAGATGTTGTAGAAGAAACTGTAGATCTAATTGCGTCTGGTTCAACACCTATATTAATTTGAACAGGTTCAGAACGAACGACAGGTGCAATAGATTCAACTTTTTCAATTGCATCAGAAGCAAATACTGTAATCTGCTTTTCTACACTGTTATCACCCAAATCAATAGGTCTTTGGATAGTTGCTGATAGATCAAATTCTACATTAGATTGTGTTACAACAAATGTACTTGGTGCTGGAGAATGAACACCAACATCAACTTGAGATCTTTCAGAAACAATCTTGTTTTCAACCTTTGTTTCTTCAAATTTTGGTTGTACTAAAATTTCCTTAACTATATCACCAACAACTTCTGCATTTTGAGTAATATTAACAGTATTAGTTACTTGCCTTTCGGTATCAATAGTACTAATAGAAGTAGAAGAAACTGTTTGAATTCCAACGATTAAATCGTAACCAGATCTAATAGTATCAAGTTGACCTTCAGAAACTGCCTCTACGTTTCTGATAACTTCATAAGCAGTATCTACAGGAGATACATTACCACCTTCTACTTCAGTTTGTACTAATATTTCATCGCTAATAGCAACATCTTGTGTGGAAATAATAGATACGCTGATGATAGCATCCTTTGGTTGTTCAATCTTAACATCGACTGCAGATACACTAGAAATAATATTGAGGGATTCTCCACTAATAGCAGTAGATGCTGGTAAGAAGGTAATAATTTGTCTAGAAATATTAGACAGTTCTGCTACTTGATCAACTTCAATATCTAATTCAATCTCAACATCTGCTGACAATGAATGCTGTTCAGAAATACTTTCTAGTCCTACAAATATCTCTCTATCGGCACTTAATACTGATGCCAATCCTTCAAGATTAACTTGAGATGCAACTTCAATAGATCTTTCTAAATCTGGTGTGCTAACTACATTTGGTTCTATAATCAGATCTAATTGAATTGGAGATGATTCAATTGACAATGAATTTTGTTCAGAAACACTTTCTAGTCTTACAGAGATTTCTTTATCGACACTTAATACTGATACTGCCCCTTCAAGATTAACTTGAGATGCAACTTCGATAGATCTTTCTAAATTTGTAGTACTAACTACATTTGGTTCTATAATCAGATCTAATTGAATTGGAGATGGTTCAATAGTTAAACCAGTACTTACAATTTGTCTTTGTACCTCAATAGAAGGAGTTAATGTACCCTCAAAAGCAGTTACTTGTGTTACAGAAGAACTAGACTCAATAAACTTGGCAGCAGCAGATTGTGCAATAATTACTGAATCTGGTGACTCAAGAACAAGATCACCAGGAGCATGTGCTTGTACTAATGTACCATCAACACCTCTTTCGTCAACAATAAATTTATCAGATAATTTTCTGCTGTATGATAAACGTTCACGATTAATAAGTAACTTACCGGATTCTGGGAATTCAGCAGTATTGAATACATAAAGAACTGTATCAGTTTCACTGAATGGAGCATCAAGGAACGTTCCTCTAGTAGATCCACTAGTAGCATTAATTACTGGTGTACGTGTTGCAGATTGAATTTGTAGATTAATTTCTGCATCAGTATCTTGTACAGTAACAATACCGCGAATACCTTCAAATCCAACCGATAGTGTAACTTGATTTTGTACACTTGTAATAGAATCAATAGTATTATCAAATGTAGGTACAAATCTTACAACTTCAACCCTTTCTTCAGCAATTGTTACTGGATCGGTAGTAACCTCCTGGAATAATGTTAGACCTTGTAGATCAGATGAGAGTTGATCCCCAACAGAGAAAATAGAGAAGATAGATGCTTGAGCACCAGGACCAGGAATCAGAACAATTTCAGTAACAGATTGTAAAATAGATCCAACTTTTGTAACTTCTAGATTTAATTGAGAGGTGTGAGATAGTGTTCTATTATGCTCTCTTTTTACTCTATACCTACGAGTTGCAAATACTTTTGGTGGTACTTCATATCCAAATCCAGGATTCACTAATTCAATATCAATTACAAACCCTTTACCATCAACAATTGCTTTTGCCTCTGCTCCACCACCTGCAGGTGTTGCTGGGACAAATTGAATAATAGGAGGACCATCTTGATAACCAGATGCACCTGTACCAGTAAGACCAGTATCATTTAATTGAGCAATATCAAATCTATTCCAATTTAATGATGTAATTTTACCATCAATATCAATTTCTACGTCAATCGCAATTGGAGTACCACGGGAATACTTGTTATAGTTTGATAACGCACTAGTACCATAGAAGTTAGCGAGGAATGAATTTCCTGAATTATATTGAGTAACTTGTGGAGTGTTATCTACATCAATAACCTTTCTATACTCATCTTCGCCATCGATTAAAATTTCATCACCAGGAAGCAAATCTTGAATATGTCTTCTTCTATTAAAATATCTTTCTTTGATAGATCTTGCAGATATATCACTACCATCACCATATCCTTTCAGGAATCTAAAGTCATTTGAATCACTATAATGTAATAGTGATGATGTGTATGTCCCAGTTAAAGTAAACTGAACTTCATCAGGTCCAATTATTAAAGGATCTCTACCAATTAAAACAACATCAGATCCATCAACGTCTTGATATGCACTTGTCAAACCATTGAATGCAACAAATGTACCATCTGCCTGGAATCCACCATCATCCACCTTCAAAATAGCATTACCATTTTGATATACAATAAATTCAGAAGCAGAATTACCGTTAATAAAGTCTGCTAGTTCTGTAAGATTATCATATGTACCGTCTAACAAGAACTTAACAGGAGCATAGAACCCAGAAGGTTCGTAATTAAACAGTGTAAATTCAGATTCAAAAGCAGAACCAATGAAATAGATAATATCAATGCTAGGATTAACGCTTTCTCTACCACCAACACCTTTGTAATTAGAAAGATTTTCGGTAAATGTTATTTGATTACCAAGTATTTCATAAGATGCATCTGGAACTTGGAGAATCCCATCAACAAACACCAAAGCATTTGATGGGTTATAAGCAACAAATGGAGTCTTCTGATCTCCATCAAGATATAAAGGATATGGTCCTTTTTGACTAATATCGACTAGATAAGAATCTGTAGTAACTACCAAATATTGTCCAATACTAGTAATATAGCAAGATGACTTGGATTCGTTGTCTCCTTCGTCAACACCCTCATACCTTTCACCATGATTGATAGGAGGTTCGGAGAATACAATTTTATCAGTAATACCAGGATCAGTAGAACGGGTAATTGTGTAAGATCTACCTGAAATTTGAACAACCCCGTCGAGAACTACGAATAGATTCTCTTTAGGTTCAGTTTTTACAATACCACCACCAATTTCAAACAAATCAAACTCTGTGGTGACACCATCAAAATTATCCGAGATGTCTTCAAATTTTCTAAAATATTGCTGCGTTAATGCAGGATCTTTAAACTTGAGCGATCTACAATAGAATTTTTGGGCAGGAACTTCCTGACCCTCTGCCAACCTCTCTCCAAAAGGAGGTTCCGAGAATATGATACTATTACCAGAAATAACATAGGATTCCTGTGGTTCCTGAATAATACCATCTAGAGTTACAATTAAAGTCTCTTCACTTGGTGGAGCATATGCTGATCCTTGTGATCTTAATGTAAATGTATCAGTTCCAACACGATTACTTCCTAGATCTAATACACCATCAAAGTCTTCCTGTAAAGTAACATCAAAGGTAATAGTTTCTAAACCGCCATTAGGATCGACAAAGATTTGTCCAAGTCCAGGTCTCACATTCGTATCAGTACATCTAAAGACTGATTGAGTGAGTCTAGTTGTGGTAGTATGTGATGGTTCAATTGTTGCCTTCAATGAGAATGAAGTAATTGATTGTGCAACTGGTGCCTCATTAGGCATTTCTGCAGATCCACCACCATCAATTAAAACTTCACCAAATAATTTAAATCCTGCAGGATGTAATGTATCAAGAATTAGATCTCTCCATACATTAATAGGAGTTCTAGATCTAATACTATATGAATAGTCTTGATAGTAAAAATTATCTGCTAAACGATTAGATTCTGAACTTAAAATACCTTTTTCTGAATTGAAGAACCCAATATTGTCAAAGTAAGAGTTAATGACAGAATCAAATATTGAAACAAAAGATGAAACAACAGTTACCGTGGAGAATGAACCCACCAGTGGTTGACCAGACTCAATTGGTCCTGTAACATTAGAAAGTTTTAGTAAGTTAGTACCTGGTCTATATTCTTCTACTCTTGCTGTAACTGAACCTTGCGATACAGTTTCACCCTTCATAAATCTTGGAGTAGTATCAAAATCAATTACAAGAGTTGTATTTGATTTAAATTGTGGTAAAGTAGTTTTGTCACTAGAATAAAATCTTCCAGTAGATTCTACAGTAACCGATGATGGAAGACCTATATTATTAGATCCAAAATAAATTTTTGTGTCATACTCATAAATTTCAATAGTTGGATCAGTGTATCCAGATCCCCGATTAAGGATACGAACAAATGATAGACTGTTATTAACAAGCACACATTCTAGTACAGCACCAGAACCAGTCTCATCCGATATGATTGCTACTGGATTTACAAAAGATCCACCTTCTTCAATGCCAATAGCAATAATTTCGCCGTTTGTATTGATAGATGGTTTAACTTTTGCTCTGTAAGATTTTGTAGGTAGAACCCCAGATGCTAAAGGAATTTTTTTGTAATTTTTACCAGTATTGATAATATCTACTTTGGCAATAGATCCAATAGCATTTTTAGCACTTGTGGTGTATGTAATAGTACCCGATCCGTCATATTGAGGAGTATCGTCTACGTTATAAACAATTTCTTCTGGTGTAGTGAAGATAACTTGTTTTCTTCCAACAAGAGGATCTTCAATAATTCTTAAGAAAGATTCAGATGTATCTACATCATCACCTGCTTGAATAAAGTAATAGTAATTACCAAATCTAGGATCAATTACAGTTGAAAGGTCATTATCTGCGACAGCAGGACCAAAACCAATCTTTAGACTTACAGAAGCACCAGGAGTTCCTGGTGAAATAGGATTGACAACCTTTTCCGCAGTAAATAGATTTAAATTGATACTTGGGGAGAAATCTAGGAATGTATTTGTCATCGATGGATGACTTGTATCAAAAGTGTACAGATATAGTTTTTGAATATTAATAACTGGATTTACAAAGAAATTACCTTCAGAATCAATAAACTCAAGTACAAATTTGGGATCTTCTACTGATTCAACATCAATATACTTTGATGGGTTACTTCTGTCGGAAAGAATAGATGATATGACAATTTCTGGTTCATTTGGATAGTCATACAACCACCCAATCAACATTTCTCTTGTTTCTTGATTATAAGAAATAATTTTTGGACTGTTCAGGTTTGCCTCAAACACTCTGGTGTCTAATGCAAATCTATACTCATAAGATTCAAGTGAAATTGACTGACCATCATAATGATCAATTGCTCTAGTTCCTTTTTGTCCTCTAGTTACAAATAGAATGTTATTTGGTACATCACTATCATTAACAAGAAGAATTTCTTCGCCAATTTGGATGTAATCACCTTCGCAAATATTGTTGACTGTATTTCTAACTTTTAATACAGTATTTTGAAATCCAAACCCAGCATGTACTACAACAAAGGAAAATAGTTGAGTTGCGGTGCTTCCTGGCAATCTATCAATTGCTGCGGGATCGATAGTTAGTACATCACCAATTTTGTAATCTGTACCTTTATCAGTAATAACAACATCTACAATACCGCCATATCCACCACCCGCTTGTGATACAGTAATTGTTGCCTTTGCATTGTTAATATCTCCCAATGCACCAATATTTTCTCTAGTTTTAGTTTGATCTTGGAAAATAATTTCTACATCAGTATATTCTCCAGAAAGATAATCAGAACCCGTGGTTAAAATTTCACCACGACCAATACCACTATCATCAATAAAATCATCATACTTTTGATCTTGAAGGACAATTTTTTGGAATTTTCTCTTTCTTACTTGGTAATTAGTTTCAGTTACTGCATCATCTGGTCTTACATCAACAGTAACAAAATCACCAGGCAGCACCTGATGGTCCTCATCGGTTCTTAAAATAGCAATACTATCATTGATGTCGGTTACAGTAAGACCAGCACTTAACTGACCAATAGTAACAATATTTCTACTAGAAGTGTCTCCAAAGACAGAACTCTTAATTTCATAATTATCGGAAATAAAGAATTCTCCAGTTAATACTTTAACTCTTACTGAATTTTGTAAATTGGTTTCATTTAAAACTTGACCAGTAGCTAAAACTTCTTTCGTGGTCTTTTCCCTATACGTTAAAATTGCACCTTGAGTATAAGAAGCAGAAGCATCTAACGTTAACGATACTGCTTCAATAGTTGCTGAAATAGGTAGATCTTTAGAGAATGTACCATTAACTGCTCTCACTACAACTCTATTATCATCCTCTACATCACCAATGACAACACCTTGAACTAGATCAGTTTCTAATGTTTGGATAACGCTATAATCAATTGCAGGATTAACTTGCAAATCGCCAGCAACTCTAACATCAGGTGAATCTGAAAATGTTGGATTGTTAATAATTACAGTTCCGGTAAGAACTTGAGACAGAACACCACCTGTACCTTGGAAAACTGTGCTGTTTTCAAAGAAATAAGCACTTTCTTTCGTTGAAAGTATAACTGCTTTTGATTGCTCGGACTCTAGATCTATAACTTCCTTGCCATTGACCTCGCCTACAACAGCATCTAGAAATGATCCAGATGTATTAGTGTTATCAACTACAATTGGATTTTGTGGAGAGAAATTTTCTAGATCTCCTTTAACTACTGCTGAATTAACAAAACCAGACTTAACTTCATTAATTTTTACGACAGAATTTTTACCATTCTTGAAAAAGTCAGATTGATATAATCTCTTGACATTTGAAGGCAAATCATCTTGAGAAATTGGAGATATGTAATTAGATTCTACTGGAAGACCATAGAAATTAAATCCAACGTTATATGGAAACACTGGAGTTCCAATTGCATCAACAGTAATGAAGTAAGCATACACACCTTCTGGGTACTCTGGAGTGACACAGAAACGACCATTATTGGCGTCTAGTAACGTCTTGCCGGTGTTGATCGAAGGAATCCACTCATAGTCATCAATAAACGTTCCTAGAGGGTATGTCGTCGTGCTAGGACCGTCTGGACGTGCCCCCTTGAGTTGATAACTACTACCAATTCTAGATACAACAGAATCAGCATCGCCGGGATCAGAATATCCATATGGACCGTAGATCGGGAAACCATCATACGCAAATCCAAGTATAGGAGAGTGTGTTTTGGTTCCTGGATTTTCCTGTAGACCAGAATTGATATTATCAGATAAACGTAATCTTAATTGCCTTGGATTTGCAATAACCCCATATCCATTATTGATAACTGTACCATAATTATCATCAAGATCAGCAAAATTTACATTATACCTATCTTTTACCCACTTACGAACTGATGCAGATGCTGTAGCACCCGATCCTTCTGGAATTACTGTGATAAGTAAATTTTCTCTACTATAAAGACGACCACCATTAATTTTTGTGCAACTTACTAGTTCTCCAAGCGCATTGACGTTTGCACGATATTCTGCAAAATTACCCTTACCAGATAAATCAATAATTTGAATTGTAGGTGCTGAAGAGTAATATTCGCCAGTATCTAATACTTCAATACTTGTAATTTCACCAGCAGTAACAATACCCTTCAGTTGTGCTCCACGACCAGAAGTAATTGTAATGTCAGGATTAGATGTATAAACATCATTCTCAATTGTCTCAATAGATGATACAGTCTCTCCATTCAAGAATGCTCTTGCTTTATACGGTTGATTATTAACAAGAACAAAAGGAGGTACTTTATATCCATTTCCTTTACTAATTACATTATATTTTTTTATATTACCATAGATAACCTCATCTTTATCCTTGTAACTATAAAGTAGTGAACCATCTGCTAAAATACCAACATCATTGTTTGAAGTTGGATATACTTCAATAATACCTGTTGGAAATTTCCTAATTAATTTAAGATTTTTGTTATCCTGTAAATCCGTGCTAGATCCAACTTCAAGAATACTATGATATGGATAACCAGATGAACAAATGTAGAAATACTGATCATCTTCATAAATTGCAGATACATCAGCATTTAAATCATCAATAACTGCACTTGCTGCTGGATTTAACAAAGAAAATGCTTTTCTGAAGTCAGTATTCAAAAACCACCTACCAGATTCACCTGCAGGGTGATTCGATACTACCCCGCCGTCTTCAATATCAATTAAATCTCCATTTTCTGAATAAGGAGCAGCAACCTGTGGATTTAGGTTGTATAATACACCTAAAGTTAAAAATCTAACTTCCTGGCCATCATATACATCACTGATATAATCTGCACTGTATACATCAGTTCCAGAACTATGAATCGCATTTGGATTACTACGAGATCCAATTACAAATTGATTTACGTTTTTGTCGGTAAAATTGATAATCTCATTATCAATAAGAACAGAATTGCCATTCCATCCTTGAGTAGAGAATACATCAATACGATCTCCCTCTACATCAGTACCATCGATGGTATTTCTTAATTGAGTGCGAGAAGCAACATTAAATGTACCATTTATAGAAGAAGGATTGAGTACAATCTCATAAAACCCATCAACACCAGATTTTGATACATCATCAACTACAGCAGAAGCAAATTTACCTTCAGACTCTTGAGTGATGAAATTTCCAATTAACTTTTCAGGATCGCCAAGAAGTACTTTAACTTTTAAGACATATTTTGTAATCCAATCAGATGTTGATGCCTTAAGAGTAAAATCTCTTGGTGCAAGTACTGTAGGGACATCATTAGGATCTTTTGCAACAATAGTATTGAAAAGAAACTGGATTGATTTCTCGGTTCCCTTCGCACGATAAAAATCAGTGATATTCTTAATCAGAATACGCTTATCTACATCGTCCTTAAGATATTTTTCTGGAAATGATGCTAGATATTGATTTTCAAAACTTCTTACAAATGCATACAAAAATAGATTACTAATATTGTATACATCAGTATCATTATTATGATTTGCTGCTAATGTAGTTACAAATTCAGACGAATTATACAAATCACCGAGGGAGTTATTTCCACTCACACCTCGACTGACTTCTAGAAATTCAGTATCTGTTCTTTCCTTATAAAAACAAATCTCATCATTGATTCGAATATATCCACCCCTTTCTGGAAATGAAGTGGCATCATCTACAGTAATCGTAGTGTCACTTGACAATACATTACCATCTAATTGTGTCTTCTGCTGTAGTAAATTTTTCTCATAATAATTAATATCACGGTATTTCGTGATATTTGAAATAATATCCAGTGGTTGACCAGTAAGCTCTAACTGCTGATAATATTTCTCGATAAAAATAGAGAAATCTTCATATTGATCAGCAATAAATCCAGGTAGTTGATTCTCAATTAAATGAGATATATTTCTATTCTTTGTTGGCATTTAATTTACTCTGGATAAGCATTAAATTGACTGTTTGTGATATCAACATCTAGATACAGTTCCCTAACTGCATTCACATCATCATTTTTTGGTTGTGCCCTTAACTGAATCGTGTTATCACCTAAACTACCTTTAATGATAGTTAGATTGTCCAACATGACTTCGCCTTTCACATAATCTACACTTCCTACATTATCATTAAGAATAACTTCACTAGAAGATGCAGTATCAATAGTATATAGGACCATTTTACCTTCCTGATCTTTTAAAAATACAGTATTTGAAGGGTATTCTGTAACAACAAAACCAGTGGATTGAACAATAATATTATCACATGGTTTTCTGAATTCATTCTTGAAACAAATCTCATATGAAAATGTAGAATTGATCTGTGGGAAGAAATCTTTCCTTAATGTTACTTCCATTGTGGTAGAATTGATCGAACGATCTACCGCATCAGTAACAGCAACATATTTACTATACCTAAACTTACCATTAAACTTTTCAGTATTGGATTCTTTTGTATAATCTTCAATTGCTTGAATCACTTTGTTCGTAATTTGGGCACGACTCTCTGCTGTCTTAATACGATCAAAATATACAGATGTATTCAATTCAATATACAAAATTGAAGGATCTAAAATCTCTGGTCTTACTGATGCAACATTATATGACTTCAATTCATCTAAAATTTGCTTCTTCACTAAACCAGAAATAAATGCAGTGTTCTCTGGTTTGATAACTAACTTCACCGTACCATAATCAGGTGGTTCTGCTTCCTCTCCACCATATACAATAATATCTGATACTGAAGGATAGATATTTCTTACGATTGCTGCATAATCATCAGCAGTTACAGCACGATTCTGTGTTCCAAAGAATTTTGGTGCATTAAACTTAATCTTATCAATTGTTTCAATGTCTTCACCACCAGTTGCAGGTTCAACATCAATAATTGTGATGTTTGCTGGATATACATTCTCATCAACATCATTTACAAGACCATTGAAGACAAATGTCTTGGCACCATTCGTTGCTGGTCCATTCGTTACAAGATACGATACTTCAATAAAGTTTCCGTTCTCTAGCGCATTACCAATAACACCATCGCCAAAAAAGATCTCGTAGTTCTCATCTTCAATCTCATTTAGATAGTATGCAAAAGATGTAGAATTTAAATCTAAAATATTTTCCGCCCTTTCGTATACAGTATACGCAGATGCTGATTGAGATACGTATACCTTAACACGAATACTACTCGTATCAATATTTGTGTTGTTTAATACAAATCTTTGATTCTTTAATGCCGTATTGATCGTATATGACTGCTTCAGATATGATCCTTCAAAGATCGGAATATCTGTAAATGTCGCAACTCCGTTCACAACAGGAGTGCTATAATCATCAACTAGAGTGTATTGATATAATGTATTGTCAAAAATTGTCGTAAATGCAGAACCAGCACGGAAATACGCTACATTCGGTGCAGTTCCAGTAAATGTATTGTTAAATGAGACAAATGCCTGCGGAGCAGTAATTGACTTTGGTGTATATCCTAGTTGCTTCGCAATCGCAACAACATTATCTCTTAATGATGCTGAATCTAAAAATAACTCGTTTACAACTAGATTTGTGTTAAATGCAGTGTAATACGTGTTATATGCTAACGTATCCAGTAAAACTGACCACGTACTACCTTCAAAGTCATAATCAGTAAAATCACTCTGTGCTCTCAAATATTCTTTGAGAACTGTCTTGATATCACCGTAATCTAAATTTGAAACTTGTGTATAAGGCATTTATCGAGTTCTCTCTAGAAAAAATTCTACTGCTACAGGATCATCATCCCTTCCAATAATAGTAAATGCTAATGTGACATCAAATCCATTCTCATCAAAATTTGGTGTTGCAATGACACTATCAACTCGAATACGTGGTTCATAATCACGTAAACATTGCTTGATTTCATTCTGTACTAATGCAGCAGTACCAAAATCTAAAATATCAAATAATAAACGTCGAATATTTGATCCGATCTGTGGTTCAAATAATCTCTCACCCTTATCAGTTAATAATAAATTTATAACCGCTTGTTTAATTGCATTATCATCCTTTAAAACTGATAAGTCACCAGTAATCGGATGCACCGCAAATGATGTATTCAAATCTTTAAATGTCTGAAAACGTTCCGGCACAATTCATCGATACCCTGATCCATATTATTTATAGTCCTAGTTCAGAGCGTTTTTTAAATTTTTTTACCCCCTCTATATGCCCCTACAAGACGTTTCAATGATTTATATGCCCCATGACACCAAGGCATAAAAAAAGACCCCATAGAGGGGTCTAAACGATGCTTACCGACCTTGACCACGATAACGCTTCCTTGCCCCATTACGGGATGTTGCAGCATATTTCGTATGTTGCCCTGAACCTTGTCGAGTTTTCTTTGGTTTGGACTCAATATGTTGACCACCTGTAAGACTTGGACGTTTTGCCATTGTTTTCCTCTTCAGTACCCAATCATTATAACCGATACCTCGGATCTTGTCAACCCCCTCCTAGAATGACTCCCTCTCCACCGATACTAGATACAACTCCTGCTGGTCCATATGGACTTGTTAATTCACTTTGACCAATAATTGCCATCGGTGCATTATTTACAAATACAGTCGCTGATCCTGTACTAATCGTATCAAAATGTAAATCAGCACCTGGTATTGGTGCTGTTTGAAAATGTGGTAAAGTCTGATCCCCTACTCGATGTACATTCTTTCCACCAATAAACACATTCGGACTACATCCAACACCAGGTACTTGATACCCTACAGGAGGAAATCCACCATGCCCTGTAGTACGGTCCTGCGCTCCATATACCGCTGGTTTATTACTCATAATAGATCCAATAAATTAAATCCTTGCTTCTCGATATTTATTGCATACTTTAATCTTTCCTCCGCAAAATTATTATCATTCTCTACTGTCATATGACATGGTATAATCGTATCACCATTAATAATAATATCATAGAAAAATCTTAACTTCTTAATATCACTTGGTTGATATCCTGATACACCACTACATAACTCAATAAATCTCTCTAGTTTATAACTATCTAATTGCTTCGCTGCATCTGGACTTAATGGATACCATGTCTGTGGATTCCATGGTGCTCCTACCTTAATACCATTAGGTCCAAAGATTTCATCTATTGGTCCATACGTATACGTAATACTATCACCACTTAATTTTGCTTTTACATCTGCATACTCTATTATCCATTCACGATCATAAAAATTACGCTCACTATAATATCCACTAATCTTCGCAGGTGCTCCCGCTAATCCAGGTGTTACTACAATAAATGGTTCTAATACACTACCAAAACTATCCCATAATGGACTTATAGGTACTTCATACCCTTCACCACCACTTCGCTCCCAAAAGTCAGAGAATATATCAACTATAGGTTCCTCTAATATACACTTCTTTGGTCCTACAATATTAATATTATTAATTACATCACTTGGATCAGTTGGTGTCGCACTAATCAATAACTCAAATACTTGATATGGTTTGATATACTTCGGTTCACCCTGATTCTCTGGTTTCTTTGCTTCCTCATCAGGTATTAATGGTTTCGGTTTTAATTCAATCGTCGCACTCTCAATATTAGGTAATGGACTCCTTAATGCAGTCGTTGGTAATGGATACGGTCCTACCTGAATACCATCAACTGTTAATATTGCCATGACGACTCTCTAATAACTTTAAACGACTCTCCACTTCATCCAAATATACAGTTACATTACAATGCTCTAATGCCCCAGGAGGTCGATACATTAACTCTAACCCCCTTAACATATTCTCTAATCTCTCAATACGCTCCTCAAGCTTCTGTAAGCGTTCCGAATTCTTGTCCATCAATACTTACCTTCTCACGTTTCTGAATATTATCATACATTGTCTCTACCTGCAATGTTTGATTGATCGCAGTGTCCCGAGCAGCATCTTCAATACGATCCGCAAATTCATTGAAATTATCAAACATCTCCTCTCGTAATGCACCGTCAGGTGTTTGATACCTAATCTTATGCTCAACCTTTTTATCCATTTTTTACCCCGGCGATTTTTTTATTTTCGATGGTTTCATTATTATTTATTTCCTCTAATATATCGAAGGCGCTGGGAAACGTTTGTAGACTGAAAAGACGGTACTTTTTTGGGGTCGCTCGGCCCGCCGCCGATAACATTTAAGGGGGCAAATCACTGCCCCCAGAGTATCATCGAACTGTCAGTGATTGTCTAGGCATTGTTGAATCCACTGTGCAAATTGCTGCATTACATCATCATCGAGCGGGTCACATGTTTGGAAGATAGGTGAATCACTGCGACGTTGTTTGGTAATATTAATGAAGAAAGTTTCGAAGTCAGTCTCATCTTTGAACCAATTCATGCTCTCTTCGTTAACAGCGTTCTGCCCTGAAAATACAGCAGCAGGTACATCAGGGTATGCACGTCGGATCTTATCGAATTCACTACATGCACGATCTAACATAGAAGAATCGACGTAAGTTTTGCCCTCAATGATACACAGCAACTCACCATCTTTGTAGCAGTGAATATCAACCTGTGTACGCTTAAAGTATTTTCCACCCTTGGATTCAATGAGAATATAATCATTATGCTTACACACGATTGTGGGGTCTACAGTGTAAACAATACCCTGTGCAATCGTTTCGTATAGTTTACCCACAGACGCCCTCATTGCACCGCCTGCGTTGTCACTGTTGCGGTATTGTTCATGCAGCGGGGCGATAGTCTCATTATAGAGATTGTGCTGCTGTGTGAGATCGTAGCGGGTGAGAGTAGGCATCAGATAGTGAGAAAAAGTGTGCTGTGGTTAGTGTTAATTAGTGGCGATCACTAATGTTAAACGAACCCCAGGAAACATCAGGGGCAGGGATACGCCCCTCACGAATTGCCTTCGCTCGCTGTGCCTCACGTTGCAACTGTTCAATGTAAGATTTCATGACAGATTGGCAGAGGTCATCGTTAGCGGCAGTGTCGTTAACGTAGA
>Ga0213858_10000597_pt1 | contig 17215 bp, 21 predicted proteins | sample PICome_FD_160122 | JGI IMG/M metagenome (GOLD analysis project Ga0213858, IMG submission 160122) | Coastal seawater microbial communities near Pivers Island, North Carolina, United States - PICO245 | ecosystem: Environmental > Aquatic > Marine > Coastal | place: USA: North Carolina | collected... | reverse complement strand
AGAGACTGGCGTTCTTAATGCGTCATCTAGTACTGCTGTTTTGGTCCGAGGAGAAGCAGATTGGGCAGCTGGTGTTGGTGGTTCTGAGAGATTCCTCTCAAGAAGTGCTGGTACTCATGGTAACGCTCTGTTGGTTGCTGCGGTTGACCGTGGTGCTGATCAGATCCTTACCCTAGCATCCGCACCTGCAACTACTGCTGCTGATACCCCATTCACAACTGTTAGCGGAAAATCAGGAAGAATTTATTCCTGGAACGCTGCAACTCTAGAGTTAGGAGTTATCCTAACTGATCCAACAACCCTTCTCACCACTACTGAAATCTTTGATGAACCAGGCGATGGTGTTGTTACTGGAGTTACTCAAGGTGCATACACTGGTCTCGGATCACAAGCAGGAGTACATACAGTAGATCCTACTGGTGGTAGTGGTACTGGTCTTAGACTAAACGTTACCATTGATGTTAACGGTGCTGTAACAGGAGTTACTATTGTTCAAGGTGGTGTTGATTATGTTGCTACAGAAACAGTAACTGTTGCTGCTGCTGGTCTTGGTACTGGTGCAGTTAACGATCTAACCGTTACCATTGACACAGTAACCAACGACAACATTGCAATCAACAACGTTAAGGATTGGTACACCAATACAACTATTGGTTCAACTGGTCTAAAACTCTCCGCAATTGGTCCTCGTCCTGGCACTTCTGCATTCGCTGCAGATAGAGGTGTTTCATATGACGAAGTACATATCGCAGTTATTGACACAACTGGAGCAGTTTCTGGTGCTGCAAATACAATCCTAGAGAGAAAGACATTCCTTTCTAAGATTTCTGATGCTAAGAGCACAGAGGGTGCAAGCATCTACTACAAGGATATCGTCAACACTGAGTCTGAGTACATCTTCCATGGTGCTGCTCTCACAGGTTTGGTAGAACCAACCCAAGGTGGCGGTGGCGAAGCATGGGGTCAGGCAGCATCTGTACTTTCCTCAGGAGACAAGTTCCTCCTAGCAGCAGTCAATACCAACGCACTTACTGGTGGTACTGATGACTATGCATATACTGCTGGTGAAGTAGCAGCAGCATACGATCTCTTTGCTGATACTGAAGAAACTGAAATTGATTTCCTCCTTATGGGTGGATCAATGGCAGCAGAGGCAGACACTCTAACCAAGGCACAAAAAGTTGTTGCTATCGCAGCAGCAAGAAAAGATTGTGTCGCTTTCGTATCTCCTCACAAGTACAACCAAATTGGTAGTGGCGGATCCGCTCTAAACGCAGCAGATCAAAGAACAAATACAATCAACTTCTTCAACTCGGTAACATCTTCTTCATACGCTGTCCTAGACAGTGGTTACAAGTACATGTATGACCGCTTCAACGATAAGTATCGTTATGTTGCTTGCAATGGTGACGTTGCTGGTCTTTGTGTAAATGTTTCCGAAACAGTTGCTGACTGGATTTCACCAGCAGGTCTAAATCGTGGCGGTATTCGCAACGTAATCAAACTTGCTTACAATCCAAACAAAGCAGATAGAGATGAACTCTATCAAAATAGAATCAACCCAATCGTATCACTTTCTGGTTCTGGCGTTGTTCTATTCGGTGACAAGACAGCACTTGCATCACCTTCCGCGTTTGACAGAATTAACGTTCGTCGTCTCTTCCTCAACATTGAGAAGAGAGTTGAAGGTCTTGCTAAAGGTGTTCTCTTTGAGATTAACGATGGAGTTACTCGTGGCGGATTCCTATCCACCATCAACTCGTACCTCAATGACATCGTTGCACAGCAAGGTATTACCGACTTCCTTGTTATCTGTGATGAAACAAACAACACAGCAGATGTTATTGACCGTAACGAATTCGTTGCAGAACTATTCATTAAACCTGCACGCTCTATCAACTACGTAACCGTAACCTTTACTGCTACTAGAACTGGAGTTTCGTTCAGCGAAGTCGTCGGACGCTGATTTTTTCGTTAAATACCAAAGAAGGAGTAATTAAAACCAATGGCAATCACAAGTAACGTCTCAGGGTTTCTTCAACAAGTAAGACAGGGCGTCAGACCAAACATGTTTCAGGTGGACATCACGTTCCCTGATGGTGTATCTGGAGATTCAGAACTAGCATCATTCATGTGTAAGTCTGCCGCTCTACCAGCGTCTAACGTTGGTGTAATTGAAGTTCCCTTCCGTGGCAGAACGGTAAAAATCGCAGGCGACAGAACCTTTGATAACTGGACCGCGACCTTCATCAACGATAAGGACATGAAGATCCGTAGTTATTTTGAAAAGTGGTTGGAGCAAATCAATACTCACCAAGCAAATACTGCTGGTATTATTGATCCAACTGCATACGGTCGTTCTGTAATGATCAGACAACTAGAGAAGGATTCTTCAGACAATGGTTCTGAACTAAGATCCTACAAACTCTGGTATGCATTCCCAACCAGTGCTTCAGCAATTGATCTTGCTTATGACAGCAACGATCAGATTGAAGAATTCTCAGTTGAATTCCAATATTCATACTGGACTGTTGGAGATGATTCGGATACTACCGCTGGAGATAGCGGAATTGGTATCTCCTAAATAATAGGAGAATTCTGATTTGAATAGTAATGAGTCAATTATTTGGCTTCCAAATCAATCGTAAGGAGGGTCAGAAGGGTCAGTCCCCTGTCCCTCCTTCTGCTGATGAACCAGTTTCAATTGCAGCGGGCGGTTACTTTGGAACGTATGTAGACACAGATGCTACTGCAAGGAACGAGTTTGAATTAATTCGTAGGTACAGAGATATGTCTCTGCATCCTGAGGTAGATTCTGCTGTAGATGAAATTGTTAATGAATTCGTTGTCAGTGATGCTAACGATAGTTGTGTTGAAGTTGATCTCAATAATCTAGAAGTTGGTGCAGGAGTCAAGAAAAAAATTCGTGATGAGTTTGACAAGATCAAACAAATGTTGAATTTTGACAATCGTTCCCACGAAATTATTCGTAGTTGGTATATTGATGGCAAGTTATATTACCACAAGGTAATTGATCTTGATAATCCAAAGAAAGGAATCCTTGAGTTACGCTACATTGATCCGCTCAAGATTCGTAAAGTAAGACAAAAACTTGGAAAGGATACTTCCCAAGACCCAAGAATTAATAGAGCAATCAAAGGAACTGCCCTGGAATATGAATGGGGTAACTACATTGATTACTTCCTATACAATCCCAAAGGATATCTACGAGGCGGAGCTCTCGGTCCTGTCGGTGATATGTCAAACTCCCAAGGAATTAAGATTGCTTCCGATGCAATTGCATTCTGTTCCTCAGGACTACAAGATCTTAACAAGAGAATGCACTTGAGTTTCCTACACAAAGGAATCAAGTCACTCAATCAACTTAGAATGATTGAGGATGCTCTTGTTATTTACAGATTGTCTCGCGCACCAGAGCGTAGAATTTTCTACATTGATGTTGGTAATCTACCTAAAGTCAAAGCAGAACAATATCTCCGCGATGTGATGTCTCGCTATCGTAACAAGCTAGTATATGATGCTAGCACTGGTGAGATCCGTGATGACAAAAAGCACATGAGTATGCTAGAGGATTTCTGGTTACCTCGTAGAGAGGGTGGACGTGGCACTGAGATCACAACCCTACCTGGCGGACAGAACCTTGGCGAACTCAAGGATGTGGAGTATTTTAAAAAGAAACTCTACAATTCTCTCAATCTTCCTCCTTCCCGTCTCACAGACGATAATAAAGGATTCAACCTCGGTAAGACAACTGAAGTCCTCCGTGACGAACTTAAGTTCACGAAATTCATCGGTCGTCTCCGTAAGCGTTTTGGAGAACTCTTCCACGACATTCTTAAAACTCAACTCATCCTCAAAGGAGTAATCTCTCCTGAAGATTGGGATGATATGAAGGAACATATTCAATATGACTTCCTGTTTGACAATCATTTCAATGAGTTGAAAGAACAAGAGATGCTAATGCAACGCATCAACCTTGCAACTCAAATGGATCCCTTTGTTGGTAAGTATTTCTCTATTGAATATATTCGTCGTCAAGTTCTAAATCAGAACGAGAAAGAGTACAAAGAGATTGACAAACAAATGCGCGGAGAGATTGACTCTGGTCTTGCAATGAATCCTGCTGATGTCAATACGTTTGACATGATGGATCGCCAGAACCAAGCTTTCGCTCCTGAAATTCAAGCGCAACAGGCGGATGATACGCAAGCAAGAAGTCAAGAAGACGCTGAAATTGCACATCAACGTCAACTACAATTAGCAAAAGCGCAACCTAAACCTTCTACAGATACTAAATAAAGAATAACGTCATGGATAATACAATGGATCAGGTTAATCCTGAATCGGAAGTCGTGAACATCGTATCTGCTATCGCAGACAACGAAAGGGCAAAAGCAATTGATGCAATCCAAGATTTGCTCTATGCAAAAGCATCAGACTCACTGTCTTCTTACAAGCAGACAGTTGCCAACACCTACTTTGATGAACCAGTAGAAGCGGAAACCAATGAAACTGATAACGGAACAGATTGAAGATGTACAAGTCATCACCGAAGGCACTGGTGCTGACAAAAAATTGTACATTGAGGGTGTCTTTCTTCAGTCCGAACTGAAGAATAGAAATGGTCGTGTCTACCCTTTCCAAGTTTTGGAAAGAGAAGTAAACCGTTACAACGAAGAGTATGTTAAAACTAAGCGTGCTCTTGGTGAGTTGGGTCACCCTGATGGTCCTACTGTCAACCTTGATAGAGTCTCCCACAGAATTACCGAACTTAGATCAGAAGGTAATAACTTCATGGGCAAAGCTCAAATCCTAGATACTCCCATGGGTAAGATTGCAAAATCTCTCCTAGGTGAAGGTGTACAACTTGGTGTATCCTCACGCGGAATGGGAAGTATTGACAGACGTGAAGACACCGCGTATGTCATGGATGACTTTATGCTAGCAACCGCAGCAGACATCGTTGCAGACCCTTCTGCCCCAGATGCTTTCGTCAACGGAATCATGGAAGGTAAAGAGTGGGTCTGGGATAATGGAATCCTTAAGGAGTCCAAGGTTGCTAAATATCAACGTTACATGAGCGAGTCTACTCGCCAAAACCTAGAGGAGAGAACGCTTGAAGTGTTCCAAAACTTCCTCGCAGGTTTGTAATTTAATAAATAAACAATAGATAATCATAAGATTTACGGAAGGACTCAAAATGTCAGACATGTTAAACGAAAAGTTTGAGGAGTTTCTGGGCGAGCAGGAAATCGTTATGGAAGCGGGAGCACAGGATCCCATGCCTCGTGTAACTGCTTCAGTAATTCCTGGTACAGGTTCAGATCCCGCAGCAGTTTCGGGTGATCCACAACAGCGCGGCGGCGGCAAAGACCCAATGCCTACTGTTCCTACATCGGTTGCCCCCAATCAGTCACAAACTGATCTTGGTGGTTCCCAGTCTGAACCCCTTCATTCCAATAAGGAAGAAGGTGAAGAAAACCCTGGCGCTAAGGCAGCAGCACCTGTCTCGCAAGACAGCAGCGAAACCTCAACCGCTGGCAAACCTGGCAAAGATCCTATGCCTACAGTTGGCGCGGATGCAGCATATGCAACCAGCGTTGGTCCCGACGTATCTTATCCTATCAAACCCGCATTTGAAGACCTTGACGTTTCTGACGACGTTAAAGCTCTTCTTGAGGGAACCGAACTCTCCGAAGAATTTGCAGAGAAAGCAAAGACCATTTTTGAGGCAGCAGTCAAAGCAAAGATCTCCGAAGAGTATGACAAGCTTGTAGAACACTTCGGTAACGAACTAGAGAAGCAACTTGAATCTGCTAAGGCAGAACTCTCTGAGGAAGTTAACGGAACTGTGAACTACGCAGTCACACAATGGCTAGAGGAAAACCAAGTAGCTGTTGATCGTGGCATCAGAAATGAGATTACTGAAGACTTCATTGCAGGTCTCAAGAATCTCTTTGAAGAGCACTACATCTCTATCCCCGACGACAAAGTTGACGTGGTAGAGGGTATGGCAGATTCTATTCGTGAAATGGAAGAGCGCCTTGACGAACAGGTCAAAGCAAATGTGAAACTACAAAATCGTCTTAACGAGTCGGCAAAAATCAATATTCTGTCCACTGTGTCGGAAGGTCTCGCTGATACTCAGAAAGAAAAACTCGCAGCACTTGCTGAGGGTCTAGAGTTCGTTTCGGAAGAATCGTTCGCTAAGAAAGTTGCTACTATCAAGGAGTCTTACTTCAAGGAAGCAGCAGCACCTGCAGCAGAGGTTGCAGATGAAACTCCAGTTGAGTCAGAAGAAATGGCACCAGCAATGGCAGCATATCTTCAGGCAATGAATCGCTGGAAGTGATTATTAATTAACCCCTATTTTTCCTATCGGAGCTAAAAATGTTTAACTCACAAGCTCTAACAGAAAAGTGGGCACCTGTTCTAGGTCATGAAGGCTCAACCGCCATCACCGACAACTATAGAAAGAGTGTTACCGCTGTTCTGTTAGAAAACCAAGAAAGATTTATGCGCGAAGAGCGCGGTATGCTAGCAGAAGCTGGTGGTGCTGCAGGTAACTCTGCTGGTGCTATTGGTGGTAATGCACTCTCAGGTTCAGGTCTAACCACCCAGACTGGTGGTCTTGCTGGATTTGATCCTGTAATGATCAGCCTCATCCGTCGTGCAATGCCTAACCTCGTTGCATACGACATCTGCGGCGTTCAACCAATGTCTGGTCCTACTGGACTAATCTTCGCAATGAAGTCACACTACGAAGGTCGTGGTGGCGTTGAGGCACTATACAACGAGCCTGACAGCGACTTCTCTGCAGGATTTGACGCAACTGCAAACGCATATGACACTTCGTCACCTGTTGCAGGTAGCGATCCTGGTCTCCTCAATGATTCCCCTGCTGGAACCTATGAGCGTGGCGCAACCCCAATGGCACGTGAAGATGCTGAAGCTCTAGGTGAGAGCGGCAAACTCTTCCGCGAGATGTCATTCAGCATTGAGAAGACTTCTGTGACTGCGAAGTCCAGAGCTCTCAAAGCAGAATACACTCTAGAACTAGCACAAGACCTCAAGGCGATTCATGGTCTTGATGCTGAGCAGGAACTTGCTAACATCCTTTCTAGCGAGATCCTTGCTGAAATCAACCGCGAAGTTGTTCGTACTGTATACACCATCGCTAAGCCTGGTGCTCAGAACAACGTTGCTAACGCTGGTCGTTTTGACCTTGACGTTGACTCAAACGGCAGATGGTCCGTTGAGAAATTCAAGGGTCTAATGTTCCAGATTGAGCGTGACGCTAACGCAATCGCACAGGAAACTCGTAGAGGAAAGGGCAACTTCATCATCACTTCTGCTGATGTTGCTTCTGCTCTTGCTATGAGTGGCACCCTTGACTATTCCTCAGGTCTAACTGGCGCTGGTGGTCCTTCCATCGGTGAAGTTGATGACACTGGAAACCTCCTAGTTGGCACCATGAACGGTCGCATTAAGGTCTACGTTGATCCTTATTCCGCGAACGTCTCTAGCGACCACTACTACGTTGTTGGTTATAAGGGTACTTCCCCATATGACGCAGGTCTTTTCTACTGCCCATATGTACCCCTCCAGATGGTCAGATCAATCGGTCCTGACACCTTCCAACCAAAAATTGGATTTAAGACTCGCTACGGCATGGTTGCTAACCCATTCGTTGTTCAGTCTAATGGTACTCCTGATGCTGAAGCACTCACTGCTTCACGCAACCAGTACTATCGTCGTGTTAGAATCAACAACCTCATGTGATTCTCGTTCACAAATCAACACCAGGGGGACCGAAAGGTCCCCTTTTTTATTAAATAGTATTAGTATGAACTAGTATTATGCCACGTGGGAGACTGCTGAAGATTGACATTCAAGCACGAGTTCTTAAACTAAAGAATGATCTATATGAAGGAAAATACAACGGTGCCAGTGAAGAGTGGATGGAGGGCGCACATTATCAACTAAATCAAGTTTTAAACATCATAGACGAGTACGGTTCTTAATGGAAAGAGACGAAAGAAGAGAGTTTTACAAAGGTCTACGAGAAAGAATTAAACAGTTGAGAATGGGTCACCTCTTTGAGGAACCTTGTCCCATGTACGAACCTGAGTGGGACGATGATTTATGGGACTGTAGATTAACTTACGATCAGGATGACGAAGAATGAAATCTCAATATACATTACTTCTATGTTTCACACCTCTGGCAATTATCTACATAGTAATGAAACTTGCCGTATGGATGTCTGCTGTTAATGCTGAGTCTGATTATGTCCGACAAGAACCTTTACGCAAACGAGGACCCTTTGTGGAGAACCCGTATGCTGATGTTGATGAGGAAGAAGAAGAATATGGAGATCGCACAGACTATAGATGATGCTCTATATGAATGGTATTCCGAGCAAGGTAGAGAAGTTCCTGCATGGAAAAAATCTGATCCTAAGTGGTGGCAAGAGTATTTAAAATCTCTAGGAATGGATCCGAACAACCCATGAATGAAGATGATAACGAATTAGAATTTGATTACCAAGTAGGTTTGAAGATAGAAGACATCCATCTTCTACATCATTGTGTGTTGAAAAGAATTGAAACCTGGGAGGGATCTCCTTCTAGACATCCAACAGAACAAGAACACTTGTGGTATTTAAGAGACTCTCTGTATAGGATGATTCTTGAATACAAGTTTGACAACATGTAATAAATACAAGTAGCTTGGGAAGTTGACATGCCTGCTGAATGGATTTCAGAGCAACCTACAAATAGAAATTTTTTATCGCCAGTTGGATTTCTACTAGATTTAGAAATCTTTGACGGTGTAGATTTCTTTTGTCAAAGTGCAAGCATCCCAGAGATTGCTATGCCTTTTGCTGAAGTTCAGACACCATATAGAAACGTCCCCATTGTTTCCAGTGGTGGCGTCTCTTATGGAGATTTAAATGTAAGGTTTATTATTGATGAGGATTTAAAAAATTACCTTGTCGTCCACAACTGGATCAAAGAGTATGGTCTAGCAGAAAAGAGAGCAGACAATGCAGATGCATATTCAAATGCAAGACTGCAGATTATGACATCTCACAATAATGTGAATCATGTTGTAGAATTTAGAAACATGTTTCCTGTTAGCTTGTCTAGTGTTCCGTTTGATGCTACAGTTGGAGACATAGAATATCTGCTTGCGGACGTAACGTTCAAGTTTGAGACCTATACAATTCGCGATGAGAACTTTAAAGCACTTTCATGAATTTTGAAACCCTTCGTAATAAATTTGAAAAACTGAGAGAAGACTGGGCAGAAGATTCTGCAGTTGACTTTCAATTCAAGAACAAACAGTATAGCACAGATCTAGGACAACTCGCTCTAGACATCCCTTTTCAGCATAATAAATACTTAAACCATTACACTGACATTCAGCAGATCAAAACCTCGCTGGAGTTTGAGATCCGCAAAGTGGTTAAAGAGAAGCGTGAGTATTACTCTGGCGAGGCAGACGCTAAGACATACGCCGCTAAACCATTTGGATCATCTATTAAGACTTCCGAAAAAATGAAAGTTTATCTAGAGTCTGATGATGAGATCATCAACCTAGAAGCAAAAATTAAATACTTGGACCAAATGCTCTACTGGTTGGACCAAGTTATGAAGCAAATTTCCAATAGAGGGTTTCAGATCAAGAGTGCCATTGAGTGGGAGAAATTTGTAAATGGACAATGATGACCACCCTGAGTATTAAGAAGAAGAACGAAGTCTACATTACTATTAATTCCAAGGAACCACATGTCCATCACGAGTTGGCGGACTACTTTACATTTGAGGTTCCCGAAGCAAAGTTCCTAAAGAAGAATCCCAGATACAAATACTGGGATGGAACTATTCGCCTGTACTCTCCTGGTACGGGTGAGTTGTATCATGGTCTAATGAAGCACTTGCAAGTGTGGGCAGACGAAAGACAATATACAATTGAATATGAAAAAAACGACTGGTACGGAGATGTAGAGGACGATAATAAATTCGTGTCTCCTGCAGGCGTTAAAACTTTTATGGACAAAATTGTCCGACCAGAAATTAAACCTCGTGACTACCAATATCGCGCAGTCTACGAAGCTATTAAATATAACAGAAAACTTTTACTTTCGCCTACGGGTAGTGGTAAGTCTCTGATGATCTATTCCCTCGTCAGATACTACACTGCTACCAGCAAGAAAACGCTCATCATCGTACCTACTACGTCCCTGGTAGAACAGATGGTCAATGACTTTAACGATTATGGGTGGAATGCTGACGACCATGTGCATAAGATATATTCGGGCAAAGATAAGAATACTGATAAACCAATCATTATTTCCACCTGGCAATCAATCTACAAATTCCCCAAGAGATACTTTGATGACATTGACTGTGTTATCGGTGATGAAGCACACCTATTTAAGTCCAAGTCACTCACTGGAATTATGACTAAACTACACAATGCCAAGTACCGTTTCGGTTTTACTGGAACACTTGATGGTAGCAAGACGCACAAGTGGGTACTTGAAGGATTGTTTGGAGATTGTGAGAGAGTTACTAAAACAGATGATCTAATTAAATTAGGTTATCTGTCTAAGTTTAGAATTAAAGTACTACTTTGTAAACATGCTCCGCAACACTTTGAATCATATCACGATGAGATGGAGTATTTGGTAACTCATACTGGTAGAAATAACCTGATTAAAAATCTGGTTAATGATTTAAAAGGCAATACTCTTGTCCTCTTTAACTATGTAGAGAAGCACGGAGAACCACTTTACGACTTAATAAATAATACCATAGACCCTGAACGAAAACTCTTTTTTGTTCATGGCGGAACAGATGTAGAAGACCGAGAAGAAGTTCGTCAGATTACTGAGACTGAGGACAACGCTATTATCATTGCATCATATGGCACCTTCTCAACAGGTATCAACATCAAACGTTTGCATAATATCATCTTTGCTTCCCCCAGCAAATCACGAATCCGTAATCTCCAGTCCATCGGACGTGTCCTCAGAAAAGGTGACGGCAAAGATATGGCAACACTATACGACATCGCTGATGATATCGGCGGACAAAATTATACCTTGAGACATCTTAATGAAAGAGTCAACATTTATAATGACGAAAACTTTAAGTATGAGGTTATTAAAGTAAACCTTAGAGCTGGATAATATGGAAGAAGAATTCCTAGCAACTATAAAATTAGTAACAGGTGAAGAGATTGTATCCAAAGTCTCTTACATGCCAGACGATGACAGTCTCGTTTTAGAGAATCCTATGGAAGTTACTTATATTGATCAACAAAAAAGAGCGGCGCGAGTAACAGGGTTCTCACTGACTGAATGGATTCACTCAACTTTTGATCATATGTTTGTTTTACCAAAACAACATGTTCTTACAATGACAGAAGTTGAAGACAAACGAATTGAAAAGTTCTATAATGAGTCAGTTGAAAAACACATCAATCAGTTGACAACATTCAAAGAATCTTTTGAACCACAAAAGTTCTCGCGACAGATGGGACATCTAGGTTCAATTAAAGAAACCAAGAATAAATTAGAAGATCTATTTAATAGAAGCTAATAGCTACAACTTCTCTTGAACCCTGACAGAGTTAGTCTACTAAGTTTATGAGCAGTTGTCAAGCCTTGACAATTGGTTTGTTATGAACTAAACTTAAAACATCAATCAAAGTTCTCATGAAGAAAAAGACAGAGTATTACGTCAACAACAAAGAATTCCTTGAGGCGATCTCTGTCTATCGGAATAAAGTGATTGCTGCTAAAGAAGCAGGAAAACCAAGACCACGTGTCCCAAACTACATTGGTGAGTGCTTTCTGAAGATTGCTACACACCTATCATACAAACCAAATTTTGTCAACTATATGTTCCGCGAGGACATGATCTGCGATGGTATTGAGAACTGCCTGCAGTACATTGATAACTTTGATCCAGAAAAATCTAAGAACCCTTTTGCTTATTTTACTCAGATCATCTATTACGCTTTCTTGCGTAGGATTCAAAAAGAAAAGAAGCAGATGGAAATTAAGACTAAAATTATTGAGCGTTCTGGATATGATGAAGTCATGCATACCGACAGATACGAAGGTAATATGTCAGGTATGAACGCTTCTTATTCAGACATGGGTAGCATCAAAGAAAACATTGAAATTAAAATGAACCGATGAGCACTAGAACTTTCGTAGACAGTAAAGGTAACACTTGGGAATGGGAAGAAACTAAAGAAGTAAAAGAGGCAGTAGAGAAACTGCATAGAACAATTAGTGAACTTGAAAAAACCGCACCTGACTATGGAGTTGGTAAGTGAGTGAGCATCCAGAAATTTCAGAACATGAATGGTTTGACACACCTTGGGGAGAATTTCGTGTTGAACAAAAACGATTTGGAACGTGGACTAGCTATCGTAAGGATGGTGAGGCGCTCATCACCTCACTCACGAGGGAAGTTTGCATTTCAGGAACAAGATTTCACATGGAAGGTGTTGCCACTAACTGGGCAAACTGCACAACATCCAAACCTTTTGATGGAACAGTTGGAGGAAAATTATGAAGATCGCTCTGATCACAGACCAGCATCTTGATGGACGTAAAGGTTCTCTGGCGTTCTGGAATTATTTTCAAAAATTCTATGACGAGATCTTTTTTCCTACTCTTGAAAAAGAGGGTGTCCGCACCATCATTGATCTGGGCGACACTTTTGATAACAGAAAGTCTATGGACTTTAATACTTTTAATCGTGTTAATGAAAATTATTTCAAACGATTGACAGATTATAAGGTCCACATGATTCTGGGTAATCATTGTACCTATTACAAAAACACCAACAGAATCAACTCGCCAGAGTTGCTGCTAGAACAATATAAAAACATCAACATCTATGCTTCACCTGAAGAGATTACTCTTGGTAGCAAAAAGTTTTTGATGATGCCATGGATCAATCAAGAAAACAAAGCAGAATGTCTGAAACTAATCTCTAGTAGTGAAGCGGACATCATGTGTGGTCACCTTGAGTGTGATGGTTTTGAAGTCACACCAGGCATGAAGTTTGACGGAGGTTTCAAAGTCTCTGACTTTAAAAACTTTAAGCGTGTATGGTCTGGGCATTTCCATCACAAATCAAAGCATGGCAATGTTCAATACCTAGGCAACCCCTATCAGATGTTCTGGAATGATTATAAAGACACTCGCGGATTCCATATCTACGATACTGAAAGTGACAAACTTAAGTATATCAAGAACCCGTTTGAAATCTTTGAGAAAATCTTCTATGACGACGCCAGTGTGGACTACAACAAACAAGATGTGTCTGATTATAAGGACAAGTACATCAAGCTCATCGTTGAAGAGAAACGAGACTACCAAATGTTTGAAACATTGGTTGATCGTCTTTACAACGTAGGTGCTCATGACGTTAAAATTGTTGAAACACTAGTTGACGCAGACACTGTAGATGATGTAGAATTAAATACGAAAGATACATTGACTTTGTTGTCTGAATATATTGATGAGATTGATCTACAGGTAAGTAAATCCGACCTGAAGAAACTAATGCAATCTCTCTACATAGAATCATGCGAAGTTACGTAGATGAATGTTCATAATCACACTGAGAGATCAACCATCTGGGATCTATTCCGTCTTCAATGAAAAGGAAGATCGGATAATTCCTATTTTTGAAGAAGAAGATGATGCTCTTAGGTATCTTTTTCATCTTGAAGAAAACGATGACACTCCTGACCTGGAAGTTGTTGAAGTTGACAATGAAGCAATCGTACTCGCATGTAGATCACAAGGTCAAAAATTTTCTGTTATAACAGCTGACGACTTTATAATCCCACCCGCAGATTTAGAATGATTATCTTTGAAAAAATCCGTTGGAAGAATTTTCTCTCTACGGGTAATGTGTTTAGTGAAGTAGATTTAGAAGCAGGCAGAACAAATTTAATTGTTGGAACTAACGGAGCAGGTAAGAGCACCATTTTGGATGCTCTTACTTTTTCTTTGTTTGCAAAACCATTTCGTAAGATCAGCAAGAGTGCATTGGTCAATACTATCAATGACAAAGATTGTTTGGTTGAAATTGAATTTCGTATTGGTAAAGTAGAATACAAAGTTGTTCGTGGTATCAAACCAAACAAGTTTGAAATCTATCAGAACGGTCAACTGTGGAATCAAGAAAGCACTGTTGTAGAACAACAGAAAAATTTTGAGAACAATGTTCTTAAAATGAACTACAAATCATTCACGCAGATTGTTGTATTGGGATCATCTACATTCGTCCCATTCATGAAACTTCCTGGTGGTCAACGTCGTGACATTATTGAAGACATCTTGGATATTCAAGTGTTCTCTACGATGAATGTTCTCCTCAAAGATAAGATGAGAGAGAACAATGAAGAACTTCGTGACATTGATTATCAACTTGATCTTCTGAAAGATAAGATTGAAATGCAGAAGTCGCATATGATGACACTGCAGCAGAGAACTCAGGAAGAGATTGATCGTAAAGAAGAAAAAGTTAAAGAGTATAAAAAAACTGAACTCCAAGGTGCCGAAGATGTTGCAATTCTAACACAACAAATCGGAATTCTTAATGAAGAAATGCAAGAGTATCAAAAGTCTAATGAGAAATTGCAAAAGTTGAACACATACATGATTAAGTTGACACATAAACTTAACGCATGTAAGAAAGAACATGAGTTCTTTGAGACTAACCATGTGTGTCCTACATGCACACAAGAACTGTCAGAAGAGTTTCGTAATGAAAAACTAGAGGCGGGACAGTCTAAGGTTGATGAGATGAATATTGGTTATGAAGATCTAGAGAAAGCAATTCAGGAAGAACAATCCAGATTTGCAAAGTTCACTGAACTGTCTACTGAAGTCAACAACATCAACACTACAATTTCACAAACCAACTTTCAGTTGATGACTGTTCGTAAACAAGTGGAAGCACTGCAAGACGAGATCAAAGAACTTGCTGGTGATAACGTTGATAAAAAAGCAGAGTATAATAAACTGCAACTTCTTATTGATAAAAAGAAAACTTTAAATAAAGATCATTCTAATTTAAAGCAAGACCGAGATGTTTTAATAACAGCAGGTCAACTTCTTAAAGACAATGGAATCAAGTCTAGGATTATCAAGACTTATCTTCCCACAATGAATAAGTTGATTAACGATTTCTTACAAAGAATGGAGTTTTATGTCAACTTTACCCTTGATGAGAACTTTGATGAGATAATCAAATCTAGATATCGTGATGTTTTTTCCTATGACAGTTTTAGTGAAGGAGAGAAAGCTCGTATTGATATCGCTTTGTTGCTTACTTGGCGTTCTATTGCTAAGCTCAAGAATTCTGTGGATACTAACCTACTGATCTTGGACGAGATCTTTGATGGATCTCTTGACCAGTCTGGTACATCTGATCTAGGATGGATCCTTCGTAACTTTGATGAAAGCACCAAGGTGTTTGTTATCAGTCATAAACAAGGTCTGGACGATAAGTTTGATAGAACCATCTCTGTGGAGAAGGTCAAGAACTACAGCGTCCTGACGGAGACAGTTAATGAAGTGACACACGGACTGGTTGGCTAACTAGTTTCTTTGTTATGATGTATACATCAGACACAAAGACACATGCAAACCCAAGAGATCAAAGGAAACCTTGCCCGCCTTCTCGCTACTGAGAACCTGATTGTAGAGCATCGCAAAACCTCTACTGCAATGTTTGACGTTGATCGTCGTGTCTTGACTCTGCCGATGTGGGACAAAGCATCTGGTACAGTCTACGACATGCTGGTTGGTCATGAGGTAGGACATGCTCTATTCACTCCTAACGAAGACTGGCGTGATGTTGCCGACTGCCCCAAAGATTTTGTGAACGTCATTGAGGACGCTCGCATTGAGAAACTGATGAAGCGTAAGTTTCCTGGTCTCCGCAAGTCTTTTGCTGGTGGTTACAAGGAACTGAATGACATGGACTTCTTCAGTATTCTTGACGAAGATCTCAGCACCTTCAGTCTGATTGACCGTATCAATTTGCATTTCAAGATTGGTGCTAGCGCCATGATTCCTTTCTCTATTGAAGAGAAAGTGTTTGTTGCTCGCACTGATCTTGCAGAAACTTTTGAAGATGTACTGAAGATTGCTGAAGACGTATACAATTTCAGCAACCAGACTGAAACAGTCATGGAGATGCCTGCTCAACAACCTCAAGAAGAGGGTGAAAACGAAAGCACCGATGCCGAACAATCTGAGCAGCAATCTGAAGAGAAAACTGAGTCGCAGTCTAGCGAGGAGACTGACCAACCTGACACCAATCCACAGAGTTCTGGTGGCGGTGCATCATCTTCTGGTGGTGTAGATCTAGAAGATGTTCGTGACGACTGGTATGACGATGAAGGAAATCTTACTGACGAAGGTTCTGAAACTTCTGAAACTCAGCGTTCCTTTGATAGTGCTGCTGAGAAACTTTCTTCTCCTTCTTCTTATGGCAGAAACCCCATATATGTTGAACTTCCTAAGACTGTCAACATAGATAATATTGTTGTTGATTGGACTACTCTGCACGACTGGATTGATACAAATGCAGTTGAATCCGAAAGGTATGAAGACGTTGACAACCTCTATTACGAGTTCCGTAAGCAGTCACAAAAGGAGGTAAACTATCTTGTTAAAGAGTTTGAGTGTCGTAAGTCTGCTGACGCTTACGCTCGTGCTGGTCAATCTAAAACTGGTGTGCTTGATACTGCAAAGTTACACACTTATCGTTATAACGAAGACATCTTCAAGAAAGTAACTGTTCTTCCTGATGGTAAAAACCACGGTTTGCTATTCCTGCTTGACTGGTCTGGTTCTATGTCTAATGAGATTCTTGCAACTGTCAAGCAAGTTCTGAACCTGACTGCTTTCTGTAAGAAAGTGCAGATTCCATTTGAAGTTTATGCATTTACTAATGATTGGGTAATTGCAAAACGTGCTATGTCTGGCGACACAGGTTATATTGACTATGATTATCCTGGTGTTGAAAAGAACGTTGTGTATATCAATGATGAATACTTTCACTTGATGAACTTTGTTTCTTCTCGTTCTAACGCTCGTGACTATGAGCGTATGTGTAAGAACCTCTGGCGTGAAGCATCT
>Ga0213858_10000593_pt1 | contig 17270 bp, 19 predicted proteins | sample PICome_FD_160122 | JGI IMG/M metagenome (GOLD analysis project Ga0213858, IMG submission 160122) | Coastal seawater microbial communities near Pivers Island, North Carolina, United States - PICO245 | ecosystem: Environmental > Aquatic > Marine > Coastal | place: USA: North Carolina | collected... | reverse complement strand
CAGGGTCTCACCTGGTTCTCACCCGATGAAGAGCAGATGCTGGTGTCACGAGCCCAGCTCAAGGCCAGGATCATGGGGGCCCTCGGTGGTCGAGCCGCTGAAGACGTGGTGTTTGGCCATCAGGAGGTCACCACTGGTGCTGGTGGCGACATTCAGCAGGTGGCCTCGATGGCTCGTCAGATGGTCACACGCTTTGGCATGAGTGACCTTGGACCGATGTCCCTCGAGGGAGGCAGTCAGGAAGTATTCCTTGGTCGCGACCTGATGACCCGTAGCGACGTGTCCGATGCGATCTCACGTCAAATCGATGAACAGGTGCGGGCCATTGTGAAGCGTTGCTACGAAGAGACCGTGACTCTGGTGCAGGCCAATCGCGACCTGATGGATCGCCTGGTCGAACGCCTGATCGAGATCGAAACCATGGACGGTGACGAATTCCGCGACATGGTGGCCAAAGCGACAACGATCCCTGAGAAAGAGCGATTTTCACCTGTGCTTAACCCTTGATCTGGTTTGCGGGCTCCTTTTGTTCCTAAGTTGACGTGGATTCACACCGAAGCATGAAGGACGATGGGACCCGCTCTCCCATGGAGGGATTCAGTAGCTTCCGCGGCGACAACTGGAGCCCTCAGCGCTTGATCTTTCACCAGAACCTGGAACAATTTGCCGAGCGCGTCGGCTTGATCGTGGGTCTTCAAGCCAACGGCAAAATTGATCAGGATGCGGCCTATGATGAAATTAAATCGCTGTGGGCCGAGTTAAAAGAAAGCAAAAAAGACCTTCTCAAATAGAAGGTCTTAGAGTTAATCGCTTACTATCAATAAAATGAACTCACTTTGAGACCCAGGGCCACCACTAAACCGAGTGGACTGGCCGGCGGTTAATCACTGAATCAATCAATCCATAGGTCACAGCATCATGGGGTGACATAAAAAAGTCGCGGTCGGTATCCACCTGAATTTTCTCCAGGGGTTGGCCGGAACGTTCGGCGAGCTCTCGGTTGAGCTTATCTTTCAGGAAAAGAATCTCATCAGCCTGGATGCGGATATCGCTGGCCTGCCCTCGGGCACCACCCAGAGGCTGGTGAATCATGATGCGTGAATGCTGCAGACTGCTGCGCTTGCCTTTGGTGCCGGCACAGAGAAGAAAGGCGCCCATGCTGGCTGCAAGACCGACACAGACCGTATGCACATCGGGTTTGATATGTTGCATCGTGTCAAAAATCCCCAGGCCGTCGTAGACGGATCCTCCAGGCGAGTTGATATAGAGATAAATGTCTTTGTCGGGATCTTCTGCTTCAAGGAAAAGCAGCTGGGCCACAATGCGATTGGCCGAATCACTGGTGACAGGCTCACCGAGAAATACAATCCGCTCCCTGAGAAGACGGGAATAAATATCAAAGGCCCTTTCTCCCCGGCCCGATTCCTCGATCACGATCGGGATCATGCTGCTCCAGCGTCAGATCCCCCGATCTTAACGGCGCCATCAGCGACGCTAAGGTCGTTGGCATCTTCTTTCCGTGCCAACGTTGGCTGAGCATCAGACCATTGCTGACAGCAAGCGCGCCTTTCACACCGCCTTCCCATTTGTAATTCCTCCGCTCTATCGGCGAACGGCCGACGAGCTGCTTGTGGAGCTGCACTTGCTCAGCCATCAGCAGCAGTTTCAGGTGGACGCCCTGTTTGCTGTGGGCTTGCGTCAAGTGTTTCGCGCCTTCACCCGCGGCTACAAACCGGAGCAGCACCTGGCCCCTCTGTTTGAAGCCCTCTGCAGCAGCACCGGCTTCCATGCAGCCGAGCTGGAAAGCCTGGCCGATCAGAGCGAAACCGCCGTGCGAGGCCATTCCATTCAGGAGGTGCGCCATTGGCTTGAACATGGAGGCGATGGTGCCCCGGCTCCCCTCGCCTCCGTTCTGCAACGGGCCGATTGCAGCAGCTTCCACTACTCACGCCTGATGGCCGTGGGTCTGCTCAGCCTCCTTGCGGAAGCCCAGGGTGATCAAGCGGACCCAGAGCAACTGCGCAAACTGGCCCATGAGTTGAGCGGACCGCTTGGATTTGCCCAGACCAGGGTAGAAAAGGATCTCGGTCTGTACGCCAGCAACCTCGACAAAATGGCCCAGGCGGTGGAACTGATGGAGGAGACCTTGGCGGCGGAACGCCGCAAACGGGAGCGACAGCAGCAGGAGGCTGCTAGTAGCTGAGGCTCAGGAGCCAAATCTGAGTTGACCGTCACATCGCAGCCAGTCCGCTCCCATCGTCCCCCCTGGGAGCGGACTGAGCTCAAGGAAGAGGACGCCTGCGTCGCGCACCGCCTTGGGCCAACGGCCAGGAAGCAGCTGCAACGCCTGCAGTTGCTTCGGCCGGGCCTGCAACTGCAGCCCCTGCGCAGGTGTCATCGTGGCCGGCGTGCGCCAGGGGGAGTCGGCAGGTGGCCGCCCCAGACCGATGCTGAGCAGAGCCGGAGCAGGCTGTCCTTTCCTCGCGATCCATCGCCAGCCACCCACCAGAGGGCTCTCAGGCCGCTGGGGATCCTCGAACAGCACCTCGCCTGGTGGGGTGTCGGATTGGGCGGCGAGGCCCCGCTCGATCAAACGACTCTCAATGCGTTCAAGGCTGCGTCGCCAGCGCGTCTCGTCTCCCGGAAGAGGAATCTGGATCTCCAGACCGGCCTGAAACGGCCCCTTCGCCTGCCCAATCAATTGCAGGGCAAAGGGCCGGCTCGACAAGGTGGAGCGCGCTTTCTGATCGATGCCGTAGTCCTCCTCCAGAGGGGTCTGAATGATCCGCCGTGACAACAGGGCACCGAGCACATCCGCCAGTTGAGGTCCGCGCAGGCTCAACAGAGTCTGGGCCGGCAACGGCTCAGGCTGGGGCCCGGGATCAGCTCGGTCCGCCTTGAATGTGGCGGGTGCAGCCGCAAGGGGGCGACGACCCACCACCCCCTGCCACTGCAAGGCACGCGCCTGAAGCTCCAGCGACAAACAACCATGGCTGGCCCGTTGCAGGAGGGGCGCGAGAGAGCCACCGACCGAGGCCAGACCGTCGGACGACCAGAACACCGCGGGCCCCTGCTGCAAACGGCTGAGGCAGTTCCTCTGCAGAGGCGACGTTGCCGGCGACGCCCCGGCAGCCTTGAGTCGCTGCAGCAATTGCTGGCGATGCAAGGGATCGGCAGCGGTCGCAAGAACCCCCTGAACCGGGGTGAGCATCAGACCCGAGCGATCGGCCGCAGGCAGCAGCGTGGAGGGAAGCACGAGATAGGCCTCCCCGTCCGTACTCCACGCCTGCCACCAGATCGCCGAACCTTGGCGATTCCAGAGTTCCTTCGCCCTGCGCAGACCAAGCCTCTGGGTCCAGAGCTCGGGCACGGGCCGACTGGAGTCTCCGCGGAAACCCTGCAGCAACTGAGTGGCGGCCATCAGGCGACTGAGGCCTGCCTGTTGGGATGGAACAAGGCGGTGGCTTGTAGCGGAGTGACGCCACAAACCCACAGCGCCACTGCAGGTGAGCAGCAGAACTCCTCCAATCGTGAAAGGGCGGGCATACAGCTGATGCTTCAGCCTTTCCGCGCAGTGCCTCGCCGCCGCCGCCGATCGCGCCATTCAATGGTGGAGAGATAAATCACGGCCACGCTCACGAACACGAGCAGCGCAGCCGCAGTGAGAGCCAATGCCTGACCCAGACCGGGATTGAGCAGAACCTCGTGCACCTCAGAAGAAGTTCAGAGTGCCGTCGCCGTTACGACCCCACACCACCATGGCGATGGAAAAACTGAACACAGCGGCCAGGGAGGCCCAGGCAAGGGTGAACAGCATGGTGATGCAAGCGAATGCTGAGACTTTAACGAGGCCCAGGCCCGGATTCGCCAGCGCACCTGATTGCACCCCATGACCGTTACACCTTCAGGCACAGCCACCGTGCTGGACCGAGCCACCAGCCGAAGCGATTACCCTCAGGCGCGGGTGATCGTGCTCGACGACGACGTCAACACCTTTCAACACGTGGTGAATTGTCTGTGTCGGATCATTCCAGGGATGGGATCCGAGCGCGCCTGGGATCTAGCCCACCGCATTGATGGCGAAGGGGCTGCTGATGTGTGGTCTGGACCACTGGAGCAGGCCGAGCTGTACCACCAGCAGCTGAGCGCCGAGGGGCTGACAATGGCGCCACTCGAGCGCTGCTGAGGAGCGGAGCCAGCCATGACCGCAGCCACCACAGGTCCGGAGGCACTCCGCCCCAGCCAACGCCTTGGCTGGATCGATCTGATGCGCCTGAGCCTGTTTCAGGCCTGTCTGGGCACGCTGGCGGTGGTCTTCACCGGCATGTTCAACCGGATCCTGATCACGGAACTGGCCTTTCCAGCCCTGCTCGCCGGCGGCGGGCTGGCCTTTGAACAACTGGTGTCACCCTCACGGGTGTTGTTCGGCCATCTCAGTGATTCCAGGCCCTGGTTCGGTGCCCACCGCACCCCCTACATCCTGGTGGGGGCCATCGGCATCTGCCTGCTGGCAGCGCTGAGCGTGCCGATCAGTTTCGCCGTGCGCGAAGCGATCACCAGCGGCTCCGTCGCCCTTGGCACCGCCGGGGTGCTGGCCTTCTGCGGATTGTTCGCCGCCTACGGACTGTGCACCTCCCTGGCGAGCACCTCCTACCTGGCCCTGGTGATCGATCGCTCCAGCGAAGAGGAGCGTCCCCGCTGCATCGGCATCATCTGGGCGATGCTCACGGTGGGGATCGTGGTGGGTGCCATCGTCATCAGCTTGGCGACCCGGTCCATGGATGGGATCGAGACTCCCGAGCTCCTGCAACCGCTGCTGCAGAGCTTCATGCAGCGGATGGCCCTGGCGGTGCTGCTGCTGACACTGGTGGCGATCCTGGGCATGGAGCGACGCCGCGACAGAGCTAGGGAAACGGCGACTCAGGACCTCGTGACCCTGAACGATGCCTGGGCCGTGATCACCTCCAGCCGGCAGATTCTGGTGTTCTTCGGGTTTCTGGTGCTGTACACCCTCGGACTCTTCCTCCAGGATCCGATCCTCGAAAGCTTCGCCGCCGAAGTGTTCGGCATGCCGATCTCAAAAACGACGCTGCTCAATGCCTACTGGGGATCGGGCACCCTGGTCGGCCTGCTGTTCGCCGGTCTGTGGTTCACCCCGAAGGTGGGGAAGTTGGCCACGGCCCGGATCGGTTGCTGGCTGGTGGTGGTGTCACTGGCGTTGTTGGTGCTCACCGGCTGGTTGGAGGCGATGCGCTTCCTTCCAGCGGTGATGGTGCTGTTCGGGCTGGCGGCAGGCATCGGCACCAACAGCGCTCTCACTTTGATGCTCGATCTGACGCTGCCGGCCATGGCCGGCACCTTCGTGGGGATCTGGGGTCTTGCCCAGGCGATCTCCCGCGCCCTGGGCAAGGTGGGCGGCGGTGGCCTTCTCGATCTGGGTCGGCGCCTGTTCCCGGATCAGAGCCCATTCAGCGGATTTGCCCTGGTGTTCGGTGTCGAAATCGTTGTGATGATCGCTGCCGCCCTGGTGCTCAATCACCTCAGCGTGCGGCAGTTCCGCGCGGCAACGGCCCAGCGACTGGAGACGGTGCTGCTGGCGGAGATCGAAGGATGAGGGCCAACCTGCCGCCTCAGGCGGCAGGTTGGCGGCTGGATCGGGCGAGCCGGAGCATCACTGAGGTCCTCAGCCGATCGGTCTGGGCATCCAGCACGTAGCGCAGAATCCTGCCCGGCGAAAAGGCCAGACCCCGCACCTCATGCCCGTGCACCTCAGCCGTGAGCACCCGCACCTCGACACCACAACGCTCCGCCAACGGCCCGGAGACCTGGGGGCGCAAGGCATCCACTGACTTGAGCATCACGCCGAAAGGAGACCTGCCTTTGTCGTAGCCAGAGCCGCTAATTTCGACCAGTCGCAGCGCAAGGTGCCGCCGCTTGGGCCGTCTGGTGATCACCCACAGCACCTACGTGGAGGGCCTGATCAACTGGCTCAAACCCCTGGCTGGCGACCCGAGAATCCAAACAGTCACCCCGGCCGTAATCCGTCGAGTGCGCGGTCGCGCCCCCGGCCTGCTGCTCAGGGTGTCAACACCAATCCGTGGCGGACACAAGCTTGTGGCGCGCCGGGGCAGCAGTGTCCAGGAGGTGTTCGTGGTCACCGATCTGAGTGCGGAGGAGCTGGACGATCGGATCAGGCGCTGCCGCCCCGCCTGAGCATTCCCCCTGAAGCGAAGGGGGTGAACCGCCGTGCCGTGCGAGCCCCAGTGATCGACCTGGATGAACCAGAAGGGGTAACAAAGTGGGGATTCGTTTCCGGCTGCTTGGCCGGTCTACGGCACCGTCACGACAGTCGCCCCAAGTCGACAGAGAGTCAGATCAGAGCACTAGAGAAAGGCTGTCACCAACACAGCAGTCCAAGCTCAATCTAAGGGCAGAGGCCAGATCGCACGAATCGCGTCCCGCAGTTCCCGTGCTTCGTGTAGGCGCCCTTCGCCATCCGTCTGCTCCAAAAGCACCGTGACATGCCCAAGCTTGCGGCCAGGGGTCTCCTCAGCCTTGCCATACCAGTGCAGGTGAAAGCGCGGGTCGGCCTTCAGGGCCTGGAGCCGCTGCTCCAGAGGAGTCGCCTGATCGGCATCCAGGCCGAGCAGATTCACCATCAGCGCCCCCTGACAGACGAGGTCGGGATCGGGCACCGGCAGGCCGGCCGTGATGCAGAGCTGCTGGTCGAACTGGCTGCTACTGCAGGCTTCAATCGAAAAATGACCGGAGTTGTGGGTGCGCGGTGCAATCTCGTTCACCAGCAGTCCTTGGGGGCCATAGAAGAACTCCAGGGCCATCACCCCCACATAGTTGAGCTTGGTGAGCAGGGACGCGGCCATGTTGTAGGCCGTGGCCTCCACCAACTGCTCCACCGGAGCCGGCGCCAACACCCAGTCGCACACCTGCTGGTTCTGGTGAGTCTCCACCAGGGGCAGGCTGCGAACCCTTCCCTTGCCATCACGGCTCACCACCAGCGCCAGTTCCCGCTCATACGCCACCCAGGATTCGAGCAGCCAAACGTCGGTATCCACGGTCCGGAGCAGCTGGGCCAGGTCTTCGATCGACAGGAGAATGCGCGTGCCCTTGCCGTCGTACCCGCCGCGGGCTGCCTTCGCCATCACCGGAAACACCCAGCCCTTCGGCAGGCATGGAGCGCCGGGGTCGATCGACCGAAGTGGCACCCAGGCCGGACCGGGGATCGCCAGGTCATCGAGCAATTGACGCTGCTCCAGCTTGTCGACCAGAGGTTTCAGGCTCGCCAACGTGGGCCGGAAGCGCACACCCTGGCGCTCCAGCGGCATGAGCGCGTCCAGGTCAATCCATTCATTCTCGAAGGTCACGCCCTGGCAACCGGCCACCAGCTCCCGGCTGGCGCCGGCATCGAGGGGGTTTGCCTCCACCAGCCGACTCGCCAACGCCGCCGCCGGATCCTCCCGGGAGCTGCACTGCACCGCCAGGGCCACACCGCGCTGGCGCGCCGCTTCTGCGAGCATTTGGGCCAGCTGCCCGCCCCCGCTCACCCCGATGGTGTCGGTGGCCAGCTCCCTCGGGGTGGTGGTCATCGCTGGCGGGCCGGGCACTGCCCGAAGAATGCCACTCCACGCTGCATCGCGCTGCCTCAGGTGAGATCAGGCCCTCGCCTCAGATCAGGCCCCGGTCGCCGGCAAACACCAAGCGCACCAGCGTGAGCAGCATCACCAGCAGAAACAGAGCCAGACCGACGGTGCAGGCATAGCTGATCTCCAATTCGGCGAAGGCCTGGTCGTAGACGTAATACACCAGGGTGCGGGTGGCATCAGCCGGGCCGCCCTGGGTCATCAGAAACACCTCCTCGAACACCTTGGTTGCCGCAATGGCGGAGATCACCGACACCAGGGTGATGTAAGGGCGCAGCAGAGGCAGGGTGATGTCGACATGCTGGCGCCAACCCTCACTCCCATCCAGCTCGGCCGCCTCGTAGAGCTCACCGGGGATGCCCTGGAGCCCCGCGAGAAAAATCACCATGTAGTAACCGAGACCTTTCCAGAGGGTCACCAGCATCACCGAGGGCAAGGCCAGCAGAGGGTTGGTGAGAAAGCCGATCGGCTCGAAACCGGCACCGATCAACACCGTTAGCCAGCCATTGATCAACCCGTTCTCGGCGTAGAGCCAACGAAAGGCGATCGCAGCCACCACGATCGACACCAGCACTGGTGTGTAGAAGGCCGCCCGCAGCCCATGCATGCCTGGCAGGCTTCGGTTGACCAACACCGCCAGGGCGAGGGAGCCGAGCACAATCGGCGGCACGATCCCAATCAGATACAACAAGGTGGTGGCCAACACCCGATAAAACATCGGATCGAGACTGAGCCGTCGCAAGTTGGCAAGGCCAACGAAGCGCAGCGGTTCACTCACATCCAAGCCGGTCTGGGTGAAGGTCATCACCAGGGCCATCAGGGCTGGAATCAACACCGACAACCCGAGCAGGATCAAGGCCGGCGTCAGAAACGCCCAGGCGGTGAGGGTCTGGCGGGAGCGGGCGATGCGGGGCCGGAACACGTCACGTGATCGAACGCTTGGCGGGAGCGTAGGCGGAGTCCAGCGTCGGAACGGCAGAGTGGGGAGATGAACAGGCCCCAGACAGCCCAGACAGCAGCCCGCAGCGCCGAACTGTCCCATTCAGGACTGATGCGCATCCCGGTGGCGCTTGAGCAGCAGCCCTACGACGTGATGATCGAAGCGGGCGGCCTCGATCGTCTTGGGCAGCGCCTGAGCGATGCCGGGGTGCGCTCCGGTCGCAAGGTGCTGGTTGTGAGCAATCCAGACGTGGCCACGCCCTATGGCGAGCGCTGCCTCACCTCGCTGCGCCAGGCGGGCTTCGACGCCAACCTGTTGGTGCTTGAGGCGGGAGAAGATCGCAAGACCCTGGCCAGCATCAGCCTCATTCACGATGCGGCCTTCGCCCAGCGGCTGGAGCGCAGTTCCCTGATGGTGGCTCTGGGCGGCGGCGTGGTGGGCGACATGACCGGCTTTGCCGCTGCCACCTGGCTGCGGGGCATCGGGGTGGTGCAGGTGCCCACCACCCTGCTGGCGATGGTGGATGCCTCCATCGGCGGCAAAACAGGGGTGAACCACCCCGGCGGCAAGAACCTGATCGGCGCCTTCCACCAGCCCCAGCTGGTGCTGATCGACCCCGACAGCCTCGCCACCCTGCCGGAGCGGGAATTCCGCGCCGGCATGGCGGAAGTGATCAAATACGGCGTGATCGGCGATGCGGAGTTGTTCAGGGAACTTGAGTCCGCCGGGGAGCGGCTCGCCTCGATGCGCACACTGCCGGCCCCACTGCTGCAGCGCATCCTGGAGCGCTCCGCTGCCGCCAAGGCCCGCGTGGTGGCGGCTGATGAACGGGAAGGCGGCTTAAGGGCGATCCTCAACTACGGCCACACCCTCGGCCACGTGGTGGAAACGCTCTGTGGCTACGGCACCTACCTGCACGGCGAAGCCGTGGCGATCGGCATGGTCGCCGCCGGCGAATTGGCCCTGGAGCTCGGGCTGTGGAGCGCTGAGGATCAAGCTCGCCAGCGGGCGGTGATCGCCGCCGCCGGTCTGCCCGGCCGCTGGCCGGAACTCGACAACACAGCCGTGCTGGAGTGCCTGCAGGGCGACAAGAAGGTGCGCGACGGTTGCGTGCGCTTCGTGCTGCCCACCAGCCTCGGCAGCGTGGAGATCCGCAGCGACGTGAGCGGCGAGCAGGTGGTTGCTGCGCTGGCACGCTGCCACCCCTAGGGACCCGTTCAAGCCAGCGGCGGTTCCTGCAGAAACAACGGGACCAATGCGTGGCTGCTGGCGCCATCGCGGCTGAAGGCGATCCAGCGAAAATCACCGAGGGTATGGGGATCCACAAAGCGCAGTAGCGCTTCGCGGCGCGCCAGCAAAGCCTCCAGGCCCGCCCCGCTCTGTTGCTGGAGCCCATGCAGCCGCTGCGCAAGCCCGAGCGCCAGCAAGGCTTCGCCCTGACGGCGCTGACCCAGGGGCTGCCAACCGGCGGCCAACGCCTCCTGCTCCAGAGTCTCCAGACAGAGATGAGCCGTGAGATCCCAGCAACCCGGCTCCTGCAGTGGATCGGGGCTGGCCCGTTGCTGCCGGTAGGCCATCAGGGTGCCGCCGCTGCGCTGGGGGGCGTAATAACGCCAGGCCTCAAGGGCGTAATCAATCACCAGCAGCACACCGGAGTCCAGGGCTGCGGCTGCAGCCCGCAACCAAGGACCCTGCTCGGGATGGAGCTCCGTGCACCAGCCGGGGTCGCGCTGAGAACCAGGCGGCAGCAGCCCGAGGGGCTCAAGCTGGGCGAGCTCTTCGGGCTCCAGGGGCTCGCCGGGCTCAAGCCGCAGCGAAGGCTCGGCTCCTGGCACCTCGCGGAGGGCCACCTGTTGATGGCGCCAGAGGGCGCCATCCCACACGATCCGCTCCACCGCCAGGGCATCGAGCACCTCATGGGCCAGCAGTACACCCCGCACGGGCTGGGCCGCCAACTCCGCAACACTCAGCCACTGGCAGGGAAGCGAGCAATGGCGCAAGCGCAGGCGCTGCCGCTCGGCCATGCCGGCATTGGGTTCGATCAGCAGCAACGTCGTGCGCGCCGCCAGCTCGGGCCAGCCGACGGCCAGTTCCTGGGCCAGATCCCAAGCCAAATCGCCTTCACCGGGGCCGGCTTCCACCAGGGCCAGGGGCTGATCAACGGGTTGCTGCTGCAGCCACTGGGCGATCTGGGGCGCCAGGAGGGCAGCGAAATCCGGGCCGAGCGAGGGGGAGGTGGCGAAATCGCCGCGAGGGCCCACCTGCAGGCGGCCGCTGCCGTAGGCCCCATGCTCGGGGTGATGGAGCGCCAGTTCCATGAACTGCCGAAAGGGAATCGAGCCGCCCCCCGCTGCCAGTGCGGCAGCCATCCAGGCGGGGCAGGCAGCACCGGAAGCGTCCATTGGAGAGAATGCCGTTCACTGCATCAAGGCCATGGGAGCACAACAGCGCTTGCGCACGCTGGTGATCGGGATCGCGCTGACCTGCCTGCTGATCGGTGGAGCACCCGCAGAAGCGAGTGACAACCCGGAGCTCCTTCCCGACCATGCCACTCCGGTGATCGATCTGGCCCGGGCCTTCAGCGACCAGCAGCGGGCCGATCTGGAAACCAGCCTCGATGACTTCGAGCAACGCAGCGGCTGGAAACTGCGGGTGCTCACGCAATACGAACGGACGCCCGGACTGGCGGTGAAGTCCTTCTGGGGATTGGATGAACGCAGCCTGCTGCTGGTGGCCGATCCCCGTGGCGGCAATCTGCTCAACTTCAACGTGGGCGACGCGTTCTTCGCCCTGATGCCGCGCACCTGGTGGGTGGAACTGCAAACCCGCTACGGCAATCAGTATTACGTGCGAGACAACGGCGAGGATGGAGCCATTCTGGCGGCGATCGGGGCCGTGGAACTGTGTCTTGATCGCGGTGGCTGCCAGGTGGTGCCCGGTCTGCCGGTTGAACAATGGCTCTGGACACTGACGACTGCCGTGCTCGGCGGTTTGATCGCCGGTTTCGCCGCCTACCCGCGCAAGGAGGGTGAGGTCATCTCCTGGTCTTGGTTGCTGCTGCTCTCTCCGCTCTGGGTGATGCTGTTCGGTGTGTTCGGCATCGCTCCGGTGATCACCCGAACCCAGGAAGTCCTACCGCTCCTGCGCAATGGGCTGGGATTCCTTGGAGGGGCGGTCGCGGCCTATCTGATTGCCGGAGCCACAGTGGGACGCAACCGTCAGAGCAGTGGAGAGACCTGAGCACTCAGGCACCCGCTCAGGCGTCGTCCAAACATCAGATCAAAAGCCGCAGAGCACGGTGGGGCCGGTGCAGACCGGTCGGCTTACGCCCACGCTTTGCCGTTGTTCGGCTTGCTCACGGCTGCTGAGCAGCTCACGACGCCTGTCGCGGATCTGACGCAGCTGGGCAAGGCTGACGTTGTAGAAGCCACGCAACTGGGTGAAGCGCTTCACAGGCTGGCCGTAGAAGCTGACACCGCGCAGGGTGGGGAAGGAGGCCCATTCAGGGGCCAGAAGGGCAGCCAGTTTCGGGCTCATCACGCCGGTGTCGGTGAGGCCCATCGCTTTACGGCGTTGCACCAGAAAAAGGGCACCTTGATCCTGAGCTTCTGGACCGAATCCCTGCACGCCGATGCTGCGCTTGACCAGATCCCAGGTGACGGGCATGAACTGATACGCCCCAGCGGCAGCGCTGGCGTAGCGGGAGGATCGGATCACGCGATTGGGATGGCGGTCAAGCGAAGCCATCAGACCGCCACCGAACATGACGCGGTAACCAAGGTCACGCCCACCTTTCCAGGTGCCCTCAGCAAAACGGATCGTGTTCAGCAGAGCGCGACGCTCAGGCGTAATGATGTAGGGAAGGGATGAGGCTTTGGACTCCTCAGGAAGGGTGACTGAAAGGGAACGAGCCGACGACTCACTGGAAGGGAAGGGAACGGCAACAGCCTGAGCCAAGGGCTGCAATGAAACAAGTGGCAAACCTGCGACGGCCGCTGCAAAAACACGACAGACGGACGGAGCGAGGGAAACCATTAAAGCGTTCTGTAAAGGACTCTGCCGAAGCAGAAAAGATCGAACCAGAAGCGGATGGATCGATTCATGATTGTTGCCATTGATACGAAAGCAATGACGAACAATCCAGGACTGAAAACTCAGTCAGCGAAACTCTGTCGAACGCACCCTCGCAACCCAAGCATCAACGTGCCAGTCACACTTCCGTCCATGGCGTGATCCTTGGCGATGAATCTGTCCAAAACCAGTGAAAAACCTCCTCACGATTGAGCCCCAATCAGAAATCAGAAAAGGATCAAAAGTTCTGATCGGAACAGGCTGCATCCGTCGCCGCGATGTGCATGATCGCTCGCGCCGCCTCCAACGCCCCGTCCTTGGGCAGGACTGCTGCGCTGGGAGGGCGCAGGGGTTGGTCCAGTTGCCAGTCGCCAGACTCCAGCTGATCACGACGGAGCAGACGGTGGTGTCCATGCAGGCGCAGCCCATCGATCAAGGCGGCGGCCTCAGCGAAGCCAGAGCGTTCCACCACATGCAGGCCACATCCGGCACTGAGAGCTTCACAGAAGCTGCTGTAGCCCGGCTTGCCGAGGTGGCGCTCGCAATGCTTGAGCACATCCAAGGGCCGCACACCACCGGGCAGGAGCGTCACATTGCCGCAGGCCTCGAGGGCGCGGCAGTGCTCCGGCTCAGCAGGGGCAATGAGCAGAAAGCGGTGGGTGGGCCAGCGGCTGAACAGCTCAGGGTTCAACGCCAAGCCAAGGCCACCGAAACCCACAAACACCGTGGCACGAGGGTCAGCATCGAGGGTCTCCTGCAAAGCGGCGGGCAAGGGTCGGGTGGGCGGCACCGTCAGCCCCACCGATCGCTCCGGCAGCCCCCAGGGCATGGCCAGGGAAAAGGGGCAGCGGAGCAGCAGGGTTCCCTGGCCGTAGGCCGCAGCTGCAGCCTCGGCATGGCCTGCGAACCGATCGCCCAGAGGGGCATAGATCTCGTCCCAACCGAAATTGGCCATCCAGATCAGGGGAGCGCCAAGGCGTTGCGCCAGAGCGGCCGCGGCAGGCGGAACATCCCCCACCACCACAACCGGCTCCCCCTGGCTGGCGAGCCAGGCCGACTCGGCATCCAGCTGCTGCGGGAGCGCCTGTTCGAGTCGGTCCAGCGCGTCGAGAGTGGCGGCGGGGTCGGTACCCAGCGCATCCGACTGCACCATGCCCACGTCCCAGCGCAGGCGCCGCTGCTCCACGGGTAGCCCCATCAACACCAGACGCAGGAAGGCGGGATCCACAGCGGAACTGAGCACCAACCGGGCCGTGGGTGCCAGGCGATGCAGGGCCGACAGCACAGCGGCCTGGCGGGCCGCATGCCCGAAGCCATGACTGCTGAGACAGACATAGATCAACATGGCATCACTTCCTGATGGCGCGAATGCTCCAAGCGCTGCCACAAGGTTTCCGCATAGACCAGCCGGCCTTCGGGCTCGTACCAGCGATGACTCGCATGGGTCAGCTCCAGGCCGTGGAATTCCACCCAGGCCCAATGGATCAAATCACGACCGGCCGCGTCCTGGCCGCAGCGGGGAACACAGGCGGCATTGAGATACGCCGTGCCACGACGATCCATCAGAAACGTGCTGCGCTCACCCTGGCCGCGCTTGAGGCGGTGATGCATGTGACCGAACACCACCAGGGGCAGGGGGCGTGTGCTGCGGATGCGCTCCAGAGCCAACGCAAGATCCTGATCGCCCCAATCGATGGCAGGCCGCTTCCAATCGCGTCCGCAAAGACTGGAGACCTCGGAGCCAAGACCGCTCGGACCGACATGGGCCAGCACCACCAACGGCTGATCCAGGGGAGCGCGGGCGGCTGCATTCACCAGGCGCCCCGCCGACTCTTCCAGCTTCAGCGGCCCATACACAGCGGTGATGGCTCTCGACAGGTGATAGCCCCCACCGGCACTGCCGGGGCGTGCTCCCAGCACCGACACCGCTGGCTGCTGCACTGAGGCATCTGGGACGGTTGCAGCATCCCGGTCCCATCGGCGCAGATCCCAGGCGCAGTGGCGTGGACCCAGCAGGTTGAGCTGCTGTTGAAACAACTGGCCAGTGGCATCCTTGCCGTGATCGTGATTGCCAAGAATCACCGCCGTCGGCAACGGCAAAGCGGCAATCGCTTTCACCAGGCGTAGATCGCCATCGCTGAGGTCGCCGACGAAGAGCACAGCATCCGGCTGCAGCCGCTCAAGCAGATGCCGGTCCCGCGGCCCCCACTGGCCATGCAGATCACCGGCGATCGCCAGGCGGAGGGAGGGCAATGCCGGGGGACGCGAAGCGATCAGGGGCGATGCCTAGGCTGGATTCATCCTGCCCCGAGATGGTCCCGATGACCGCGGACTCCCCAGCGTCCACGGCCGCAACAGCGGTGCCAGCTGATCTTCCCGCCGCCATTGAAGCTCTGCGGCAAGAGCGCAATGCGGTGATCCTGGCGCACTACTACCAGGAGCCAGAGATCCAGGATGTCGCCGATTTCATTGGCGATTCGCTCGAGCTGTCACGAAAAGCCGCCGCCACCGATGCCGATGTGATCGTGTTCTGTGGCGTTCATTTCATGGCGGAAACGGCCAAGATCCTCAGCCCCAACAAAACCGTGTTGCTTCCGGATCTGGAGGCAGGCTGCTCCCTGGCCGACGACTGCCCCGCCGACGCCTTCGCCGCATTCCGCGCCCAGCATCCCGATCACATCGTCGTCAGTTACATCAATTGCACGGCCGCAGTCAAAGCCCAGAGCGATCTGATCTGCACCAGCAGCAATGCGGTGGATCTGGTGAAACAACTCCCCGCCGATCGGCCGATCCTGTTTGCACCCGATCGCAACCTCGGACGCTGGGTGCAGCAACAAAGCGGCCGGGAGCTCACCCTCTGGCCGGGGCGCTGCATTGTGCACGAAACCTTCAGCGAGGAAGCGGTGCTCAAACTGCAGCTCCAACATCCTGAGGCGGAGGTGATCGCCCACCCGGAATGCCTGGAACCGCTGTTGGATCTGGCCGACTTCATCGGCTCCACCAGCAAGCTGTTGCACCACGCCGAAGCCAGCCCAGCGCCAAGCTTCATCGTGCTCACCGAGCCAGGCATCCTCCATCAGATGGAACAACGCCTCCCCCAGAAAACCTTCCTCTCGGTGCCGGGTATCGATGGCTGCAGCTGCAATAGCTGCCCCTACATGCGGCTCAACACGCTCGAAAAACTCTGGCGCTGCCTCCACAGCGGCCAACCGGAGATCCAGATGGAGGAAGACCTGCGTCTGCGGGCACTGGCGCCGATCCAGAAGATGTTGGAGATGAGCCTCTGAGCCTGCTGCGTCGAACGCCTGAAGGCCTGTATTGCCCGGCGGCCCAGGCCTGGATCGATCCGATCCGCCCAGTGCCCCGCGCCCTGATCACCCACGCCCATGCCGACCATGCCCGGCCCGGCTGCGGCGAGTACTGGGCCGTGGCCAGCAGTGAAGCGATCCTGCGCCAACGCCTGGGGGCCGAGATTCAACTCCTGCCTGTGGACTATGGCCAGCTGCATCGCATCGGAGACGCCCGGGTGTCGTTTCATTCAGCCGGCCACGTGCTGGGCAGCGCCCAGATCCGCCTGGAAGCGGCGGGAGAGTGCTGGGTCGTGACCGGCGACTACAAGCGCTGCCCCGATCCAAGCTGCGACCCGTTCGAGCCCGTGCACTGCGATGTGTTGATCACCGAAGCGACCTTCGCCTTACCGATCTACCAATGGGGCAGTGGCGCCAGCCTGGCCCGGCAGATCCGTGACTGGTGGCAGGCCGACCAGAGCCGCGCCTCGTTGCTCTTCTGCTACTCCTTCGGCAAGGCGCAGCGCGTGCTGGCGGAACTGGCCGCGATCGGAGTGGAGGAAGAGGTGCTCCTGCACGGTGCCGTGGAGACAGTGACCCGGCATTACCGGGAGGCGGGTGTGCCGATGACGCCCAGCCGGCCCCTGAGTGACCTGCCCCGCAAGCAACCGATGGACGGACGCTTGGTTCTGGCGCCGCCCTCCGCCCATCGCTCCGCCTGGATGCGGCGATTCAAGGCACCGCAGACGGCCTTCGCCTCCGGTTGGATGGCCGTGCGCGGCGCCCGCCGGCGACGCGGCTACGAACGGGGTTTCGTGCTCAGCGACCACGCCGACTGGAACGGCCTGATTCGCACGGTGAAGGAGAGCGGGGCGCGCCAGGTGTACGTGACCCACGGCCACAGCGACGTTCTGGCGCGTTACCTCAGCGAGGTGGAAGGAATCACGGCAGCACCGCTGGAATCGCTGCCTTAGCGTCAGCGCAAGGTCCCGCGCCTCCATGCATCCTCTCCTGACTGCTGTCTCGCCCTGGCCAGCATGGCCGCAGTGATGCCATCGGCGTTGAACTGGCCCGGCTGCAACATCCGCATCACCGATCCTCAGAGCACCGATCACGACCAGTGGAATTCCTGATGATCTGAACATTGTGCAGGCCTTCGCAGCCCTGATCGAGGACCTGGACGCCACCACGGGGTCCAAGCGCAAAGTGGCCCTGATCCGTGCGTTCCTCACCAGCCAGCCAGCTGCCGACGGCGCCTGGGCGCTGCAGTTGCTGATCGGTCAGCGACGCCGGCGCCTGATCACCGGGCGTCGC
>Ga0213858_10000592_pt1 | contig 17308 bp, 14 predicted proteins | sample PICome_FD_160122 | JGI IMG/M metagenome (GOLD analysis project Ga0213858, IMG submission 160122) | Coastal seawater microbial communities near Pivers Island, North Carolina, United States - PICO245 | ecosystem: Environmental > Aquatic > Marine > Coastal | place: USA: North Carolina | collected... | reverse complement strand
TTCCTTACCAGTTCCAGACCAGTAGTGTTGACCATTCAACCAAGTAGCTCCACACTTCGGACATTCCTTCCTTTCTAACTTAAGGTCGGACAGTTCTCGGTCTGATTCCATGATAGTCTCCTAAAAAGTACATCATAATTATACCAAGCTATTTAATGATGTCTGTATCTCTTAAGACTAATTTAAGACTTAAAAAGAAACTATTAAGGATTATCTACTATCAGTAAATCAAACATTGAAGACACAGTACAGTTGCTTCCTGTGTATGATCTTACATCAATATCAGTTTTCTCAGTAAACCTGATTGGAATAGTAAACAGTGTGTGCATATTACTACCATACAAGTTTAATTCACTAGCAACTCTGAATACCCCACCAGAAGGTCTCTGGAACATTCTTACCGAGTTCTCCTGATTCTTATTCTGTGTTGCAGCAAAAGACTTTAGATATGCGGTCTTACCAGCTGGTACTGTATAGTATGCAACTTGGGTTTGACCCATTCCTGCACTAATATAACAGATAACAGTAGAACCGTGTTTAATATCAATATTACCAACATTGGTAACACCAGATGCAATAAATGCTCTGTGTACTCTCAAAAACTGTTGGTTTCCAGTTACATCGGTAGAACCATTTAGAGATAGAGTTTCTTCCACTTCATTGTAACTACCATCTAATCCTTGAATAGTAATAGTTTCAGCACCAGTGTTTGCTGTATCACTATCTGTACCAGAACTAGATGCAACTGTAACTACAGATGCGCTTGATGGAAATACATATGCACCACCCTTTGACCAAACTGTGTCGTAAGTTGCTGATGTAGTTTCTACCGCACCAAACTTATGAACATTTGCCATACCAGGAGTCAACCCAGCGGAAATGTTAATCTCATTATTCAATGATGATCCACATGCACCGATGTTTCCATGTTCATCAGCACAAATAAACACTTCAAAGTTTGTAGTATCTTGTGCCCTATATGATTGGGTATCTTTATTCCACTGAGCCATTTGATTATCCTGTTATTGGTGTATTGTCTTTGTCATGTCTTTGATAAGCAGCTGGTGTTCTGGTTGTATTATCAGAATTCCTTGCTTGGTAGGTTCCAGGAGTTCTAGTTGTGTTATCTGAATTCCTTGCTTGATAATCTCCGTTGAAGTCTTTCCATTGTAGTTGAGACCATCCTTCAGTCCCACTGAAATGTGTGACTGTATTAGATGTAGGTTGGGTTGAATCTGCAGTATTTGTTGTATCGTGTCTTACATAGTTTGAGTTAGCCATATCAGCAGTTCCAAGCTCTTAGTGATTTGTTGATTCTGCTATCTGGATCTCTAGCAGTTTTCTTAGATGTTAGTTTTTTCTTCATCCCTTTCATTCTAGCGCAAAAGGATGAGCGACGGGGATTTCCAACCTTCTTTGATGGTGCCTTAAGGTCGCTTCCAGGATTTTCTCTCTCGTAAGATTTCCTTCCTTTCTCGTTAAGACCTCCAGACTTGTTTTTGCCTTCCTTTCTGGTCCATGCTGCTTCTGTGGTGAATTGGACATTTTGGTTATCGACAATCCCTGCCGATTCTTCACTCATCCCTCTTCTTCTTTTAAGGGCTTGTAGTGGTGTTCTTCCTCTACCTTTAGTATCTTTTGAAAGACTATGCATGTCTCCAGTTGAAATCTTTCCTTTAGATTTCAACTGTTCTTTTCTTTTTAATCTTAGTTGTTCAGCTGGAGAAAGTTCTTCTACATTCAAAGTTTTTGGGTAATCTTTTTCACCAGGCTTAGCAGGGCGTTCTCCTCTCTTACGCTTAGCATGGATATTATCCCAAAGACCACGTTTCTTTTCAGCTAATTCTTTAAATTCTTTAAAGTCTTTCATTATAAATGACAGGGCTTTACCTATCTATTTATCTGAATTCATCTGTTTAAGCATCTTTTGAAGTTCAGATGTACTACCTACGAACATAGCATTGTTAGTAACTGAAGATGGACCTTTAGACTTCTCTTCTGAGATGTCTTTCATTTTCTTCTGAAGATCTACTAATTTATCAGATATATCAGCAACATTTTTAATGAGGTTGCCTGCGACCTCATACGCTCTAGGATGGTCCGAATTCTGTGCTACGTCTAAAATACCATTAATCGCTTCTTGACCCTTCTCTATGAGGTTATAGAGTTGTCCTCTGGTATATTCATAATCATTATCAAGGTCCTTAGATGTGGTTGCTTTCTTGATATCAACTACAGTATCTTCCGCTTTTTCAATAGCAGATTCGATATTGAAAGTTTTGTCTAGGTTTTCAAAAGTATCAGACATATCAATATTCAGTCCAGGTTTCATTAAATCCGAAGTTATCATCTGGTTCTACATAAGCATCGTCAAGAGTATTGATGATAGAGAACTTATGGTTAACACCAGTTCCTTGACTTGTTAGATCAAGACCATAACCTCTTTGTGCATTATATTTTGTACCAGCAACTCTGAAGTTATCATTATCAATTTTAATAATATAATACTCCTTACTGTCAGTTAAACCACCTGTAGGCTGACCATTTGGATCTGATCTATAAGTAACAAAATCTCCAGTGATAAATCCATGATTTGCTAATGTAATAGTATTACTACTAATATTAAAGTCATTGAACGCAATACTAGATCCATCCGAATTGTAATCTTCCAGCGCTTTGGGAGTTGCACTATATCTTACATATCTTGCACCCGCAGAAACAGCTGCACCAATATCCACATTGACAGTTCTAATAACGTCTGACGTAGCAACTGGACCGTAAACGTAAGTTTTTGCTGTGAAGTTAAGAGTATGAATTAGTGATCTTCTTTTTCTAAAATCACCTTCATAATCATCTTGCATACTTACATTATTTAAAATGATAGGAATGTCTTTTATTTCATTTGTTTGTTCTACTAGTTTAATACTAATGTTAAAAACTGGTTGGAAATATGGGAGAATTTGTTCTAAGACTTGAACCGAATCATTATTGTTCTTACTAATGATATTTAATTCAAAGTCTAAATTATATGGAACAGGAGAATACTGTCTATACACAGCATCAGTAGTATCGGTCTTAGGAGTCGTGCAAATTTGAATTGGACTTAACTTTCTTGATGGATCATATGAAATACCTTTCATCTCAAAAGAAATTCTAGGTAGCGTAATCTGTGCTTCAGAACGTCCATCCAGAGTAGGTTCAGCATCTAGTCTTGCTAAAAACTTTTCTCTGGGTCCGTATGAAAGAGGTACTTTAATTGTTTGGACAGTATTTCCAGAACTATCAGTTCTTCTCAGTTCAATATTATTGAATAGAGTTCCAAAACCAACAATAGTTTTACGTATAATTTCGTGATAAAAATGTGTTCCTAACATCAGAAGACTCCTTGATTACCATATTCCCCAAAAGGATTACTCTCCGTCCAATCTATAATGTCATCTCCCTCAGACTCGAAGAAGTCATTCTCAGCTTCTGGGTCGTTTTCATTTTCAATAGAACTAAACGTATTTATAGTCCATTCAGCTCCACTTGTTATTCCTACAAGAGTATCATTATCTGTAAATGAACCTACAATATCAGTTACTTCCAATTCTTTGTTCGTTGTGTCATATCTAACAACTTTAGCAGTCGCTTCATTTGGCGATGCTTGTATAGTAACTGTAGGAGTAGATGTATACCCAGAACCAGTTGATGTGATTGTAATACCAGAAACTTGACCTGTAGAATTTAGTGTAGCAGTTGCAGCTGCTCCTGTTCCACCGCCACCAGAGATAGTTACAGTTGGCGCTGATGTATAACCAGATCCATTACTGTACAAAGTTATTGAAGAAATGACATCCGCAGTTCTAGTTGCAATTGCTTTTGCAGTTTTTGATGTTGACTTAACAGTCTCACCAAATTCAAAATTACCCTTTGCAGAAACTATAGCAGTGACTGCAGCATTCGTGCCAGAACCAGTTATTGTTATTATCGGAGCGGTAGTAAAACCTGTACCTGGTTCTTTAACAACAACATCAGTAATAACTCCATTAGTAATACTTGCAGTTGCACTAGCTCCAGCACCTGGTCCACCAATTCCCACGACAGTACCAGTACCATATCCAGAACCACCGTTTGTGACAAGGAAGTCTGCAATACCATCGGTGAGTTTGAACACCTGAGAGTAACCAACTTCTCTTGTAATTTTGTCGATTTCTTCCACGCCAGTCTCCAGTCTTTCGCCGGAGTACTCCATCAATTCTGCAATTAGATTATAAGTTTGAATACCATCTAATTGTCTAAATGGTTTTTCATGTTCTACAAATTTAATTTGGAATATCTGATCTGTCAATGGCAAATAAATTGCATCTCCCTCATTAGGTCTAAAATTAGACACTAGATTATTAGAAGATGAAATCAAGTCTTCCCATCTTCTCTTAGATATAATAAATGTTGCTTCGTCGGCAATTCTTACACCAAACTTAGTAAGTAAAGATCCATCTCCTTCAAAACCTTCGTAGTTAGAGATGTACATCTCAATCATATAATTTTCATCAAATTTAGAGAGAACATCTTCTGTAAAGAGATCATCTTCTTTTACAATTTCTCTTGGTAGATAATAAACATCATGACCATAAATCTTTAACGATTCAATGATCAGATCTTCGTATAGTCTTTGTTCTGATGTAGTACCACCAGAGAAGTAAACATTTTTTGCCATGTCATCCTACGAAATCAAGTGGTGGTGTTTCATATGTACTTAGCATCTTGCTTTCAATCTTCTCTAATTCAGCAAGAGCATCGTCGTAAATCTGTCTCCCATTAAATTCAACTCCTCCAGGCATCTTGATACCAGTGAATTTAATTAGATTCTGACCCCATTGTCTCTTAATCAATGAAGTTAAATATTCTTTTATAAATCTCTCATTATATATTTTAGTAAATTCTGTTGGATCTAAAGCTCTATAACAATCAATGACAACATAGTCATTGACAGCAACTCGATTCCAATCTAAATCAATATAAAGTCTATTTTGTGTTTTGTTATATCTTATTGGTTTCTTTCCTTCAATCAAAAATTCTAAAGTTTCAATATACTGCATTGTCATCTCTAGATTTAAGATGTCAAATGAGTAGAAGTTATAGAAATCATTCAAGAAAAATTGATATCTAAAACCAAACATGCTATTAACATAGGTATTAGCAATTGGTTGCACACCCTGAATACCTATAATATGATCTGGTACAGTTAAATATCCTCTACCCTCTTCGAAATCTAAAGTCCTAGAAGCAGGAGTTGACCCAGCATTAGTATCAGTTTTTTGAGTAGTGGTATTTCTATCTTTACCGTTATCTATATCGTCCTGAGTTAATTTATACTTTAAGTATACACGCTCGACTCCATCATAAACCCTTTCATTGAAAAGTTGAATAGTGTCGTCGATGAGATCTTCAATTTGATCATCATCGACGTTAATTTCAATAACTGGTTTACCTAGTTTACGGAGACAGTACTCCTTAAGTTCAGTCCTGCTGCTTGGTTTTGCCATTATTTTGCTTTACTGGTGGGTTCTCATCATAACTTCCACCATCACTTGACTCATCTTTTTTCATACTCTCGATCATGGCGGTTAGTGTCATCACACGAGACTCAAGAATTATGTTCTGTTGTGTCAGTTGATTAATTCTATTGTTCATTACTTGCATTAAGTTGTTCGCTTCTTCAGGAGACATAATTACCTCATAATTTTTAATTATTTATCAGTATGTACCACCGTCCAAAGTAGTGGTCCAAACTGGAACCCCAGTTGCACCATTGGTAGTCAAGATTTTATCTGATGTAGTAATATCAGCAGAACCTGGTGTAGCAGTTGTAGTTAGTCTCTTATACTGATCAAAGAATGGAACACCATTGAGGTTACCAATTTCTAGTTTTACAGTATCAAAGTATGCTTTACCAACTGTACCAGAGAATACTTGTGCAGTATTTGTTGCATCTGGAATATATGTGAAGTAATAAGTTGTTGATCCACCTTCAGAAGTTCCAGACTCATCGTATCCGAAGAAACCTGTCTTGAGTCCACCGTTATAGTATTTAAATTCAATACCACGGTCTTGGTTATCGTCAGCACCTTGTGTAAAGGTTAATGTGACAATTGCTTCATTTGCACTTGCTGCAATACCACTGGTTAGGTTTGCACTAAGAGTAATAGTATTAGTTCCAGTGTCAATAGAACTAATAGTAGTTCCATTAGGAATTGCTGCATTTCCAGTAACAACATCACCAGCATTTAGACCATCTACACTGTCAAGAACAACGTCTGCTTGACCACTATTTGCAGAAGCAGTAACAGTCTTCTCACTAACACTATCTCCCAATGTGAAGACAGGATCATTAATGGTCATCTGGGTAGAGTTGACCGTCGTCGTAGTACCAGCAACTTGCAAGTTACCACGAACAACAACGTTACCACCTTGATCACCACCAGCTGGATATGGGTCGATGGTAATCGTTTGAGCGTTGGAGTTATCACTATAAATTGTTGATCCAAGAATTCTTAGATCACCAAAATCAACTTCGGTAGATTCAGTACCAATGTTGATAGTAGTTGCTGCACCAAATGCATTAACTGTGGTAGCAACTGTATTAAATACGTCTTGAGATGTTTCTGTACCAACTAAAGTTGAAGAACGTAATGTTGTCGTTCCACCTGCTGCACCAATGTTTAATGCAGAAGCAGCACCAAATGCGTTTACCGTTGTAGCGGTAGAGTCAAATACGTTCTGAGTTGTCTGAGTACCAACTAAAGTTGGGTTGTTTAGAGTAAACGTACCAGAAGTAGCACCAACGTCAATCGCAGTAGCAGTGCCGAATGCATTGATGGTAGTAGCGTTTGTTTCTAATAAATTGAATGTGGTTTGGTTGGTGGTTAGATCTCCACCATCAATGTTTAGATCATTATCAATATCAACATTAGCAGTTCCAAATGTAATTAATTCAGAACCATTGTTTGTATCAATATCGACGTACTTATTAACACCTTCCTTGATTATAAATGCATCTGTAGTATCATCTTGAATATCAAAACTAGTCGCATTTTCAAAACTAATACTGCCAGTCATACTGACATTACCAGATAGGTCAACATTAAATTTATCCGCACCACCTACGGATAGATTAAGTAATCTTGACCCAGAACCAGAAGCGCTGTTAGTTACATCAACATCTATACCATAGAATGTTGCACCAGCATTGTTCCATGTCGATGAAATATTTAACGCAGTATCTGCGGTACTCAAAGATGGAGTTGTAATATCTAGAGCACCAGAGAATGAGTCAACTACAAATCTGTCAGTTGATCCATCAGTGACTTTAAACACATTAGTACCTAATGTGTTAGCACCAGCAATAATTACATCGCCAGTTCCATCGGTATCTACTGTGAGATCACCATTTGAGTTTGTTGTGGAAATTGTATTTCCATCTAAAGTAATATTGTCTACATTCCATACGTTAACCTTACTAGCAGAGTCAACAATTGCTGCAGAGTTTGCGGTAATTGTTCCATGACCGTGATCTAGAAGATCTGTAAAATACTTACCTCCAATAATATCGATGTTTGCTGCGATACCATTAGTTTCAGTACCTTTACCTACAAATAACTTACCGTGAGAGGTTACTGACGCTCCCTGGAAATCTGTATACGTACTAGTACCTTCACCGTAAGCTAATTCACCTTGACCAAGACCACTTGGTGTAGCTGTTGGGTTGGTACTAGACCTTTTAATCTTTAAGATTGTTGCCATTTTTATTACCTGTGAGGATTAGAAGTTGCCGCAATTAATTTGAAGGCCGGATTTCTCAAGAACATTTTCTGCAATCCATGTATTAGTCGCTGCGTCATACTGTAAAACCGCACCATCAGTAGCATTATTAAAATTCACGTCAGAAAGATTTGTTAGGGTGTTAACGCCTCCTGAGTTGACAGTGATTACTTGAGGTTTGTTTGATATAGTAACTTTGGTGTTCATGTTACGTTGTTACTCCTGGGTTTATAGTCACTAAACCTTCTATGACTCTGGTTTTGGTTCCTGCTGCGGATGTAATCACTACATCATACAAATATCTTCCTTCTGAAAGAGAAGCTGTATTGGTTGACGTTAATGCCAACGTAACAGTTCCTGCTGAATTCACTGTTACAGTGAATGGAGTTGAAGTAGAACTAGAGTATGATTTCTTAATCTTAGCTGCGCCAGTGTAACCATTCAAATCCCAAGGAGTATTGAAATCATCAAAGATTCCAATCTCTGCAGAAAAATCTGCTCCTTGGTCGATATAAAGATTGTGTACAGCAGCCATAGGAGTTTACCACTTGTTTTTATTTATATGATCTCCTTAATATTTATAAAACTACTTATTAGTTAGGTTTATCAGGAGTTTTTTGATCTCATTCAGTTCCTCTCTGATATTATTCATATCAGACTCCATACTGTCAATACGATCATTTTTTGACCTTCTAATCCTATAATTTTTCATATAGTCTTCATAATCTTGTCTACTGTTGTTTATCACAGCAGTAGACTTTGGATCTCTCACTAGGTCTGGATGACCTTCTACTTTTAGTTTATCCATCAAATTGCAAGTGCCATCGCACGGAAGTTTTTAATGTAAGGAACGTTGCTCATATCATTACCAATCATAACTATTTTCACACTAAATTCTTGGAATTCAGTCATATTCTTGAGTTCAAAATCAAAAGCACGATATTGTTTATTGGTCTCAGATGCAGGGTACGATAGTGCAGGAACCTCGACATAGTTCATGTTATCAAATGATCCTGGTTGACTATCTCCTTTTACTTTTACAAAAACTTTGATATCATTATCACCTGTTCTAATTGCATCAAATAGAACTTTAATAGAGGTTGATTCATTTTCAAGAACAACTCTCTTGGTAATGTAAGCAGAATGTTTTCCACCAGAAGGTAATAATTCAGAATCTAGATCTAAGACATTATTACTATCAACGGTTTTAGTTAATCTATTTGAGATAGTAGTAATAGAAGAACCTTCAAGATCAATCAAAGGACTTAAAAAGTCATTTGATGTTGATAGGTTAATGATAGTGTTCAATGAACCAGGAGCTCCTGAACCATACGTTGTATTATTAATTGGTGAGAGAACTAATCTTGGATCAGCAAGTTTGTTTTCTGCACGATTTTCAATAGATTCAAACGGTTTGGAAACGAATGAAGTCTGACCAGAGTTACCAATACTCGTGCCAGTAACAGATGATAATTGAACTGAAGCAACTGTATCCTGAGGTACTAAGGATGAAATATTTGGTTGAATTATTTCATAAGGAATATTCCTTGAAGCACGGATTTCAGAACCACCGCATCGTTTGGTTTCATTTGCGGAATATGCAACAGTAATTTCATATTCATCTAAACTCAGTACTTTAGTAACATCAACACTTGTATTGATCTGGTTGAGAGGAATACCATTTACCTGGAAACATTCGACTGGAGTTTCAACAACATGAACTGCTGCAGTAGTGTTTAATGCACCTCTAACACAACCAGTTAGAGTATTTCCAGAAATTCCAGTATAAGAAATAACTTCAGTACCAATTCTGATAAATCCTGCATTAGATGAAGATACTGGTTGATTGTTAATTGTCGCCCAACCTTCTACCGTAGATGCAGTGAATGTAGAATTTGTAATATCGTTAATTGTCACAGAAGTACTGTTAGTGGAAACATCACTTGCCAACAGTGCTGTTGAAGTCTCCGATAAGACACCAGAAATGGTTACCTTGTTCTGTGTTTGCAACATGCCATGATTTGGTTGTGTAACTTTAATCACAGAAGAACCATTGGTCATTGATAAAGCGTTTGTTTGAAGTTTTTGTGTTGGAACTGGTTTGTTGTTAAGAACAACAGAATATGTTGTTCCAGTTGTAAACTTCGCTCTATTCAAGTTAAACTTGATGTCTTCATATTGATCAGAAATCCAAGTTGACTGGTTTGCAGATTTAAATACAACACCAACATGTGGTTGTCTATCGATAGTAACCCCAGAAGATACATCCTGTTCACCTAATCTAGAAACCCATAGATTATACTTTTGCGAACTACTCTTCACAACAAAAGCATACTCGTTAGTATCTGAAAGATAAATTGGATGTGGGAAAGCAAATCTAGTTGCAACTGATGCATCATTAGATGTATTAATACTTGACGCTGGTAATGTAACTACAGAACCAGGAACGACAGTAGCAGTAGGATTACCACTAACCATAGTTCTCAACTCTAATGTAACTGGTTCTACGGTATCTTTAGTCAAGAAGTATAGATCTAAAGATGTTGCATATAATCCACCCACCTCGTCAATTACAAATGACTGTGCTAGTGGATCACCGCCGCCACCGCCGCCTGGTGGTGGTGGAGGTGGTGGTGGAGGAGGATCTGGTATAAATCTAGTTCTGTCATCTTCTACTGATGTTACAGAAAGTTGAGGAACATCTAACGTAGTTATAGTAGAACTTACATCTAGTTGAGTTCCTTGACTGTAGTAATATCCAATTGAATATGAATTAGTTAAATTCTTGACCTGAATATTATCAGGATCATCTGATAACTTAAATTCTAAATCACCAGTTTCGAAAGTTGCTGTTGGCAAAATAACAAATGCTTCTAAAGTTCCTTCTGTATTAGAAGTTAACTTTAATTTATTAGTATCGGAAGATCTAAATACAGTCCTTGCAAGAGAAGTTTGACCTTCAATCGTAAAATCTTGTCCAATATCTACAGCAGTTGATTCACCATCCCAATTTTGTACATTATCAATGCAAAGTATTTTTGTGGTTGGAGAATAACCATTCGCTTCTGTGAAGTCGGACGAAGAAATCTGAGAACTTGAGAGGAAAGTTCTTGGATCAGCAACAACTGCAGTCAAGTAGAATTGATCAAAGTTTCCGCCGTATTGGGTGCATCTTGCAAGACCTTGATTTGTATATCTTCTGTTAGGCCAGATCCTTACAGTTTCACCAATAGCAAACCTGTTAGCATTTTGATTTGTTAGTCCAGATAATACTTTTGGATACGTGTAATTAGTCGCATTAAAGTCATTGATAAACAGACTAAAGTCTGTAACTGGTTTCAATGACTTAGTTGACAAATCTACAATTCTAGATCTAGCATATTTAATATCAGTTACTTGATTAATTGTATCACCAGACTCAAGATCTACATCTAAATTACCAACTTCATATTGTGTACCAGATCTAATATCAGTAATCGTTGTACCACCTGGACGATCTCTAGTAGAACCACCAGCACCTAACTGCCATTCATCCCAAATAATACCACCTGGAACTACTAAATCAAATAGTGTACTAATACTATCTGTCAAATTAATGTTTTGACCTTCAATTATTTCTCTCTGCGTGTCATACCAAATATCTTTCTTTGGCGTTAATGTCATCTCTCCAATATAGGAGAATGATTCAAATGGAGTTACATTTTCAACTCTACTTGCATATGGTTGGGATACATATGAAACCTCAGTATAAGGAATTGTGATATAATCACCAGTTTGTACAGATGTACTTGAATAGGAATTAAAAGTAAAACCTACATTATTAACATAAGGATATGGTCTTACATAACCTTCAGATACATCAATAGAAGCTGTATAATCAACATTTGCAGTATCAGCAACATCTGTTGATCTAAAGTTATCTACAACAAACCCATTTTTAAATCTATTTTTACCATCCTCGTCTAAAACGTTTAAATTATTTGTATTAGTTTCGAGTAAAGATAATGTAGTGTAATTTTCAACATTAGAAAGTCTCTTATCTAACTTTCCAATGTCTCTCATTGTATAATGTCTATTTTCTTCAATAGTTACTTTTGCATCATAAACACTCTTAAGATATGGAGGAAGTTCTACAGATCCTAATAATAGACCTACAGATTTATCATATGTTGATTTTGGTTCTACCGAATCAGCACCCTTAAGAATTTTTAAATTGCCATCTTTAGTTAAGTAAATACTATCATTTCTACCAAGATAAAACTCTGTATCTGCATTAAATACAGATCCAGGATATGGGAATGGTTGCGTTGTATATGTGTGAGTATATACGTTAAATACGTTACTTACTTCTCTATGTGGTTGAGAAATAGTTCCCTTTTGTGTAGATGAAGTAATAGTTGAAACTGGTGTATAAATCCTATAGTCAATAATGTCTGCCATTGAAACAGAATTATATGATTTAGGAATATCTTTATACGTCAGAGATCCATATGATTCTGCAGAATAAAAATCATTCGATAGATTTTGGTGTTCAAAATAATCTAAAATTACAATTAATTTTTTAGTAGGAACTGCAGCGTTAAATCTTCTGACTAGTTTAGATGGCTTATAAGAGTCAGAAGAATCATTTCTTGAGAAAATAAAATCGTCAGTTACATCAATATATCTACCATACGATGATTGTCTGACAATAGTTCTATCAGCATCACTGTTTGTTGGTACTTGTACTTCAATTGCTAAATTATCACCACTTTCAAATTTAGAAGTTCCAATATATGTGATAAAGACTTTATTTTGACCAGCGTTTATAGATATAATTCTAGCTTTTACAGATGTTGTTTCAATAATATCACCAGTCTTTAAGTTGTTTACTGTATTAAGTACAAGACTGTCAAACATTGCTTCATTTGAATCACCATCTCTTACAGCTTGATGAATACTATGAACCTTGATGACATCTGGGAATTTTAATGAAATTTCCTTGTCCTGAATTCTAGTACCATAGATGTTTCCATCATTTGCAGTACCATCTTTAAGTTTATCTACAATTAGGAAAACATCAGACTTTTTCTCTTTCTTTTTGGATTTTGGATTCGATACTCTAGAATTATAATAAACACTTACTGGAGTGCCTGCAGATAAAGCAGTGTCAACATTAATGACATTATTAGATCCTGATGGTTGAGTTAAAGTTGCGGCAACTACACCAGAAGAACTAGTGATAATGACAGAATCCTTAAGAATTGTCTCTGTTGCTGGTGCTTGAATAATAAAGTCTCCGTTGGACAATGTTGTATATTCTCCAGTATAAACAAGTCTATTGGAAGAATAATCAGAGATATTTTTTACTGGTCTTGCAGAAATTCTATTAGTGAGACCATTTGGAGAAGTATATAATTTTGTAATTAGTTTCTTGACATCATAATATGTACCATTGTCAAGAGTATCTGCAACTACAACTGATGTAGAAGAAACTGTATTGACTTCTGTTTCACTAGTGCCAATCTGTAATTTTGAATTGGTATAAACATCACTCTCAAATAATGTAGAAACACCAGTAAGAGTATTTCCACTTGCAATTTTAAAAGAAGTGCCAGAAATTTTTACTGGTTCTAAAGTAGTTGAAATGCTGAATCCACCACCATTCTTCGCGATACTTCTAACATTTTCTAATCTTTTTCTACTAATGGTATTGATAGTAGTTGTAACTGTAGTATATCTACTTCCAACTAAACTCTCACCAGTAACGAAAGTACCATTTACTTGTTCTACAGTAACAGACTGCCCAGAAATTGATTTTACAAATGCAGATGCACCAGAAGTTTGACCAGATACAAAGTCCCCAGATGCAAAGTTGTGACTTTGACCAGTCGTAATTGTTAGTGTCTCATAAGTACTGACTTCAGTAACATATAATTTTCCTTTTGTATAACCAAGAGCAATTGCTCTACCAATTTCAGTACCATCTACGTCAAGTAGATTTAGTCTATTAGAAAATTGTACTGCACCAATAGCAGTAGAATCTGTTACTTTGAAATATGAACCAATATTTAATGCAGATCCACTATTATTAAAAGTGTTAGTTTGTCTTGGTTTTTCAACAATTGCAATTTGTTTCTTATCATTATTTACTTCAAAACCTTTAACATATGCTTTTCCTGAAGAAAGTTCAATTGCATAGTAATCATCACCAACAATAGCATCTGCTGGAGTTTCAGCAGTACGACTCCTTACAATAGTTCTACCGTCAAAAATTCTTTCATTTGGGAGGTAAACCCCACCATTAGAACCATCATTTAGAGCCTCTCTTACTCTAAATGTATATGGTTTTACTGTATAGTCGCCAGACTCATCAAAAGTTCTTCTTGCTAAATTTTTCTCTAACTCGTTATAAACGGAGTCTTCTGAAAGGGCGGTTAATGTTGATTTTCCATTTTCTAATCTAAGTAATTCAATAAAATCTGAACTTGTGGAAAAACTTAGATTTTGTTTTACTAACTTAGGTTCAATTTTTAGACGATCAGCACCTGGAGATGCAAAGTTGTTTGAACCCAAAGCATTATCAAACAACGTAGAGTCATCATCAGATGTAACCAAACTTTCATTAATTTGCAAACCAATCTTATATGATGGTTTGTTATTGTACTGATCTAGGATAATTTTTTGTGTTGCTACTTCAACGAAAAATCCTCTAATAAAATATACACCAGCACTAATTGTAGCAGAAGATCCTGTGTAACTTGTGGCGTTTTGTACAGAAGTTACCGCTACAGGAGTTCCTTCTTCATCAGAAAGAACTTCATTGTTTTTGAATAATGACAGTTGAGTGTTATCTTCTGTATTACCAGAAGAAATATACTTGACATATAAAGTAATAGTTTCTCTTTCAGAATCTGCTGCACTTATAGTATCTAGAACTTCTGCTTTAACCCCTGAAGAAGCACCAGTAAGGACTTTACCCTTTAAATTAGTTCTATAAGATTCAACAGAAATACCATTAATAAGTCCTTGAACAAGAACTGCTTTAAAATTTAAATTAAAGCTAATATTTCCTGGGATTACTACAGATCCCTCTTTGAATATATGTTGACCAAACCTTTCTACTTGATTCTGTAAAGTACTTTGTAGAGTGTTTAGTTCTCTAGTCTGTACAGAGTATCCTGGTTTAAAAAGAACTTTTTGATAGTTTTTTGAACGATCAAAATCATCAAAGTATGGTGATATTTTGAGATTTGTATCTTGCATTTATAAGACCTTCAGGGGATTTTCTTTTGATTATTTATTTTAGAATTCTACGACCAATTTGATATCTTCTGTCTGGTCGGTAGATCTGTTTACTGCTTTTCTGTTCTCAACGTAAATAATGTTTCCACTATTTTTCTTAACCTCTGGGTTTGCGTATCCAGAAGTAAATGTAATACCAAAGAAGTTACCAGTACCAGAAGCAGCAGTATCTGGTGTAGCAGTAACACCACTACCAGTAACTGCATTAGATCCACTGAAAGGAACTAACTTATATTGTTGTTGACCTGTCTGAGTTTCGTCAATATGTTCATTCTGATAATATCTTAATACCTTAGTAATAGAGTCCCAGTGAATAACTCTACCTTTTGCACCAGTAGTTGCTTGAGTTATAACGTCACCAATGTTGAAGTTAACATTGGTTGCTGCTGGGAATTTCATTGCATAACAAGCAGTAGCAGTGTCTGCAGTTAAATCTGTATTACTTACATTCTTAGGATCTGAAATTAGACCAAATCTTCTAAACTGGGTGTCAACAGGAATATCTCCATCACCATCTAGGAAGTCTAGACTCTTATTAATCATAACTCTATAACCACCAAGTTCTAGTGGTGGATTCGCACCATGACCACCAGGTGGTGAAATGATTGTACTAACTGTACCAGAGATAGAAGCGGTGGTTCCAGATCTCGATAAAGCATCAGACAATGAAGAATAACCTTCGGTTAGTAAAACTTTTGCTCTTGTATATCCAGCACCAACTCTCTCCATTTCAACAGTTTCAATTCCACCAGATGCATTGATGATAATTTTTGCAATAGCATCTGTGGTTCCATCACCAACAACGGGACAGTAATAAGTTGCATTAACTGTATTACCACTTCCTCTATTATCAATAATCAACTGTTCTACAGCACCATCAACTGCAGCTGCAGCAACTGTTGTATCAACCCTAACTGGCATAAAATCACTAGAAACAAATCTGATATAATCAGAAATATTAATAGTGTACATATACTTCCATCTATAACCATCTGCATTACTTTCAATGATGGTTGTAGAAGTTCCAGATGGTTCTACTGTAGATGCCCTACCTTGTGGATAAGTAGGACTAATACCATTGTAGATACACTTATAAACCTGGAAGTTGCTGTTTACAACATATGACTGTGATTCATATAGATTTGAATGACCATTCAAAGACAAATTAGTACTGGTGTAGTCATTCTTATACATATCATATTTGATGCCTGTTTTCCAAGTTAACCTCTTAATTACTTTGGAAACATCAGTACTCTTGATTCGCTTGACAGCGATCATATCATCATAAACTTCATTTGAATCATTAAATGAATCATATGCATCTGGAGGTGCTTGCTCAGTTACTGCAGACTGTCCACTATATCTCTCTAAAGTCCAATCTTGGGATCTACCAATAAACAAGTATATTTTACTTCTGTAGTTCTGAGCAGCTGCAGAAGAATCTGCCTCTGGATTATCGCTATTATCATAGGGTTCTTCAAGTGATTCAATAAACTGCTCAGCAGCAAAAACCCTAAAATTGTCAGTGACTAGTGAAGGCATTATTCTTCCGCTTTTGTTTTTGTACTTTTATTTATTAAAGATAATTATCAAAATATACCGAAGTATAAGTATTCGCATCATCGCTTGGTGACTCAATTTGAGCACTATGAGATACTGCTGTAGTACCAGCTGCACCTCTTGTGCATCCAAGAAGATTAGCAGTTCCAGTTGATGCAGATAATTCTGTATATTCAATAACTTCCGATTTTACAACACCACCAGTAGTGTGATATAAAATTACTCTGTTTGTGTCGTAACCAGTACCAGCATTTACAACATCAACCGCAGTTATTACACCGCTACCATTCAATGTACCTCGTAAGACACAACCAGATCCACCGCCTCCAGTTAGTGTAAGACTAAAGTCCATATCACTGTAACCAGTACCCCCATTGATAATCTCAACCTTTCTAATCTTTCCATTAGAAACATAAGGTCTTAATACAGCATTTGATCCACCACCAGTAATTGTAATAGTTGGGGTATTTGTAGGTAGTCCAGAAACATTATCAAGTGCGACTGTTTCTACCGTTGCATTTATATCGGCGTCAAGTTTAGTTGAACGTCTAATTTCTGTTTTACTTACTGGCAATTCTTTATAAACTGATGCATATACAGTTGCATAAACATCATGTGGGTTTTGGATGTTTCTTCCTGGATATAGGAGATCACCAGGAGT
>Ga0213858_10000591_pt1 | contig 17331 bp, 16 predicted proteins | sample PICome_FD_160122 | JGI IMG/M metagenome (GOLD analysis project Ga0213858, IMG submission 160122) | Coastal seawater microbial communities near Pivers Island, North Carolina, United States - PICO245 | ecosystem: Environmental > Aquatic > Marine > Coastal | place: USA: North Carolina | collected... | reverse complement strand
CTGCCGCCAGGCCGAGCTGCAGCAGACCACGACGCCCCAGCCCGGCCCGCTCGGTGTGGTGCAACCTGCTCATGGCCAGACCTTACAGGCGTTGCAGTGCATCCAAGGCCTGGTCGCAGTCACGACGCAGCAACTCCAGGCTGCAACCTCTCAACTGGGCCAGCAGAGCGAGAGCACCGGCACCAACGCCCTCCTTCACATAGCCGCGTTCGTAATCGCGCAGAGCCTGATGGCGACTGTCATGGAAGCGAAGGCCGCTATGCAGGGCCAGGATCTCCACCGCCAGAGCCCTTTCGAGGCGGGCCAACAGATCAGCAAGGGCCGGCCGACCGGCCAAGGACTCTGCCGCCAACCAGGCCGTGGTGCCCAGGGTGACCACAGACGTCAGAGCGGACCTGTCGGCCCTGGGGAGGCCCCGCAGGGCCAGGGCGAGAACCGCCAGCATCTGACTGCCACCGGCCAGCATGACCGGTTGGCCACTCTCCATCGCCCCCAGCAGCAAGCCCGTGGCCACCGCCTGAAAGGGATCACCAACGGCGGCCAGAATGGCCTGAGGCGAAGGATCAGTCCCCAGGGCAGCCCGTTGCAGACCAGCTTCCACCAAGCGCCGCTTCAGCTGCATGGGCGGGTGCAGCGCACTGCCACTCACCAGATCGGCGACGGGAAGGCCGAGGGCGGTGAGAGCCGCCTGGGCGGTGCTCGTCCCGCCGGGAACGCATTCGGCGAGCACCAGCGGCCGGCGCAGGGAGCGGCCAAGGCGCACCCCCCTCTGCCAGAGCCGTTCCACCCGATCGGGAGCCATCGCCCGTCCGCTGCTCAGACAGGCGGCGGGTCCGCAGTCGCAGGACTCCAGGCGCAGATGGGGGAAGGGGGGCTGCTGCTGCAGACCAACCGCTGCCACCTGGGGCCTCAGGCCGAGCGCCTGAGCTGCGACCCAGCTGATCAGCGCCGGGCTCACCCCAGCCGGCAGAGGCGGCAGGGACCAGCGGGGCCGGTGGCTGGGGCCGTAGAGCAACAACTCAGCATCGGCAAGCGCGGTGTAGCGACGGGATGCGGCCGAGGCACCGGCCGCCGAAATCCCCTCGACTTCAGCCGTGGCCGTGGCGGCCAGCACCAGCAGAAGATCGGGCTGAACCTGAAGATGGCGCCAGGGCGCGAGCCGCTGATTCAGCGCCGTTGCCTCCGGATCAGGCCACACCCGGCTAGGCGTCATCAGAGGGGATCCAGCGCCACGAGTCCTTTCAACTGCGGCGGCGGCTCAGGCAGAGGAGAGCGGAGCCGCGGGAAAATCCAATAGGCCAGGGCGTGCAATGCCAGCACGTACACCAACTGCTGAAAGAGCACCAGGCCCAGCGCCATCAACTGCACCTCCAACAGATCGGGAGCCAAGGGAAGACGAAGCAGATCCACCAGGCGATCGAGCAGACCAGCCCCAGCCCTGGTGATCACGACCCAGAGGTTCTCACCCACCAACAACGAGAGGGCCAGCACACGCACGAGGAAGCCGATGGCACCCAGCAACAGGCCGACACCCCAGCTCAACCACCAACTGAACCTCCGGCTCCAAGCCCAGCCCAACCAGAGCGACAACAGGCCATAGGGGAAGAGCATCAGGGGGCCACGGACCGGCCCCATCAGTGCCGTGAGCAGGAGCAGGGCCACCGCCACCCCCTCAAGCCCGGCTTTCCAGCCCCGACGCAGCACCAGCAGGGCCAGGGGCAATGGCAGCGCCAGACGGAACAGGGCACCCCCGACCGGCAGGTAGTAAAGAGCAAGCCAGATCAACGCCGCCGCCGCCGCCAGATAGGCCGTTTCCATGATGCGAAGCGCCTGGCGACGGCTCATGGACGGCGTCGCCGGCGGTGGCGGGGTCATGGCGTTGCAGCAGGGGATGGCGTAGCGCCTGAGGCTGTGTCGCCGGCGGGATTGATCCGTTCGATCGTCTCCACTTCAAACGGAATGCCGGCGTCCCGCAGCGACCGGGTGACAAGCTCAGCCGGTGCGGCCGGATCCGCCCCCGACAGACGGATTGTGATCCGATAGGGCTGGGGCTTGACGACTGTTGAGGGCTGAGCCGGCGCCTGGGTTTTGGCGGTGTTGGCAGGCTTGGCTGTACCGCCTGGCTTGGATGTACCGCCTGGCTTGGCTGTCGGCGCGACTGTGTCCTGCACCGACCCCGGCCGCTGAGGTTTGGGGTCCTCCTGTTTGGGCCCTTCGGGTTTCGTCTCCTCCTGTTTGGGCTGGGCGTTGGCCGTGGCGGCGGGAGGATCCGGTGGAGGGTCAAAACTGTCGGCCAGCTGACGACCAAACGGCGTGGTGCTGCAGGCCTGCAGCAACAGAAGAAACGAGATCCAGAGGCCGACGTGGCGGGGATCCATCAGCTCTCCCCGGGTTTGATCACCCGCACGGCGCTGGCCCTGAGGCGACCGGTCTTGGTGGTGGCGGGTGGTTTCTTGGCTGCGGGTTTGCGTGCCGCCGCTTTGCTTCCCGTGGTGCTTTTTGCCGTGCTGCTCCTGGTGCTGGAGCGCTTGGTTGTTTTTTTGCTGGCGGCCTTGGCTTCCAGCAACTCCATCGCTTCCGCCAGGGTGATGGCATCGGCGCTCTTACCCTCTGGCAATGAAGCATTCACCTTGCCCTGTTTCACATACAGGCCATAGGGGCCATCGAACACCTGCACGTTCTCCTCACTGCCTTCGGGCTTGCCAAGGTCCTTCAGGGCAGTGCGTCCCCCACGCCCCCGCTTCGGCATCGCCAGCAACTCCAGGGCGCGACTGAAGCCAACAGCCAGCACATTGTCATCACCCTTGAGTGAGCGGTAGTCCTTCTCACCCTTGCCTTTGTCCCACACCACATAGGGGCCGAAGCGGCCGAGTCCGGCCTGAACGCGCCCTCCCTCGGGATGCTCCCCGAGCAACCGCGGCAACCTCAGCAGACCGAGCGCATCGTCGAGGCTGAGATCCTCCGGCCTCACTCCCTTGGGCAGGGACGCCCGTTTCGGCTTCGGGTTCTCATCACTCACCTGCCCCCGCTGCACATAGGGGCCATACTGACCAAACAGCAGATACACCAGATCACCGGTTTCCGGATCTTCGCCCAGGGCTTCGGGGCCCTCGGACTTCTGCTTGAGGATGAGTTCAGCCTTGTCGGCATCGAGATCGGCCGGCGTGATCTCCTGGGGCAAGGTGGCCTTGATCAGCTCCTCCTCGCCATCGTCTCCCACCCGTTTCGCCTCCAGATAGGCGCCGAAGCGGCCGATGCGCACCACGCAGGGCAGCCCCTCCAGGTCGACCGTGCGAGAGGATCCGGCATCAATGTCGCCCTCACGCTTCTGAACCTGGGATTCCAGTCCCTCCTCACCCTTGTAAAACCTTTCCAGGTATGGCAACCACTGCACCTTGCCCGTGGAGATTTCATCCAGGGTCGACTCCATCCGAGCGGTGAATCCCGTATCGACGAGATCGGGGAAATGCTCCTCGAGCAGGGCGGTGACGGCAAAGGCCGTGAAACTCGGGGTCAGAGCATTGTTCTGGAGTGAGGCGTAGCCACGGTCGACGATCGTGCCGATGATGCTCGCGTAGGTGGACGGTCGGCCGATCCCTTCCTTTTCAAGCATTTTCACGAGCGAGGCCTCGCTGTAGCGAGCTGGGGGCTGGGTCTGGTGGCCGAGGGCCTCCACCTCCCGGGGCGTGGGCGCATCACCGGATTTCAGAGCCGGAAGCAGCACCTCCTGGCCTTCCAGGGCCGCATCGGGATCATCGCTGCCCTCCACATAGGCGCGGAAGAAGCCAGGGAAGTCGATGCGTTTGCCGGTGGAGCGAAACCGGGCGTCCGCCACCTGCAGATCCACCGTGAGCATGGTGAGCCGAGCTTCCGCCATCTGGCTGGCCACCGTGCGTTTCCAGATCAGCTCATAGAGAGCGAGATCGCGACCATCCAGACCCGTGTCCGCAGGCGCGCGGAAGGTTTCGCCGGAGGGCCGGATCGCCTCATGGGCCTCCTGGGCGTTGCGGGCCTTGGTGCTGAACTGCCGCGGCGCCTTGCTCAGATAGTCCTTGCCGTAGCGATGCTCCACGCAATGGCGGGCCGCGCTGATCGCTTGCTCGGAGAGGTGCACCGAATCGGTGCGCATGTAGGTGATGAAGCCCCGTTCATAGAGCCCCTGGGCACAGCGCATCGTCTCCCGTGCCGACAGCCGCAGTTTGCGGTTGGCCTCCTGCTGCAGGGTGCTGGTGGTGAAGGGAGGCACAGGCCGACGCACCGTGGGCTTCTCCTCTACCGACTCCACCCGCCAGGGAGAGGCCTGAACGGTGTTCACCAGAGCATGGGCCTCAGTCTCACTGAGCAGCCGCACCTTGCTGCCCTCCTTGAGACCGCCGGTCGACTCATCGAAATCCTGACCGGTGGCGATGCGCTGGTTCTCCAGATGGGTGAGCTTGGCGTCGAAGGCAGCCCCAGCCTGCTCCAGTCGCGCCTTGAGATCCCAGTAACTACCGCTGCGAAAGGCACGACGTGCCCGTTCCCGCTGCACCAGCAGGCGCACCGCCACCGACTGCACCCGACCGGCTGAGAGGCCCCAGGCCACCTTCTTCCACAACAGGGGCGAGAGGGTGTAGCCCACGAGGCGATCGAGGATCCGCCGGGTTTCCTGGGCATGGACCAGCTCCATGTCCAGCTCGCGGGTCTGGTCCAGAGCCCGGGAGATCGCCTCCTTGGTGATCTCGTGAAACACCATCCGCTTCACGGGCACCTTGGGTGCTAGGAGCTGGAGAAGATGCCAGCTGATACTCTCACCTTCACGGTCTTCATCCGTGGCGAGCAACAACTGCTCGGCTCCCTTGAGCGCATCCTTGAGCTCTCGCACCACCTTTTTTTTGTCCTTCGGCACCACATACAGCGGTTCGAAGTTTGCCTCTGTGTTGACACCGAGATTGGCCCATTTCTGACCTTTCTGGGCGGCTGGAATCTCACTGGCGTTATTGGGCAGGTCGCGCACGTGCCCCATGGAAGCCTCCACCCGATAGCCCTTGGGCAGAAAGCCACGGATGGTGCGGGCCTTGGTGGGGCTCTCAACAATGACCAGGGTGTTCGCCACAGGCGGCAGGTATCCGTCCCCCCTCTTTATCGCACCATGGTTCCCAATGCAGGGATTGGCGTCCTGGAATGGCGCCCCGGAAGCGCGAACGTGTGTTGCCGGGCAGCGCAGCTACAGTCGTCGCACGGACGGATCCCAAGCGAGCCATGCCCGAGCTGGGTGCACTGTTTCTCTCCACCCAGGCGATGGCCACTCCGGGGGAGTTGATCAATCTGGCCCTCAACGCTGGAGCTGTGGCTCCTGAAGGGGCTGTTCTGATCGCCACGCTGGCCACGCTGCTGGTGGATCTGGCGGGCGAACGGGTGGCCGTGCGCTGGGTTCCACCGATCTGCTACCTCGGCCTGGGCACCTCCCTGGTACTGCTCGCTCTGCAGTGGAATGCGCCGCTGGAGCCCTCGTTCCTCGGGGCTTTCCTGTCGGACCGACTCGCCATCGCCTTCCGAGCGATCATCGCCCTATCCACCCTGCTGTCGCTGCTGATCAGCTGGCGTTACGCCGAGAAAAGCGGCACGCCCGTGGGTGAGTATGCCGCCATCCTTCTTGCCGCCACTCTTGGCGCCATGCTCCTTTGCGGAGCCACCGATCTGGTGAGCGTTTTTGTTTCCCTGGAAACCCTCTCGGTGGCCAGCTACCTGCTGTCGGGCTACATGAAGCGGGATGCCCGCAGTTCCGAGGCAGCCCTGAAATACCTGCTCGTGGGCTCAGCCGCGGCTGCAGTCTTTCTCTACGGCGGCTCCCTGCTGTATGGACTCAGTGGTTCCACAAGCCTTGAGGTCATCGGCGAGGCCCTGCTCACCAGCCCCACACCACTGGCGGCCCTCGCCCTCGTGTTTGTTTTGGCCACAGTGGCCTTCAAGATCGCGGCGGTGCCCTTCCATCAATGGACCCCGGATGTGTATGAAGGATCACCGACGCCTGTGGTTGCCTTCCTCTCTGTGGGCTCCAAGGCGGCTGGCTTCGCCCTCGCCCTTCGCATCCTGGTCGGTTGCTTCGACTTCTTCGACGCCCAGTGGAAGCTCCTCTTCACTGTGCTGGCATTGTTGAGCATGGTCCTGGGCAACGTGGTCGCCCTGGCCCAGACGTCGATGAAGCGGATGCTGGCCTACAGCTCCATCGGCCAGGCGGGCTTCGTGATGATCGGCTTGGTGTGCGGCACGGAAGATGGATTCGCGGCCATGGTGCTCTACATGGCGGCCTATCTCTTTATGAATCTGGGCGCCTTTGCCTGCATCATCCTGTTCTCGATCCGCACGGGCAGTGATCGCATCGCTGATTACGCTGGCCTTTACCAAAAAGATCCGTTGATTACCCTGGGGCTCAGCCTCTGCCTTCTCTCCCTTGGCGGCATTCCGCCGATGCTCGGCTTCTTCGGCAAGATCTATCTCTTCTTTGCTGGCTGGGCCGATCACCAGTATCTGCTGGTGGTGGTGGGCCTGATCACTTCCGTGGTGTCGATCTATTACTACATCGGTGTGATCAAAATGATGGTGGTCAAGGAGCCCCAGGAAGCATCTGAAGTGGTGCGCAATTATCCCCCGATCCAGTGGACCACCCTCGGACTTCCGCCCCTGCGCTTTGCCCTCGTCGCCTGCGTTTTGGTGACAGCCGTTGGTGGCATACTCTCCAATCCCCTGTTCCAGTGGGCGAATAGTGCGGTCGATGGCACACCACTGCTGCAGCAAGCGATTGCCCAGGCCAGTGTGCGAGCCCTTGGCTGACCCCGCTCCAGCCCCATCTCCAACGGCAACCGATGCGCGACCGGTTGCTCATCTGTATGAAGTGAGCAAGGTTTACGGCACCGGTGCGGCCACCGTGAAGGCTCTCGACCATCTCAATCTCACCGTGCATCAGGGCGATTACCTGGCGGTGATGGGTGCGAGCGGCTCCGGTAAAAGCACGGCCATGAACATCATCGGCTGCCTCGACCGCCCCAGCAGCGGTTTCTACCAGCTCAACGGCATCGCCGTCGAACAACTCGATGACGACGCCCTGGCCGATCTGCGCAACCAGGAGCTTGGTTTTGTCTTCCAGCAGTTCCACCTGCTGCCGCACGCTTCCGCACTTGAAAATGTGATGCTGCCGATGATCTACGCCGGCGTACCCGCCGGCGAGAGACGCCGCCGGGCTGCAGCGGCACTGGAACGGGTCGGGCTGGCCGAACGCCTGGAGAATCGCCCCAATCAACTCTCCGGTGGCCAGCAGCAACGGGTGGCGATCGCCAGGGCAATCATCAATCAACCCGCCCTCCTGCTGGCGGATGAACCCACCGGCGCGCTCGATTCGCGCACCACAGACGATGTCCTCGATCTTTTTGACGATCTACATCGTCAGGGGATCACGCTCGTGCTGGTCACCCACGAAGACGACGTGGCCGCACGGGCCGCCACGGTGGCCCATTTCCGCGACGGCCGCGTCGAGCGCCTCGAGCGGAATTGCCGCCGATTCAGGGCTAACTAAACTGAACTGAGGCCGCTGCTCCTGCATGGTTGATGCTGCAGCCAGCCCCCCGAGGGTTCTGCTTGTCGATGACGAATCCCGCCTGACCGACCTGCTGCGCCTCGAACTCGATGTGGAGGGCTACGCGGTCGACGTGGCCTCCGACGGAGCTTCAGCCCTGATCAAGGCCCGCCAGGACCCGGCTCCGAATCTGATCGTGCTCGACTGGAATCTCCCCGATTTCACCGGCATCGACATCTGCCAGAGGATTCGCAGCAGTGGTGTCACCACGCCGATCCTCATGCTCACCGGCCACGACGACATCGCCGATCGGGTCAAAGCTCTCGATGCCGGCGTGGATGACTACCTCACCAAGCCCTTCTCGATCGAGGAGCTGATGGCTCGCCTGCGGGCCATGCAACGGCGGGCGGAATTCTTCTCCAAGGAGGGCACGAGCGGGCAGCCACTGCTCCTGGAGGTGGGCGATCTCCGCTTGCACACCGGCACGCGCGATGTGCGTCGAGGTGACCGGGAGATTCAACTCTCCGTGAAGGAATACGACCTGCTTCACTTCCTCATGCGGGGGCGGGGCCGGGTGTTGGAACGCGCTGAAATCATGCGCGGTGTGTGGGGAGAAAATTTCTATGGAGACGACAACCTTCTCGACGTTTACATCCGCTATCTCCGCCAGAAAATTGAAACCAAGGATCAACCCACCCTGATTCACACCGTTCGTGGCATCGGCTTCATCCTGCGGGATGAAGCCACGCAATAAAGCCGGGCGTGCTTAGCCGCGGGGGCGCTCCAGCCCCTGCATGAGCTGGGCCACCAACAACGAAACGGCATCGTCTCCGCCCGCCGTCAGCGGGTTCAGATCCAGATCACCCGGATCCATCGCCACCCAGCCATCCCCTTCGGGTCGGCGCAGTTCGAAATGGAGATGGGGACCGGTGCTCAGCCCCGTGCTGCCGACCCGGCCGATCACCTCCCCCTGACGGACGGTCTGGCCAGTTTTCACATAGATCTCAGAGAGGTGGCCATACAGCGTGCGGCGCCGGGGCTTGCTGTGTTCGAGCTCAACGGCGATGCCATACCCACCCGCCAGACCACTGCTGGTGACCGTGCCAGACAACGCGGCCACAACCGGAGTGCCTTCTGGAGCGGCCAGATCTTTGCCGGCATGCATCAACCAATTGCCGATCACCGGATGGAGACGCCAGCCGAATTCACTGGTGGTGATCGCAGAGCCGATGATTGGGAAGAGGAGACGGCGATCACCGTTGCCCGCCAGCGGCAAGGGGCGAGGCGACACGGCGAACACCGATTCGAGTCGGAAGCCAGGACCGGTTCCACCGAGCAGAGCGGACACCGGCACCGTGATCGGTGGCAGTGGCTGACCATCAGCACCGCGACGCAAGCTGGCGGTCAAACTATCGTCGCGGCGGGAACGCCAGGACAATCGCGTTGGGTCACCACGCAAGCCACGGCTACGCAGGGCTACACCGGAACGGCATTCCTGCTTCGACAGAGCACCGCTGCGACAGGCCTGCTGCAGGGCCGGCACATGAATCGGCCGAGCGACGGCACCCGCCTCCAGCTGCCGCCGTTCCAGCGGGGTGATCACCCTATTGCGCTCCAGGCTTTCGAGGGAGCGATCAAAACGCAGCGGTTCCTGGGTCTCCAGCCGAGCCGGAGGCTGCACAGGCGGCTCTGCGGCAGGGAGATCACCCGGGGACTGAGGGGCCATCGGCAAGGCCAGGAGCCAGGCAGCCGCAAGCCAACGCACGAGCACACACCATTCAGGAACGGCGAGACTCTAGAGACCCTGATCGCGAGCGTCAGCCCAGCGCGTCCAGCTCATGGTCCGGGTTCCCTGTTGCAGCTGCAAAGCCCCATCCGCCCCCAACCCCGTGATCCGCCATGGCTCAGCGGTGGCAGGGTCACGCACCTGCCGTTGCCACAGCCTCGCCTCCACGGCCCGCACCAGCGCCTGTGGCGCCAGGGCGAATCCACAGGCACGCTCGAGGCATCGCAGCACCTCGGTCGTCCAGACCTGAGGTCGGCAACGACCACGGGCCAGCACCTGACGCAGAGCCACAGCCCCAACCGGCACGGGATTGATCACATTCAGGCCCACGCCGATGCGCGCCAGACGAAGGTGACCGCCGCAGTGCACCATGCGCGGCAACACACCGGCCAGTTTCCGATCGCCGATCAGCAGATCATTGGGCCATTTGATCCGGATCGGAACTCCCTCGCTCTCGAGGCGCTCCGCCAGAGCCAGGGCAACGGCCAACCCCAGGAGGCCGGGGGCCGCCGCCGTCGAGGGCCAGGGCAGAGCCGCGCTGATCCAGACCCCTCCCGCCGGGGCCTGCCAGACCCGCCCCCATTGCCCTTGGGCCCGGATCTGATGACGCGCGATCACCGCCCGGGGCTGCGGCTCCTGCCAGGGCCTGTGCTGCAACCACTGGGTGAGCTCGGTCTCCGTGCTGGCACAGACGGGAAGCACGCGAAGGTTCCAGGGAGGAAGGCCCTGACGGCGCCGTCGCCTCAACAGATCCGCCCCTCGCCGGCCGATCAGCTCTGCTGACGCCACCAGGGCTCCAAACGCTGGATGGCCTGCTCCAGGCTGTCGCTCGGTTGCACCAGGGCAAGGCGCAACCAGTGGGCACCGGCGGCACCGAAGCCCGACCCCGGGGTGAGCGCCACACCCGACTGATCGAGCAGCGCCGCCGCCAGATCCTCGTCGTTCCAGCCCCGCTGCCTGGCCCAGGTGGGTACGGGAAGCCACAGATAGAGCGCCATCGACGGGACGGGCGCCTGCCAGCCGAGGCGGTGAAGCGCCTTCAGGGTGCGATCCCTGCGCTCGCGATAGATGGGCACGATCCGGCGCGGCCAATCGGGGACCTCGGTGAGAGCCGCGATCGCCCCCTGCTGCAGGGCGAGGGATTGGTTGAAATCCACCACCCCCTTGAGCTGCCGGAGCGCACTGATCAGGGGCGCCGCCCCAACGGCGAAGGCAAGACGGAAGCCACCGAGGCACCAACCCTTCGAGAGGGAAAAGAATTCGATCCCCCGCTCGCGCCAGCCCCGGCTGCGCAGCAACGCCGGCGCCTCTCCCTCCAGGGCGAGATCGAGATAGGGGTTGTCGTGGGCCAGGACGCAGTCATGGCGCTGGGCCCGCTGCATCGCCTCATCCAGCCAGGTCTGCTCACCGACCTGGGCCGTTGGGTTGTGGGGAAAGCCCAGCACCATCAACCGCAACTGATCCCATTCGGAGCTGCTCAACCTGTCCCAGCAGGGTCGCCATCCCTTCGCCTCCTCCAGAGGCAGCGATGCAATCCGGGCATCAGCCAGCACCAGGCCACCGCGGTGGGAGGGGTAGGAGGGATCGAGGATCAAGCCGGCCTCGCCAGGGTTGAGCACCGCCAGTGGCAGATGGGCCGTTCCTTCCTGGGAGCCCACCAGCAGCAGCACTTCCCGCTCTGGATCCACATCCACCGCGAAGCGGGACTGACACCAGGAAGCCACGGCCTCACGCAGGGGCCGGGTGCCAGCATGGAGGCAATAGGTCGCACTTCCAGGCGCCTTAAGTGCTGCCGCCATGGCGACCAACGCCTGGGGTGGCGGCTCCAGATCCGTGGACCCAAGGGAGAGGTCCACAAGTGGCAGGCCCTGGGCTGCCTGACTGAAGCGATACTGATGCTTGCGCTGGTCATTGCGGTCGAAAACACCGCTGCCCAGTCGCTCCAGACGCCTAGAGGTGTGCATCCAGGAAAGCCTGCAGCTGGGGCTTGGCGATGGCACCCTCATGGCGTGCCAGCTCAGCACCATTCTGAAAAATGATCAGCGTGGGAATGCCCTGTACCTTGTAGGCATCTCGGGTAGCGGGGTTGCCATCCACCTCGAGCTTGCCGACGTCGAGGCGGTCGGCATAGGTCTCAGCAGCCCAGTCCATCAGAGGGGCCATCAGGCGGCAGGGGCCGCACCAGGCTGCCCAGAAATCCACCAGCACCGGCTTGGATGCCTGGATGACCTCCTGGGCGAAGGCCGCATCGGTGAAGTCGGAGACAGCAGTGGCCACGGCTACAGATCAAACGTGGCCCGATCCTATGGGGGCTCAGAGCTTGTCGATCGACTTGCGCAGCTCCTCGAGATCGGCATCCACCTCCGCCACCCTCACCGGATCGACCTTGGTTGGATCGGAGGGCTCGCCGGCCGGCAAGGCCACCGCTTCCGGTCCACCCTCCAGTCGCTGGCGCAGGGAAGCCAGTTCATCGTCCACATCACTGCCACCCTCGAGAGAAGCGAACTGGCTCTCCAGATCGGCGCCAGCCAGCTCGGCTGCAGCCTGGCTACTGGCCTCCAAGGCCTGCACCTTGTCTTCCATCCGCTCAAACGCTGCCATGGCTGAGTTGGTACCGAGATTGCCCACAGCACTCTGCAGCTGTTGCTGCGCCTGGGCCGCCTGGGCCCGGGCCTTGAGCATGTCCTTCTTGGTGCGCGCTTCGGCGATCTTGCCCTCGAGTGCCACCAGGCTCTTCTTGAGGGTCTCCACCTGAGCGTCCTGACCCTTCAGCTGGCCTGAGAGCGACGTCGCCGTCTCCTGGAAGGTCTTGCGGCGGGCCAGGGCCTCACGGGCCAACCCTTCCTCCCCTTTCTTCAGGGCCAGTTCGGCCCGTTCGTACCAGGTAACCGCCTGGGCCTCGGCCTGATCGGCCTGATTGCGCAACCGCTTCTGACTGGCAATCGCCATCGCCACCGCCTGACGCAACTTGACCAGGTCGGCCTGCATGTCGGCAACCGACTGATCGAGAATCTTGACCGGATCCTCCGCCTTGCTCACCAGATCGTTGAGGTTGGCCCGAAGCAGACGACTGAGCCGATCGAAAAAACCCATGGGGGAGGAGCTGGCGGGTGCGGCAGTTTGAGGCTAGCGAGAGACCCTCTCAGCGCCGCTAATATCAACTGGAGCATCGGTTCAGTTCGCAAGCCATGGCACGGGCTCCCCGGTCCCAGCGTCGTCGTTTTGGCCGGGGCGAGCTGATGCAGGCGGCGGAACCAGCCGCGGCCGAGCCACTGCTGGGCTGCCTGGAAAGCCTGCTACGCGACTGGCGCTCGCAAGGATCGATCGCCGCGATCTGGCAGGACTGGCCGCGCCTGGCCGGCTCCCAACTCGCTCCGCACTGTCACCCTCTCAGTTTCCACGGAGGGCTGCTCACCGTGGGAGCCAGCCAACCCCAATGGCGGCAGGCGCTCCAGTACAGCCGCCCCCAGCTGCTTGCCGCGCTGCGGAGCGCCGGGCACGCGATTCGCGACCTGCGCATCCAACAACACCATGCACCGACGCGCCCGGAACAGGACAGCGAAGAGTCCATCTGGGCCCGCCATCCCAGTCGCATCGATGTGCACGGTCTCGCCACCTGTCCGCAGTGCCAGAGTCCGGCCCCTGCTGGAGAGATGGCGCTCTGGGGCCATTGCGGCTTCTGCCGGCGCCAGCTGCTGGCCAGCAGCGACACAGCCTCGATCAATAGCGCTCCGGCCGAGGCACGCGCCAATCGGAGCTGACGCCATCGGCCTCGAGTTGGTCGGCACGAGCCTCGAGGCGACGGCGATCGATGCGCCAAAGTCGATAGATGCCATAACGCCCGAGCAGCTGGGGCTCCAAGCCCTGCCAATGCTTCCGAGCTGCCGTGGCGGCATCGATCACAACCAGGGCGGTGGGCATCAACTCGATCGGACCACCGCTCCATTGCCGCCTTTGCTCGGAGCGCAACCGCTCGGCGACATTCACCAGAGCACCTTTCGAGCGCCCCTCATACACCACAACCCGATTGGTGTAGAAATGCAGGGAAGGTTTCATCACTCCCACCATCGCCACCGGCTCCTGAAGAGATGGCGTTGGTGCTCGCTCGCCCTGACGAACAATCTCTGCAGCGACCTGGCGCACGGGCTGCTGCCGCACCCGGTCGCCGAGGGCCACCATCGGCACCAGAGCAACCCACTGAAACAGCAGCAAGGGCCCCTGCATGCCGAGCAGCTTGGCGGGCCCCTCGCCCGACTGGCGGCGCCAGGCCAGCACCACGCCCAACACAGCCGCCACGCTGAAACACACCGCCGCTCGCAGCACCAGGCCGCTGGCGATCAGCTCTGCGGGGAGCGTGGGCATCTCCGGATCACGAATCAGGGGAATCCAGAGGCGCGAGAGCCACAGCCCCACGGCCAGAACGGCACTAAGACCAGCGCAAGCAAACCAGGCCCACCACTGGATCTGCCGGGAGCGCAGGAGCGATGGCAGCAACGACAGACTGATCAGTAGTGCTGCCGCCGGCGTGGCCGGCAACCAGTAACTGGGCAATTTGGTGGCCGCCGTGGTGAACAACAGCAGCACCGCCAAGAGCCAACAGGCGGCGAAAACCTGGAGGGACTCGTCTCGATCACCGGGCGCTGACCAAAGGCCAGCACCTCTCGCCACCTGAAGCAGACCCAGCATCAGCAGAGGCGTGAACGGCAGGGCCGCCACTAGCATCACCGGGCCGAAAAACCACCAGGGCTGCAGGTGGTTGTTCACCACGGAGGTGAACCGCTGCAGGTTGTGATAGCCAAAAAAGCTGTTCCAGAAAGGTTCACCTTCCACCAGCAATTCAGCGGCGTACCAGGGCAGGCTCACCAGAGCCGTGAGCGCCAGGCCTCGAAGCGGTCGCAGATGGCTCCAGAGCCCGACAACGTCCCGGCGCACGAAGCCGAACAACACCAGGGTGAGGCCGGTGAGCACCACCGCCACCGGCCCCTTGGCGAGCACAGCACAACCGAGCAGCAACCAGGCGATCCACCACCGGCGTCCGCCGTCGCGATCACAACGCCACTGACAGAGCAGGCTCAGGGCCAGGGTGCCGCACAGCAATGCATCACTGACGGCGGTTCGGCTCCAGATCAGCACCAGGGGCGAGAGGGCAAAGGCCAGGGCTGTAGCGAGCGCCGTCCGGCGAGGTGTGCCATCACCGCACTGGGGATGGCGCATCACCGTGTCGCCGAGCATGAGCATCGCTGCCACAGTGGACAATGCCGAAGGCAGGCGAGCCGCCCAGGTGCCCAGGGGATCCCACTGCGAATGGCCGGGAATGGCATAACCCAGTCCCATCAACCAGTAGACGAGAGGCGGTTTGTCGTAGCGCGGTAAGCCATTGACACGCGGCGTGAGCCAATCACCGGTGCGCGCCATGGCCCGACCGGCAGCAGCGAACAGCGGCGGAGTCTCATCCACCAGGCCGGTGGCGCCGAGCTGCCAGCAGCACACCAGCACACCGAGCGCAAGAATCAGCAGCAGGCCTCGGCGCCGCTGCCTCGGGCTGAGCTGCTGAGCATGGTTCCGGCGGTCCGAAAGGGTCAGGGGCATGCGGAAATGCTGCCATCTCCGGGCGCCAGGCCCCTGTAGATCCACCGCTCCACCCGTTCAGCAAAGATCGCCTGGCTGGCATGGCACTCAACCCACTGGCGACAGGCTTTGCGGTCGATCGCATCGAGCTGATGCACCGCCGCCAGCAAGCCATCACAGTCATCCGGAGGCACCAACCAACCGGTGATTCCGTGCTGCACCAGCTCTCCGGGGCCGCCCCGGTCGTAGGCGATCACAGGCACGCCGCAGGCCAGAGCCTCCACCACCACGTTGCCGTAGGCCTCATTCCATTTCGGGGTGTTGATGAGGGCTCGACAGCACCCCAACTCGTTCTGCAAAGCCATGGTGGGCAGAAAGCCGCGCCATTGGATCGTGCCTGCTGGAGCGGCGGCTTCCACCCGGGCGGCGTAGGCAGGATCCTCGACCAGCCCCCACACCAGCAGAGGCTCCCCGAGGCGAGCCGCGACCGACACGGCATCCTCAAGCCCCTTCTCGGGTGCGACACGGCCCGCCCAACCCAGGGGTCCACCGGGCTGCACCTGAAGGCCATAGCGGCTGAGATCAAACCCATTCCCCACCACCACCGGGGGGTCTGGCAGACCGAAATCATCCGCCTGCCTTCGGCTATGAAACGCAAGGCGCCGCTGGTCCCAGCGGGCCAGATCCAGCAGCAACGCATCGATCACCCGCGCCACTGAGCCCATGCTCACCAAATGAAAGATCGGCTGGTGCTGGCGCGGCGTCAGCCAGAGGGGGAGCCAGTCGTAGCCGAAATTGAGAACGGCATCGGCTGTGGATGCAAGCTCTAAGGCCAGTTCCCACAATTTTGGCAGAACTCCCTGCGAGGGGATCAGCACCGGTCCATCGGGGTCGGCATGTTGCCAGCTGGGCTGATCCTCACCGGCCACAGGGTGCAAATGCACCTGCTCACACCCCTCTGGCAGCCGGGAACCCTCCGGGGCCACCAAATGAATATGGTGACCTCGCTGGCCAAGTCCTCGCAACAGGGTGGTGATCGTGAGTTCCACCCCACCACCACGCCCGCTGCCCAAATAGCCGATCGGTGTGCTCACCAGCACGAGATCCAGAGGGGTCGATGCCATCAGCCCGATCCCCCTGTTGAGAGAAGCGTCTCGGGCACCGAAGGCTCCCAAAACCGACGCCGCTGACTGACCAGAACCACCGAGAGCAGCACGAGGCAGACCCCTACCCACTGCAGAGACGTCAACCGTTCCTGCAGCCAGATCCCACCCGACAGCAGAGCAAACACCGGCGTGAGAAAGCCCAGGGTGCTGAACCCGGTGAGATCGCGGCGGGTGGCGAACCAGAAGAACAATCCGTAAGCCAAGGCGCTGCCCAGCAGGCTGGCGTAGGCCATCAACCCCCACTCGGGCAAGGTCCAATCCGGCCAGAGCGGACGGCCTGGCGCGATGGCCTGCAGGAGCAGGAGCGGAACCCCGCCGATCAGCATGTGCCACCCGGTGACAGCAACGGGATGGCTCTGGCGGCAGGCATAGCGGCTCAGGACGGTGCCGAACGCCATGGCCACGGCCGCCGCCAGCATCCAGCCCGCCCCACCGCCGAGCAGACCAGAAAGCGGCACCGGCGCTCCGAACAGCCACCAGTGCTGCAGGAGATCGGCCGGAACCCCCAGACAGACGATGCCGGCCAGTCCCAGCAGCAAGCCAATCCAGCCCACGGGATTGATCGCTTCAGCAAAGAGGGCCCGGGCCAGCAGAGCCACCATCAGAGGCTGGGAGTCAATCAGCACCGAACCAAGACCGGCACCGGTGAACGCCAACCCGCGGGCCAGGCAGAACTGAAACACCGTGGCGTCCACCAGGGTGAAGAGCAGAAACCAAAACCAGTCAGCCGGATCCACCCGTGCGGAGGCACCGAGCAGGGGCAGACTCAGTAGCACCGCTATCCCCGCCGGCAGCAGTCGCAGCGCAGCCACCAGAAGGGGACCGGCGGAAGCCACCAGGGGGGCCATCGCTGCCATCGCCGTACCCCACAGGGCGAAGGGCAACAGCATCAACAGCCCGAGCCGCAGGGACATGGGGGGCTCCAACAGGTTCCTTTTTAAGATCCAGACCACTTTGGATGACGCAGATGGCCTGGCCCTGGCGGCGCAGATCCCGACGACGCATGGCACGCATCGCCATCGAGGGAGCGATCGGAGCCTCCACACGCCGGCGGGTGCTGAAAGCCTTGCGTGAGGTGGAGAAGCGGGAATTCCCTGCCCTGCTTCTACGAATCGACAGCCCCGGTGGCACGGTGGGTGACAGCCAGGAGATTCATGCCGCCCTGCTCCGGCTGCGCGAGAAGGGGTGTCGGGTTGTCGCCAGCTTCGGCAACATCTCAGCCTCCGGTGGGGTGTATGTCGGAGTGGCCGCCGAAACGATCG
>Ga0213858_10000589_pt1 | contig 17355 bp, 8 predicted proteins | sample PICome_FD_160122 | JGI IMG/M metagenome (GOLD analysis project Ga0213858, IMG submission 160122) | Coastal seawater microbial communities near Pivers Island, North Carolina, United States - PICO245 | ecosystem: Environmental > Aquatic > Marine > Coastal | place: USA: North Carolina | collected... | reverse complement strand
ACAGAATCTGTTTTACGTGGCGATATAGCGCAACGAGCTATGGATCCAGACTGCTTGAGTTGTGACGGATAAAAAAAAAGGGCTCTCGTTTGAGGGCCCTTTCTTTATTAGGAACTGTTGGGTATGGTACGCCCAGTTTATTTTTGTTCCTTATTTTTAGCGTTTTTTCTAGCTCTTTCACGTAATAAAGCTTTTGCTTTTTCACCAGGAGTATTTAACAGTTGTCTATCTGAAGCTTCTTCTAGTTTAGAAGTTGGTTTTATTTTACCTTTGTTTTCCAAAGGACTACCATAATTTATAGGTGTACAGTGTTTTGATGTAAATGGTTTCATTATTTATAGTTTTTAAACATTAATTTATATAGTAAGCTATTCCAAGCTGCTTGTAGCTTATCAATTATTTTCCGCATGGTTCTCCTGTTGCTACGTTAATCCAATTTTCTTTTTCAAACCAGTCACGCAATGTTGCTCCTTTCTTACGAGCACCTTTCACGTTTGATTTACTAGAGCGTTTATAATCTCCTTTAGCTGCTGCGGATCGTTTAGCTCTAATCACTTTATCCTTTTCAGCTTTACTCATTGATCTTACCTTTGAAGCAGGTAGACAAACCTTTTTAGTTCCACCACCTTTTACTTTGGATTTTTTCTGGAACGGTGAGTTTTGTACGTACATTACTTTTTCTTTTTACTTTTACCCATCTTACCAGGTCCACCAGCTTTAGTACAACGCACTCCCCAACCAGAGGCATATGCTGATGGCCATACTTCAAACTTCTTTTTCGCTGCAGCTTTGCACGCTGGACTAATCTTACCCATAATTACTTTATTTTAGATCTTTTATATTTACTTTTTCTAGGTTGAGGTTTGTTTTGTTTTGTTTCTTCGTCTATAGCTATTTGCCATTCAGGCCAACCACCAAGTAATGCTAATCGTTCCCAAAGCTCTTTATCAGCTTCTGTAGCTGCTATAACGTTTTCAACTTTTCTTATAGCTCTATCTAATGGTACATTTGTGGTTGCCGATATTACATTTGCACTTGCTAAATACGCGGGATTGTCAAAGCTAAAACCTTCACTCATCATTTTATCTTTATCCCATTGATAAGCTCTAGCAGCTTGATTTATTTTAGAAAGCTTAGAAGAAACAGGTGGCGCTATTTTAGTTAGTTCATAACCAACTTTTTCTAGTTTAGGTTGTTTCTTTTCTTGCTCACGTATAATACGTATTATAGCGTTTTTAGTAACTGATATAGCAGCACCACCGACACCGGCTCCTCGCAACATAGAATCTGCCATACCATTTGCTGTGTCTATATATTTATTTTCATATTTTTCATCATCAGCATCTGCCTCGCCAAAAGCTATAGCAAACAAACCTTGTTGTAGTGAATTAAATATTAAGTTCTGTACAGTAGTGTAATATATAATTTTACTAATGTTTGTTTTAGCATCTCCCCTACCTGCTCTTAAATCTTTAATAGCTTTATCAGTCAGCCTTAAATATTGAGAAGGAGTATTACCAAATGCAAGTATAGGTCTACCTAATGGGCCAGCTTGTTGCATTGATATACGGTCTGGTCTTGAAGACTGTTGTGACTCTTCTGCCGTTTCTCTAAAATCTTCAAACGCTTTAGCCTCCGCTTCAGCTTTACTTAATCCTTGTTTTTCGTAAGTCTTAATTCTATTTCTATAGAACGTAGCCCCGCCAGAAGCAATAGCAAAGCTATCAGCGATTTGAGTAGGTGTAAAACCAAATTGTAATAATCTATTAACAACACCTCGTGGTCCATTTTTATTAGCAGCTTCTGCTATATCAGCTTCGTTAACATTCATACGTAGACCTCCACGACGTTCTTTTAAGAAATCAGAGTTCATTAAGTATTTAAAGTCTTTCCAGTATTGTTTCTGATTACCAAAAGCTTTAGCAGCTGCTATTGGATTATTATCTGTAAAGTTTACAAAGTTAACAGAAGATATAGTTTGTAATAATGAAGATCTTGTGTTAAAAAACATTGTTACACCGATACTACCGTTAAGCCAGTCTGTAAATCTACCTGTTAAACTATCGTCTGAAAAAGATCTGTTACGACCAGTCTTCATACGTTGTAAACTATTCTCTAAAGCTTTACGATATTTCTTACCGTATGCAGCTTCAAGTTTGTTTAAGTTTGCTTCACTAAATATCTGATCTACGTTTGTTTGCCATTGCTTTAAATACTTAGCTCGCTTAGTTGTGTTAACACCTTCAAGCAAGTCAGTTGTAATGCTACCAGTAAGCCATGTTTCTTTTGGCTTGGCATACCCATCACCCTTGTTAATAGCCACTAGCTGCTCTGCAAATACTTTTAATTCAGGATTATTATTAACAAATTCATTTAACGTTTTTAAATCCGCCTTGCTAACGCCTGGCACTTCCATACCTTGCAGTGTATTCCAAGTATACACTCTTACAGCTTGCTCTCTTGTATAAGGTTCGCCTGGTAATTTTTTACGCAAGTCTTTAGGTATAACTCCAAGTTCTTTTTTCAAAGATTTATAATCATTAAACATAGCAACTCTATCTTTTGATATGTCATTTACACCGCGAGAAAATGGATCAATAAGATTGTATTTATACCACGCCATTTGTTGATCACCAAGTTTACCTTTACTTAACGTTTCGTAAAGCAAACCTGTAAAGTCTTGAGCTGAATAAGGTATGCCCTTGAATCCACGGCCTTTACTAGCGCCAACAACTTGAGCTTTAGCCCTGCTATATACTTTGTCAGCGCCAATACCAGTTTTAGCTTCTATAATATCGTTAAAGTCTTTACTAAGATCTACAGTTTCACTAAATCTAGCTTTAGCTTGTTGTGTTTTAGACTTAACATCAAATACTTCTAAAGCATCGCGTACAGCTTTTACATTTTTGTAAGCATCATCTACAAAGAAAAAGTCGTTATAACCTTCTGCAGCTTTACCAGTTACCCAACGTGCTTTAGCTTGTGCTTTACCGTCACCTAAACCAACAATGTTTTCAATAGGAATTTTAATACCAAGCGCGTCCATAAATTCTTTTATAGGACCAGCGGCATCTGCAGGTCGAGCTGTTAGTATAAACACGTCTTCAGCACCACGCTTAGCTACAATGTTTTCTATAGCTTTAAACACAGGACCTCTCTTACCGTCAATCACTTTGCTGAACTCTGTAAAATCAAACGTAGCGCCTTTAGCTTCTAGCTCTCCAGCTCTTTCAGCGAACTGTGTAGCGTTTAGCTTACCAGTTGTACCATCAGGCATTTCGTATATAACTTTGCTATTTGATCTAGCTAGTGTATCGTCAAAATCAAATACACGTATTTTCTTAACTGGTGCTTTAGGATCAGCCGCTACTTTTAAAGCTTTATCTAAAGTACCTAATTCTTCTAATACTCTTTCGTTACTTTTCTTTTCAGTAAATGATAACAACGGTGGTAGTTCACCATTATTTTTAGTTTCAGCCTTTGTTTTACCTTGAACTAATTTCACATACTCATCTATGATACCTTTAGCTTGCTCTCTAGTAATAGCTTTAGATCCTTCTAATAAACCAGCTTCTGTAAGTATTACAGATTCTATTATCTTGTTTTGTTCTTCTATTGCGTTTTTATTTTGCTGTAACTTTTTAGGAATAACTACGTTATACTCTTGAGCTTTACTTTCATTGCCTTTATATATGTTGTTTGGATTTAAACCAACGTAATCTCCTTTAGCGTTTTTATAAGTATTAAAATATCTTAAGTCAGAGCTAGGTACTTTATCCCAGTCTTCTTTTTTACCAGACTCTATAGCTTTATTTAGCTGCTCCATTAGTATTGGATGTGATGTGCCTCCAGAGTTTGTCCATTTATTACCTTCAGCATCTACAAGATTACCTTTTAACGTGTCGTTTTCGTTTTTAAGAGTATACTGTAGATAGTTATCTTTTATCCATTTTTTATAATATTCTAAAGATTTTTCTGCATTTGGCTTTCCATCTATTATATTTTTATATATTTGAGTACGAGCGTTAGCGTGTTCTATAGCTTGAAAAACATGCTCATCTGTAGTTTGAGTTTTTCTTTCTAATGCACCTAATTCCCTGCCTATAGCTGTAGCTTGATTTCTATTAGCATTAGAATTTAAACTAGGATTATATATATATTCTCTTAAAACAGCAAAAGCCTCTGGACTTGTTTTAGCTATAGCTAATTCAGCATCTATTTGAAGATCAACACCTTTATCGTGTAGCTCTTTTAACTCTAAATTCTTTTTCCAACTAGGACCATTCTTAGTTCTGAAAGATTCGTTAAAAGCTTTTAGCTCAGATTCTGTAAATTGTTTTTCATTAGCTTTAGCCGTTTGTTTTAATTCTGCTAAATTTATTAAATCACCACTAGCAATAGCTTGCTCAGCTTCTGCTTTTAGGTTTTTGTCAAATATTTTTCTTGGATCTGATATAATATCAAAACCTCTTTTTTGTAATGACGAAAGTTTATTACCAGAAGTCCAGTTAGTTGGTCTAGAAAATTTATCAACAGGTAGAAACTTTGGAAAAGTATTCATCATCACATCAGCTTTAGCACCTCTATCTGTTCTTATTAAGTCTAAAGCTTTTTTATCTATCTTAGAATCTAATTTTTCCTGACCAGATTGTTTTGTCTCGCTAAACTTAGCACCAGCTGCAGCACGAGCACCTGGCTCTGTTATAAGATCTTCAAGCATACGGTTACGTATGTGTATAGCTATACCTCCTTTAAGATTTTGACTAGTAACATCTCTATATATAGGTTTTTCAGCTTCTCTTTTAATAAAATCTATATAATCTTTTCTAGTTATAGCAAGTTTACCATCTTTGTAAAACTCATTAAGTATATTACGAGGAATAAAAGTGCCACCTTTAATCTTGTCTTTAGTCTCAGGTAGCCTTGCATAGTCAGCAGAAGCGTTTTCAATTAAAAACTGCTTAATCCTTGTTAAACCTTCTGAGTCTGTTTTTTGAAAGTTTCGTCGTTTATCATATATAGCTTCTGGATTAATACCAAACATTTCTCCATATATTTCAGCTACAGATTCAGGTATGTTTCTAGTCTCTCCAAATCTAGTTATTTCTTTATCAGCAAAAGCTTGTTTAGTTGCTTCTGTAATTTTAGATTCAAGTTCTTGTTTATTTTTTACGCCTGTATTTTTAAGCAAAGTATCTGAGTACGATGTGGTTTCAGTGGGTTTTCTAGGACCTCTTACTTCTTTAGTTACAGTTGGTTCAGCAACTTCTTCCGCCGCTATACCTTTAGCTTCTGTAACATCCGCGGTAAATTCTTTACCAACAACAGGCTCAATAGCATCTACATATCTTTTAAAACCACCTTTTGTGGTAAAGCTGTTATTTATAAAACCAGAAAGTGGTGGAACTTGCTCTCCAGCTTCAACCTTTTTGTTATAATCCATTATAACATCAAGCATCCCGCGCTTTCCAGTCATAACAGCGTCTATAGCAAGTTGCTCGTCGTAATTTGGTCTATCTTTAAAACGTCTAGCAAGTGCTTTAGCTGTTGGTTTAAGTAGGTCTAATATTTGCTCGTAACCAGCTATACCTTGTTCTGCGTATATTTCGTTTACTTTAGCAGAGTCTTCTGCAGTTAAAGATAGTTTAGCAGCTTGATCTGCTACTTCAACTCCTTCAGCTGCTCTTGATATTTCTTTAGCAGCTTCAATACCCGCTTGTTCACCTTTAGAATAACTTTTAATAAGTTCAAATAAATTTTTACCAGTCTCAGCATTTAACTGTAAGTTTTCTACACCTTTTTTACGTAGAAAAGGAACAAGATTTTCAAGGCTATTACCTATGTTTTCTTTAAATACTATTTGTTTACTTCTAATAGCATCAGACAACGTTGTTAAATATTCTTCGTAATAATCTTTTTTAGCTCTTTCATTTCCATTAGCATCAAATCTATAGTTAGCATCTATTCTTTCTTGAACAATATCACGTTGCTTAGGTGTAAGCTCCGCTAATACTTCATCTATAATTCTAATACCGTCTTCAGTTACTTCACCACGTTCGTTTTTTAAAGCATCTCTTAAAATAAAGTGACCAGTTTCATGCGTGTCAACCGTAAAGTTTCTAATGTTTTTAACTTGTGTTTCATTAACATAGTACTTTTTAGAAACAGGATCGTAAAAACCATCAGCGCTACTAACGTTTCTAGGTTCATTTGGAAAAGCTTCGTCATATATTTTTTGTAACTCTTCAACAGTTTCAACAGAAACTCTTTCACCTTCTTTGGTAGCTTCTAGTATTTTTTCAGCTTGAGCAATATCTGCTGCTCTTAGGTTTTTGTAGTAGTCACCTAATGTTTTTTGTATTTTATTATACCTGTAACCACCAGGTTGATACGTCTCGTATTTTTCTTCTAAAAATTCTAACTCAACTTTTTCTTCATCATTAAGTTTTTCTCTTCTTTGAAGCTGTCTCATTCTTTGACCAACTTCAAAAGCGTCTCTTGAAAAGTTATACGACTCCTCTCTTTCTCTAGTGCCTATAGCTGCTTTGAATAAAGGATTTGAATTAAGTATTTCGTTTAATAAAGTTTCTTTATTCCATGCAGATTCTATAGCTTTAGCTTGTTCACTAGTTGAGTCTATACCATATCGATCAAATATAATAGGCAGTGGTGTATTAACCATTGTTCTATTATCTAGCTCAGTTAGTTTTTCCCCGCGTTGTAATCTATTTACAAGCGTTCTTATATTAGCGTCAGTTGGTTTTAAAGCACTTTTATCCTCTGCTTTTATAGATTCTTTAGCAATATTTAATTCAGCTTGCGATTGAAGTATATTATAATCTTCATTTATTTTTTGAGATCTTGTTAAAAACCCTTGCTGATCTATTATACCGTCTTGTAGTGACTTACCAAGTTCTGTTATAGCAGCTTCTTTAGAATTTACTATATCTTGAACCGTATTATCATCTGGTTTTTTAATGGACTCTTCACTATACCCAGTATTTTTAGCTGCCCTAGAAACATTTAAAGGATTATGCCCTTGCATTGCGCGGATGTCATTTGCAAACGCAGTTGCTAAACCATTTTTTTGAAATAAAGATTTAGCACCTAACAATCTCATTTTATAGTACTCACCTAAAAAATGTTCTATAAAATCAGATGTAGATTTTGGTGTTAAGTTACCATCTCTGTCTCTATTATAAGCATATCCTTCAAAATCTGTAGCTGCGCTAGCGAACTCAAAAGAAGCCGCACCAACACCCGCGCCTGTAACGCTACGAACCCAGTTTCTAGTAGTTTTAGGTTTACTTAAAGCAGCGAGCATAGGAGTGAATACGGTTTTAGCTGGAAACTTATTTAAAAGAACGTTAGCCATTCCTTGTCCAGCTCCTAAAAACCAAGCAAACTCACCTGTAGCTAAATTTTCTTCAGCTGTAGGTGTATCTTTTAAACCAACACCTGCAGCTGCTTGTTCTGAAGCAACAAAAACCGCGCCTTCATCAAATCCTTTAGCAGTTACATTTATAGCGTTTTTATAGATACCACTTGCTCTACCTAAATTTGCTTTTTTAAATAACTCAGCAGTTTTGTTTATGCCGTTAGTTATTTGTTTGACTCCTGGTAGTTTTCTTGTAGCGTAAACTTGACCGGCAAATAAAGCTAAATCGACAGTTCCACCACCAATTGCGCTAGCCGTGCTTGGTTTTAAAGCTTCGTTTATATCTTGCTTGTTAATACCTTCAAAGCCAGAGCTTTCCATTACGTTTATAAAAGCTTCTATTTCTTCTTGTTGCGTTTGTTGAGAAGGGTTAACATCTCCAAACGGTGTTTTACTAACTAAAGTTTCCCAAGCACTTGTAAAAAAATCTGTAGGAGTTTGAATTAGCCAATGTGATTTATCTTTTTTTGTAGGATCTAAATTTAATTGATAAGCTTTGTTTATAGTAATATAATCTGTAAGTGCTGTGTTAAAAGCTTTTGCAAAAGGGTGGTCACTTTTTAATTTAGTTATATCTTCTGGTATTTCACCTGTGTTTGCTATTTCTTGAATAAGATTTAAACCTGTTTCATATTTAGTATCACCTAAAAATAAATTACCTGCTGTTTGACCTCTTTGAAAAACGCTAGCGCCTTTGTCAAAATTTTCTGGGTCTGATTCTCTATAATTATTTAATTTTTTAGCAAGCGCTACGACTTTATAGTATTGTTTTGTTAGCGTGTTACCAAGCTCTTGTACTTCTGTAGTTTCAGCTTTTTGTCTTGCGTCTTCATTTATTTTTATAATATCATCAGGAGCTTTATCAAAACTATATATTTCACCTGTAAAAGGATCATAAAGTTTTTCACCATCTATTTCTTCGTCTCTAACAAATCGTCTGCCTTTAGCTCTTACTTTAAAGTTTAAGTTATCTTGATCAGTTTCTTTTAATTGATTAGACAACTCTTGGCTAGTTACGTTTTCAATAAATATTTGTCTAGCTTTAGGTATATCTATAGATCTTAAATTAGATTCTTCATTTGGTTTTTTTCCTGTGTAACTAAAAACAACACCAGTTCTATCTGAGTTTTTATAATCTCTTTCTATTCTACTTTTACCAAATAAACCTAAAGGTTTTCCTTTTTCAAACGTATTTTCATCTATAGTAAAGTCAAATTCGTCTGTAACAATTCCCATTCCAGGAACTGTTCCAACAGCCGCTGGACCTGTAGTTTCATAATAGCTTAATTCAGGTACATCAAATTCACCATCTCTTTTTTCTTGAATATATTGTTGTAATTTTTGATGTTGTCTAAGTCTTTCAGCTGGAGTACCACCGGCAAAAATATCAGATCCTATATATTCTAAAGCTTCACGCTCTAAAGGTTGAACATCTGTAACTACAACTTCTTCAAGCTCTATAGGTTTAGCAGCATCAATAATAGCGTCTTGCTTAGCGTTTTGTTTTCTACGTTTTTTTATCGCTTTTTCACTATTGTCTATTTTGGGTAAATCCAAAGAAATATCTTCCGAATCTAATACCAAAATCTCGGGTGCTGGCCCGGTTACCGGTGTTGCAGTTGCACCCTTTGCCGCAGCACCGTTTGTCTTTCCCTCAGTTGGGGTTGTTTGTATTTCGTCTGTAACTTCTGTAGTTTCAAGTCCATGCTTGTTTACATACTCGTCTACAGACAGTTGCTCATTATTTGCAGCTTGAGTAACTTCATCTAATGTGTATTCAAATCCTTGATACTTAAACATAATTTAATTATTTAATTAGTTGATAATCCAGGTAATGTAGGTCTTTGCTCGAATGTTTCTATAGATACTCCTTCTATAGGATTATCACCTATTAATTTCATTAATTCTTTTTTCATTGCTTCGTTTTCTGGAAGCATGCTTATTAAAGCTCTAACTCTAGCTGGATCGCTAAGATCAAAAGACATGTCTGTCGTGAATATAGTTTGATCTTCTCCAGCTACTTTACTACCAGATTTATAACCTAATTCTATAACAGGAGCAACGTCACCACCGCCGGCAGGTACAGTTCCAGGTAAAACATTAACTTTTAAAATATCTTTACCGCCTACTTTTTTGTTAGTAAAATAAGATTCAGTATTTTTAAAAATATCTGTATAAACTTGTGGCGCAGCTTCAGCTATTTCTTTTGCTGTTTTAGCAGCTTTTCTTTCTGCAGCTGTAGGTTCATCAGGTTTAATCTTTTTGTAGTTACTAGTATTACCACCTTTTTTTCTTAAATCATCTAAAAACCAATCAGCATACGCTATACCAAATATTTTTGAAGATTCTCCATCAAACGCTGTACCAACCTGCCCGTCGGCATACTTTAATTCAGTGCCTTTAGGAGCATAACTATTAAGAACATGCGACCACATGTTTTTAGCTTTTTCAGGGAATTTAAGAAAGCTACTTATTTGAGCATTAATAAAAGGCGTTGCTGTAGTTTCTATATCTGCAAACTTGCTAGGTCTATACGTATATTCAAACTGTCCATTTTCAGTTTTTCGTAATTCTGGTTCTGAAACATAATCATCTCCAAATTTACCATCTTTGAATATACCAGATTCTTCTAAGAATTTATTTCTATCAGCGGTTATATTCGGTATTTTACCACCATCAAAAGCAAATAAAACTTTAGGATCAGCTACAACATAGTTATTTTTAATCTTGCCGTCTTTATAAGCTTGTGTTATTTGTTCGCTGGAATATGCTGTTTTAATTTTCCAGTTATCATTTTCATCAAAAAACCATTGTTCTTCTGGGTTGCGCGTAGCACCTATTCTAACTGGCATAGCAAGCTGGTATTGTTTAGATAAACCTATGTTTGCATTAGCGCTTGATATACCGCCTTCTATGTTTACTTTAGGATAACCATCTACATAATCAGCATAATAACTTTCGTTAGCTTCTTTTCCAGCGTTAATTAATTGAGTTAATTCATTTATTTTACCGTCCCATAAAGCGTATTCTCTAGCAGCTTCCATTTGCAGCTCTTTAGATGTAGAACTTTTCATAGCCATATACGCCTGAGCTTTTTTCTCTATAGCAAACAAACCAGCTTTATTAAGACTAGGATTGTTAACACCAACTTTTTCCATGTTAGCACTAAACTCATCGTAGTTTTCTAAAATAAACTTAGCATTGTAATCTAAATACTTTTGAGTTTCTTGTACAGCACTAGAGTTTCTTTTTGTTCTTTCATTTATAACCTTGGCTACAGTGCTACCTATATTAGTTATAGCTTTAGCATATTCTTTACCCGAATAATCTATTGCTGTTACTGGACTTTCATAAGCACCGCCTTTGCTACCGTAGTTTCTTGAAAATTGTGGTAATTCTGCCATGTTAATTTATTTGTTTAAACTCTACGTCGATTTTAGAATAATCTACACCATCAAATATACCAGTAAAGTTTTTAATAATAGCATTGTTAGGAACCTCGTCTGACATAACGCCTTGCCATTTACCTTTACCAAATATTTTATTTATATATTCAAAAGCATATATATTTAAACCGCTTTTAGATTTACCTATTAATTTTATATTCTTTTTAAGACGTCTATCAGATATAGCGGCACCAGCTATATTGCCTAAAGCTCCAATACCAGAACCAATAGCTTGAGCCTTAGATTGACGTGCTGCGACTTCAGCTTGAGCTTGCCCTGTAATCTGTGCTTGTTTTCTATTTAGTTGTTGCATTTCTCTACGTTCTTTCTCACCGTAAACAAACTCTTTACCAAGAACTTCTGCTTGCTGCATACGCTGTGCTTCTGACATTTTAGCATTCTGAACACGTTGCGCTTCTGTCATTTGTTTTGCTTGTAGACTTTCTTCGCCTTGAGCTATCAATTGCTGATTTTTAGCTTCTTGTGATTCTAAACTAGCAGCAATACCTCTTTTACTTTGCAGAGCAGCCTGCGCAAGAGCGGTTGCGCCACCAGCACTAGCACCAGTAGATGCTAATAGATCTAACGTATTAGCTAGAGCAATATCAGCTTCTTCAGCTTGAAATTCAGCAGCTTTAGTAGCAACACCAATATTTTTATAAGGGTTAGATAACATACCAGCGTTATCAACAATCATATCTTCCAATGAAGAAACATTTTCATATGGGTTTATAATTGCTTGTCTTGAGTTTTCAAGTTCTTCAAGCTCGTCCATCAAACGGTTTTTATCGCTTCTAGCTCTACGCTCCGCTTTTTTAGCTGAGTTAGCACCTACAACTGTAGAAGCTACTGTGCCTGCTATTGCCGCTCCAATTGCTACTGCTCCTGCCATGTTTATAAATTTTTAATTATTTCATGCGATGGTTCTTCATCTACAAACCACCCTAATTTTTTATGTGTATTTATCAAATGTTTATTTCTACCTATAGTAAACATATGTACTTTACCTAACTTCTTGCATAGTTCTTCTGCAGAAGTTATAAGTAACTCTATCGCTTGTTTGCGATCTTTATCTCTATATTCTGGATCTGATACTATCCACTCTAGCAAAACAGCGTCTGAGTTTGTCATGTACAAAAATCCAGCGCATACTGGTCTACCGTTTTTCTCTACCATCAACCCTCCTTTACCGTTATCAGGTAAAAAAGTTTTTGGCGGGCTTACCGGCCATTTAGGCCAATGCTTCCACCACTCACATAGAGTTTCATAATCCTCGTCTTTTAGTAGACGTGTTTTTAATTCCATATAATTTAATAACTTGATTCTACGTATTCAGATGATACAGCAAATAACTCTCGTGTTCTACCACCTGCTCCTACCACTTGTGTGCTATCATCTGTTCTTATAGTCACAGTTGCATAGTAACCTTTTACACCTGTTACACTGTTACCAAATACCACCTCACCAGTGGTAGGTTCGCTAGAGTTTATTAGATTTGCAAAATACTTACCTTCTTTTTTATAAAATCCGGCATAGTATTGTATACCGTTTTGCAAATAACCGCCTTCATCATAACTTACTATAGATAAGTTTGAATTGTTAAGAGCAGGTCTTACAAAGTTAGAAATATCTGTTAATTCAAAGCTTCTAGCCGCGTTAAACTCAGAAACCTCCCAGCCTGTAGATCCTTCGTAGTTTATTGTTTTAAATACTTTAGACGCGCTTACGTTTGGATTAAATATAAATGTAATACTAGAATCATGATAAACACCATAAAACTTAGATCTATTGTTATCTTCTTCTGTTTCTTGATAATTATGTAAATACAATTTACTATCTTTAACACTGTAATAGTTTGCTTTAAGACTAAAAGCCTGCTCTGGATCATAAGTAAATCTGCTAGTCCAGCCAAGTACAGATTCGTCAAAAGCTAGCGTTTGGTAACTATTAACATTTGGAATTGGTATGTTTTGACCTTGCATACTTATAATGTATTGCTTAGTATATATATCCCAAGCTCCATATATTTTTTCTGAAGGACTTATAGCACTTAATTGATCTCTAAAATAATCAATCATACCATAGTTAGATATTTCAGTGAGGCCATCTTGTGATAAACGTAATACAGCATTTTTATTTTTATCAGCAAAATATTTTCTATAACCATACACGGCAAAGCTTTCTGGATTTGTACTAATACCAAAGTTACCAGCATAAGGAACTATTTGTCCTATAACTAAATTAGCAGATGTAACAGTGCCACCACCTTCAGCTGAATAAATAGCATCTTTATCTATAAGCGCTCTACTTACTTTGTTTTCTTGAAATATAATAAGGTTTGTATCCTCAGCGTATAGCTTTTGTATACTACCATTTGCTGGGTCTGCAGCTTTTGTTATGTCTTCAGCAACATTAAAAACGTTAGTATTGTTAATGCCAGTGCGTGAATTAAATATACCTGAATATATAAGTGCGTTACCTCTTGTGCTGCCATTAGGTTCTTCGTCTACAAGATAAGCTCGAACTCCATAATCTACATTAGTGTTATTATAACCACCACGTATGCGCGCTTCTTCAACAAACCAACTATTAGCTTGACTTGTGTTAGCTATTGGAGTTGCTGGAAAAGCTCCATTACCAGAAGGTATACCTGTACTACCCATCCAAATAGGTGGATCAGTAGCTGTTGCGTTTTCTGGCATTGTCTTCCTTAATAAAAAAGAGTTAAAGTATTTTACTTCTATTACTGCTGGCATATTTTTATTAATAATATTTTACCATAAACAAGGTGAAGATCCAGGAGCTTTTAAACCATTACTAAAATATCCTATGTATGCACCTTCTACTGTATACTCTGGATTTGAAACCGTTGAGCTTCCTCTAGTCTCCATTCTTCTATATCTTAGACCTGTTCCTGAAATTGTAGCTGGTGTTGTTAAATTTGTATCTGTATAAAGTTGTGTTAAATACTTAGCGAAAGGTTCTCTAGCATAATAAACGGTAGAAGTATTAAGAAAAGACGTGCCACACGCTGCGCTAGTTGCTATTCTGTATTCAAAAACTCCATCACCGTCGCCACTCCACGCAGCTTGAGGATAATAAAAATCACCAATTTCATACTCAGCTTTTACGTCAGAGTCTTGCGTGTTAGAACAAACAATTTGACCTGTTTGCATAGCTCCATACGTAGACTGTAAATTACCTATCACTAATCTATATTCACCAACCGTGTCAAAAGCATAAACTAAAGCACCTTCAGGCGTTGGAGCCGATGCTGCATTAGCATTTCTAACAGTTATACCTGTTTGACCATAAGGATTGCCATTGACATCTAAACTATTATTTTGAGGGTAGTCATAACCTTCAGCGTAACCAGTAGCGCTTAAGTTATTATATCTAAACGTACTACTTATTTTACTCGTATCTATACTATTGCCAATTATATCTACAGCATTACCCCAGCATGAAATAGGACAACCACTTGAGTTAGGTCTATAACTCATAGCCCATCTAACGTTTATATTGTTTTGAGCTCCACTTACAGAGTTCAACCTTGTATTTATTCCTCTTACTAATACATAAAAAGTTCCTTGAGTTAAACCACCAGTTGTAGTTTTATTATGAAATGTAGCGTCTAAGTTTTGACCAACAGCACAAATTCTATCATTAACTATAGTGTTTAAAGCTCCTGGAGATTGAAGTCCATAAGTATATAACGGTGGCCCAGTTGAACCTGATAAATAAGTAGGAACATTTTCAGTTAAACTTACAACATCATTAGTAAACCAAATTGCAGCACCATCAGCATCATCCAATGAATAAGTTTCCCCATTAAAGACACCTTGTTGTCCAAAATCAACCCCTGGTTTATCAAACTGAACTTGAACAGTTTCACTAGTGCTTCCTACCTGAGGGCTACCAGCGTCTGTAAGAACAAGATCAAACGTTCCAAAACCACTCGCGCTAGAGTCATCATTAACAACCGAGTTGTTATTATTTATTCTGCATTGTAAACAAGAACCTGTCTTGTTGGTTATACTAAAACTTAAACCAAGCTGGTTCCTAGTGGTATCTGCGCTACCATTAAAACCAGACAGACTAGTTATAACGTTAAACTCCCCTTGATTTAATGTTATTGGTTGTTGTGCAGGAATTCCATTTATAATTGGAGGATCATTAGAAAGAAGACCTGTTTGAGTAAATGTATTTGTAAAACCACCATAAACAACAGAAAAATTAAAATTATAAGACTCTTGTTGATTAGAGTTTGGTCCATAATAAAAAACCGCAGCTGTTTGTATTTTATAATCTCCAAGAGCAGTTCCACTTACCAAGCTAAATTCAGGTGTTCTATCTGTACCGGTGTTATCTATAACAGAAATTAAACTAACAGATGCACCTGTTGTGATTTTCGCACCTAAAGCATCTTCAAAATAAAAATCGCCCGTTACTAGTGTGCCCGACACATCATTTTCACTGTGTGTATATACCCAATCACGTAATGCAGCAGCTCCCCCAGAATCGACTATAACAGCTGTGTTTAAATCGTCTATAAGACCAGCTGTACTAGTTTCATAAAACAAGTCAAGTCTTGATACCGTTGGTGCTGTTTCTAATACAGCTAAGTTTTCTATTTTAAGATAATTATTCTGTTGGTCTTGAGTATTAACAACTCCAAATTGATCTGCAATTGTCTGCGAAGTAATAAACTCTCCTACAAAAGGATTTGATTCTGCTTTAAAGAAAGGATAAAAAGGATTAGTTGGATCAGTTATGGATTTACCTCCTTGAATTTGATCAGCAACATCAAACAAATCAAATAAATCTTCTATAGTGTTTGTAGTAAAAGATCTTCTACCTGGAAAATATTGCTGATTACCTATATTGCTAAAACTACTTTGTGTATTTTCTACCCTACCAAAAAGTCTAACGCTACTTCTAAATTGTTTATCTTGAGGTCCTACTTCAGTTAAATCTCTAGGTACTTTATTAATGTTGTCGTTAATTAAAGTTACAAAAGAAGTGTTTAAATCTATAGTGTTATCAGTCGGTGAACCCTTCATAGCGCCAGCCGTATATACATTATAATACTCTTGCTCTATTTGTTTTACGACTATTTTATAACTATACCAACCTAAAGGATTATAATCCGATGAATTAACAGTGTCATCGTATAATCCAGGTGTTAGAAAAGATTCATTTTTAGTACTTTGAATTTGAGAGTCAAATAAAATCTTTAAAGAATCACCATCAAAAGTAATAGAATCATTAATATTTCTATAAGCCAAATAAACAGTGTCAGCCCCAAAACCTCCATCAGCATCATTGGTGTTGTTAGACAATATAACCGTAGATTGTCTGCCGTATTTGTCAGCTAAAATTATACCGACTTGATAATTTCGATTTTCTTTTAATGAATGGTTTGGGTATTCTACTGTAGAAAATCCACCTTGAAAAACACTAGATCCTATTGGATATTTTTCATTAGCAGCAACTTGATAGTTTAAACCCGCAGGAGGAGTGTGTTTGTCTTGGAAATTAGAATATACAATTCTATTAGAAATTATTTCTTGACCTAAGGCTTTTACAGGTACTTTGTCATAAACTCTAGTTATTTCTTTTTCAGCAAGCGTTTTGTAGGGTTTTGTAGAATTATAAGTGTATTCAAAAACATTGCTTGAACTAGTTAAATTAGAAACTGGTATTGTTTCAACTACTTGCAAAGCTAAACCATCAGACTCTTTGTATATAATATCTATTTCTGAAACATGAAACTCGTTTTGCAGTTGATTAGCGTTTGATGGTAAAGGTATTTGTAAATCTATTTGATTTACTTTATTCTCCATAAATCCTACTATTGTGCTAGCAAACGTTTGCTCTTCGTCACCTTCTAAAAAATAACCATCTTGCTTTGGTATAAAACATACTTGAGTAAATGGAGCTAACAAAGAATATTCACCATCTACAAATTTAAATCTATAAGAAAATCTTACAAATTTATCTTCTAAATACTGTGGATCACCAGCAAAATCTTGATTATAATATTGGTTGTTTACGTTTGGAGAGTCAGGTTGCCCTCCCGGTATCCCCTTGTTCAAAGGTATAAATTCACTAAAAACATCTTTCATAGTAGTTTCGTAAACACCAGGTGTAGATGTTTCTTTTAAAACTTCTATAGATTGATATGGATAATATTTAGCTACAGATATATTTTCTTCTTTATTATAATAAGTTGGATTAGAAACACTGTTAGGATTAGCAAGATTTACATTTATTTTTCTAGGTTGATTTCTATTATCAGTAAAAAATAAAAATTCTTCTAAAATATTAACACCTATTATAGGTCGATTAGTTGAAAAGTTTAAAAAAGCTCCTTCAACTAATTTAGTCATACCAGACTGAGAGTTGTATTTATATATAAAATTATAAGCTGATGGATTGTAGATAGGTGTTGGTTGAAGATAATCATCA
>Ga0213858_10000587_pt1 | contig 17361 bp, 15 predicted proteins | sample PICome_FD_160122 | JGI IMG/M metagenome (GOLD analysis project Ga0213858, IMG submission 160122) | Coastal seawater microbial communities near Pivers Island, North Carolina, United States - PICO245 | ecosystem: Environmental > Aquatic > Marine > Coastal | place: USA: North Carolina | collected... | reverse complement strand
TGGTGGATTTACCCCACACTGGGTGAGGTGTCTGCCCACGTTCGGCCCGATGGCCTTCGATTTTCCTGATCAGTTCCGCTTTGCTGACAGCCATGAATATGCCCATCTCGATGGCGATCTGGTGCGGGTGGGCATCAGTGCCTTTGCGGTGGATCAGCTCGGCGACATCGTCTTTGTGGATCTCCCCGATGTGGGCGCCAGTCTGAATCGCGGCACCGGTTTCGGTTCGGTGGAGTCGGTGAAGGCGGTGGAAGACATGTACGCACCCCTCAGCGGTGAAGTCGTGCAGCGCAATGAAGCGGTGCTGGCCAGCCCGGAGGAACTTCAGAACGACCCCCGGGGGGAGGGCTGGTTGCTGGTGATCCGCCCTGCTGACGTTTCGCAGTTGGCTGAACTGATGGATGCGGCCACTTACGCCACCAAGATCGCCGCCTCCTGAACGTCGGACACTTTGCGGTTCTGTTCCCTAAAGTCGCAGCCCACGCTCAAAGGCCGTGACCCTTCTGGAACAGCGCAGCGTCGCGTCTGCAGAAGCCGTTGAGCAACACAAACTGTCATCGTTTGTGGAACGGCATCTCGGCCCTGATCCGGAGCAGCAGCAGCGCATGCTCCAGGTTCTTGGCTTCGCGTCCTTGGAAGCTTTCGTGCGGGCCGTGGTGCCCGCTGACATTCTCGATCCCGAGCCGCCACTGGAGGCCATGCCCGAGGGTGTGGCTGAAGCAAAGGCTCTGGAGGAGCTGCGCAACATCGCTGCTGCGAATCGTTTGCATCGTTCCCTGATCGGTCTCGGCTATCACGACACAGCGACGCCAGCCCTGATTCAGCGTCACGTGCTGGAGAATCCGGCCTGGTACACGGCCTATACCCCTTATCAGGCTGAGATTGCCCAGGGGCGGTTGGAGGCTCTCCTCAATTTTCAGACCCTGGTCAGTGAACTCACCGGGCTGCCGATCGCCAATGCCTCCCTGCTCGATGAGAGCACGGCCTGCGCTGAAGCGATGAGTCTCAGTCTGGCTGTTTGCAAGCGCCCGCAGGCACGTCGCTTCCTGGTGGATGGGGCCGTGCTGCCCCAGACCCTGGCGGTTCTCGAGACCCGGGCCACGCCGCTGGGGATCAGCCTGGAGGTTGGCGAGCCTGATGCCTTCCGCTGGGACGAGGACGTGTTCGGGGTGTTGCTGCAACTTCCCGGTCGCAACGGCCATCTCTGGGATCCATCGGCGCTGATCACTGCGGCCCATGCGCATGGTGCTTTGGTCAGCGTGGCGATTGATCCGCTGGCCCAGGTGCTGTTGGCCCCCGTCGGTTCACTGGGGGCTGACATCGCCGTGGGCAGCGCTCAGCGTTTCGGTGTGCCAATGGCCGGCGGCGGCCCCCATGCCGCCTTTTTTGCCACCCGTGAGCTCTACAAGCGTCAGGTGCCCGGCAGGATCGTCGGTCAGTCGGTGGACGCTGAAGGGCGCCCAGCGTTGCGCCTGGCTCTGCAGACCCGGGAGCAACACATTCGCCGCGACAAGGCCACCAGCAACATCTGCACCGCCCAGGTGCTGCTCGCGGTGATGGCGTCGTTTTACGCGATTCATCACGGTCCGGATGGCCTCGCGGCGATCGCTCGCCGCTTGGTGGGGCAGCGCATCGCGCTGGAGCGGGGTCTGGTGGCCCTTGGGTATCCCTTGCCTCAGGCCCCACGATTCGATGGATTCGATGTGATCACCCCCCTTGCTCCCGCCGTGCATCAACGGGCGAGCGAGTGCGGGTTCAATCTGCGCGTGCTGCCCGATGGTGCTCCTCCGGAGCAGGCGGAGGGATTTGGACTCAGCCTGGATGAGCTCACTGAATCAGGCGAGCTGCAGGCGCTGTTGACAGTGCTGGCGGAGGCTGCCGAACAGCCCGTTCCCGCCCTGGATCCCCTGGCGATAGCAGCGGAGACGGTTGATCTGGAGCAGGCTCTTCCCGAGCTTCCCCTGCGCCGCGGCCGCTGGCTCCAACAGCCGGTGTTCCATCGCTACCGCAGCGAAACTGAGCTGTTGCGCTACATCCAGCGGCTTGTGAGCCGAGATCTTTCCCTGGTGCACAGCATGATCCCCCTGGGGAGCTGCACCATGAAGCTCAATGCGGCGTCTGAACTGGTGCCGGTGAGCTGGCGTTCATTCTCCGCCCTGCATCCCTTTGCGCCAGCGCAGCAGTGTCGCGGTCTGCAGCATCTGGTGCACGATCTGGAGGGTTGGCTGGCGGCTCTCACCGGCTTTGCTGCGGTGTCATTGCAGCCCAATGCTGGTTCCCAGGGCGAATATGCCGGTTTGCTGGTGATCCGGGCCTGGCACCGCTCCCGCCAGGAAGCACATCGCGATGTCTGTCTGATTCCCACCAGCGCCCATGGCACCAATCCCGCCAGTGCGGTGATGGCCGGCATGCGCGTCGTGCCGGTGGCCTGTGATGCGCAGGGCAATGTGGATGTGGAGGATCTGCGGGCCAAGGCAGAGCAGCACAGTGCCTCCCTGGCGGCACTGATGGTCACTTATCCCTCAACCCATGGGGTGTTCGAAACCCGGATCCGCGAGATCTGCGATCTCGTGCATCAGCACGGTGGTCAGGTGTATCTCGATGGTGCCAACCTCAATGCCCAGGTGGGTCTTTGCCGTCCCGGTGCCTATGGGGCTGATGTCTGCCATCTGAACCTGCACAAAACCTTCTGCATTCCTCACGGTGGTGGGGGTCCCGGGGTCGGTCCGATCGGCGTGGCGGCTCACCTCCAACCGTTCCTGCCCGGCCACCCCCTGGTGGCCTGTGGCGGCGACCAGGCGATCACGCCCGTGTCAGCCGCACCCTGGGGAAGTGCGGGCATCCTGCCGATCAGCTGGATGTATCTCCGTCTGATGGGGCCGCGCGGTCTGCGGCGGGCGTCAGCTGTGGCGCTGTTGGCCGCCAATTACCTCGCCCATCGGCTCGGCGACCACTACCCGGTGCTGTTCCGCGGTGACGCAGGCCTGGTGGCCCACGAGTGCATCCTGGATCTGCGTGACCTGAAGCGTTCCGCTGGCCTGGATGTGGATGACATTGCCAAGCGCTTGATGGATTACGGCTTCCATGCGCCCACGGTGAGCTGGCCGGTGGCGGGAACAGTGATGGTGGAGCCCACAGAGAGTGAAAGCCTGGAGGAACTGGATCGCTTTTGCGACGCCATGATCGCGATCCGTGCCGAGGCTGCTGCGATTGAATCCGGCGATGTGGATCGCCAGAACAATCTCCTCAAGCGTGCGCCCCACACCCTGGCTGCCGTCACCGCTGACCACTGGGATCGTCCCTACACGCGCACTGAGGCGGCGTATCCGATGCCCGATCAACGGGAGGCCAAATTCTGGCCCCATGTGGCCCGGATTGACAATGCCTTCGGCGATCGCCATCTGATCTGCACCTGTCCGTCTGTTGAGGATCTGGCGGCAGCCCAACCGACAGGGTAAATTTTTACTGAAATCGGAAATAATCGTTGACGATTTCAGCCCCGGTGTTCGTGCATCACCACACTGTGCGGCATCAGCAACCTTGTCGAGGGGACATGGCCAGCAAGCGCACTCCAGCCACCACTCCAGCCACCACTCCAGTCACCAACAGTCCGGAGCTTCCGGACTGTCTTGAAGCTGCTCTTGAGCGGGGTCACACCCTGCATGTGGAGGGGACCAACGTCGTGCGTGTGCCTTTCGGGGTGCGCCAGGCGCGGCGTGAACGGCCCGGGCGTCCGGAGCGTTGGGCCACCCTGGTGCTTCCTTTCCAGCCCCTTGGCTCGCCCACACCGCCACCGCAAGCCGCTTGAGTCAGCGCTTTGCTCTGATGAGTTCGGATCAGGATGACCTGACCAGGCTGGTTTCATCAGACAGACGCCAGTCGACCAGCGCCTTCACATCCTCCAGCGAGCAGGTGGGTGTGCGAAAAGGGAGCAGCGTCATTGGACTGCGTTCAGGCCGCACCAGCCAGGTGTCATTAGCCTGGGTCAGCAGAAGAAAGCCCCGGTAGCGCACTGCGGGTCTTGGTTCTGTAGCGGTTCCCATTGCAGCGGGACAGCGGCATGTCATCGCCATTTCAGACCACCACATCTGGTGTGGTGTTGAACTTTCGACAATCTTCGGGATCGCCTTCACGCGGTGTTGCGTTCCGTTGGCTTCAGGCCAGTGCAAACAGCAGCAGATCGCTTGCCACCACAGCCTGCAGGCCTTCTCCAGGAATCGATTCGTTCGGGAAGCCGAGGCCATCTCCGCGACGCAGCTGGGCTGGCAGCGTTGCTGCTGTTGCGTTCAGCGCGAGCTGACCGTCGATGACCTGAAGCCAACCCGCACCTGTCAGGTCTGTGGGCCAATCCAGGCTGTCGCCCGCCTCCACCTGAGCGCGCCACAGGCGCACGGGGCGAGCGATCGCCAGGGCGCCATCCTTGCGATTCGGGTCCAGCAGGCGGGTCCAGCCCGATCCCAGCGGCATCGGCTGTTGCTCATAGGCGGGGCTGAGGCCGGCCTGGGTCGGTTCGATCCAGATCTGCAGCAACCTGCAGGGATCGGGGCTCTGGTTGATTTCGCTGTGCACGATGCCGGTGCCGGCACTCATGCGCTGCACTTCCCCCGCCCGCAGCACGGCGTTGTGACCCATGGAGTCGGTGTGGGTCAGTTCCCCCTCCACCATCACGGTGATGATCTCCATGTCGCGGTGGGGATGCATGCCGAAGCCCCGACCGGCGGCGATGGTGTCGTCGTTGATCACGCGCAGTGGGCCGTAGCCCATCCAGTCGGGGTGGTGGTGGCCTGCAAAGGAAAAACTGTGCCAGGAGTCGAGCCAGTCCAGGCTGCTGTGGAAGCGTTCAGCGGCTGGGCGGATGACGAAGGCGGGATTGTTGGTGGAAAGAGGTGCGGGCATGGCTCGGCTCAGAGTGCAAGTGGTGTCATTTGCAGAAGACGCTGCAGCAGATCAGTGATGCTCTCGTCCTTGGGGGGGTTGGCGTAGTTGCTGAGCAGCTGGCGGCCCACCACTTGGGCGCCCAGATGGGTGAGTTGAATTCGCAGTGACATCAGCAGCTCCATGCCACCACCACCGGAGAAGGTGGCGATCGCAATGGGTCGCCCGTTGAACAGGCTGCGGAAGTCTTCGCCCTGCACCGAGAGCCATGCGATCGCGTTCGTTAGCGAGGGCGGGATCGAGCCGTTGTATTCCGGTGCGCAGATCACCCAGCGTGCTGCGTTCATGAGCTGCTCCTGCAGAGGAGCGACCGCCGCTGGAGTGCCGCAGTCTTGGGTTCTGGGGGTGAAGAGAGGCAGGTCGATCCTGGTGAGATCCAGCACCTCGGCGTTTTGCCCCAAGGCTTTGGCGTGCGTCGCGAACCGATCCGCCAGCTTGAGGTTTTCGCCGTTGCTGGCGGTGATCACCAGTAGGCCTGTGTCGGGAGCGATGTTCATGCCCAGAACTTCCACCAGGGTGTGCTTTGAGTGTTGCCGATTTGAGTGTGACTGCCATCGCAGAACGGCATGTTGCTGCTGTTGCCACAGGAGCAACTGGCGATTGTTTTGGCGGTGTCGAGTTTCAGGATGTGCGGAGTCTTGTCAGTGCCTTGATGGCTGCCATCGCAGAAGGCGCCGTTTTGGCTGAGCCCACAGGTGCACAGCGCGTGGGTTCCTGCGTCCAATGCAAGGACGGTTGGCTGGTTGCTCGCTTGAGGCATGGGGGGGGTTGCTTTGGCTTCCTGATGGTCAGCTGATGGCTTGCCATTGCACAAGGACGCACCGCAAAGTGGTTCGGTGACCTCGAGGTAACCCATGGCTGATGACGGGGGCTTTCGCGCTGGACACGATCACAGCAATTGCAAGGCCGAGTTGGCCTTGAAAGTGATTCAGGGGCGCTGGAAGTTGCTCATCCTTCGTGAATTAGTGGATGGCATCCAGCGCTTTTCTGATTTGCAGCGGGCACTGAATGGTGTGAGTCAGAAAGTGTTGACGGCTCAGCTACGCGATTTAGAGGCCGATGGTGTGGTGCATCGGACGATCCATCCCGAGGTGCCGCCGCGCGTGGAGTACGCGCTGACGGACCTTGGGAATGAGCTTTTGCCAGTGCTGAATTCCTTGCACGCCTGGGGGGAGCGTCAAGCGGATTTCAATTCCGCCTCCCGGTAGGGAACGAAGCTGGCCTTGCGGGCGCCGCAGATCGGGCAGGTCCAGTCGTCGGGAATCGCTTCAAAGGGCGTGCCTGGAGCAATGCCGGAGTCGGGGTCACCCTGGGCGGGGTCGTAGATCATCGAGCACACCTTGCAGATCCAGAGGCCGGCCACCGGTTCATCGGCCTCTCCGGCCTCGCCCTTGCCTTGCAGCGCTTCGAGGGCGACGCCGTAGCGCTCAGCATGATGCTGCTCGACCGGTGCAAGCAGGCCGAAATTTTTGGCGGCTGTGCGGAAGATGCCGGCGTGTTCCTTGGATTCGTCAATCTGGTCGTTGAATTCAGCTTCGGCACCGTCATCTCGATCGCTGCGGGCCTGGGCGGCGAACTCGGGGTACATGGTGGTGTACTCGTAGGTTTCACCTTCGATGGCGAGTTCCAGGCAGCGGGCCAGCATCGCCTGCTTCGCTTCGTCGCTGAGGCTGGCCGGATCGTCGATCACCAGCTCGGGGTGAAGCAGGCGGAAGTGGGCGAAGGCGTGCTCGGTTTCCTGGGCGGCGGTGTCGCGGAAGAGTTTGGCCAGTTCGGTGCTGCCGAGCCTCTTGGCCACATCGGCGAAGAAGAGATATTTGCGGTTGGCCATGCTCTCGCCGCCGAAGGCGGCTTCGAGGTTGGCGTGGGTGGCCGCGTTGTTCAGGTCCATGGCTGGGTGGGAAGCAACAGCAACAGCTTAACCGAACTCATAACGAGTATGAGTTGGCCTTCAGTAGCTTGTCTTGAGAGTGTGGTCCAGGCCGGCCCTCGGCTCAGTAGTTGGCGCCACTGCGACGATGGTGCACGGCGGTTTGTCCATCGCTGTCGAGCACGCCGCCCTCTCGGACTTCGGCATAGATCAGCCAGTGGTCGCCGCATTCCATGCGTTGTTTCACCTCTGCTTCGAGCCAGGCCAGGGCGTCCGGGAGCAGGGGCTGATCACCTGGACTGCTCGACAGTTCCAAACCTTCGAAGCGATCGTCTCCGGGGGCAAAGGGTCGCAGGAACTGCTTCATCGGTCCGCTTTCGCGGCCCTCCGCTAAGACGTTGAGGGCGAAGCGATCGCCCTTGTGCAGCAGTGCTTCCACGGCCCGATCCTTGGCCACGGCCACGGTGATGCCCGGTGGCGTGAAGCTGGCCTGGCTCACCCAGCTGGCCACCATGGCGCCGGTCTGGCTGCTCTCTGCCGTCCCCTTGCGGGCGGTGAGCACACAGAGCGACCCCACCACCCGGCCCAGGGCCAGCACGGCCGGGTCGCTGCGGCTCTCGCTCAGGCCTCCGGCCGAGCGGCGCTGTTGCTTGCGGCGCTCCTGTTGCAGTTGCCTGGCGAAGCGCGTGCCCGTCTCCTCAAGGGTGCGCACGGTGGCGGCATCGGGGCTGAATTTGATCCGGATCGGCTCGAAGCCGAAGCTGAAGCCGCCATCGCGCAGTTTGCTCTCGAGTAGATCGAGGGCTTCGCCACTCCACCCGAAGCTGCCGAACACACCCACCGGTTTGCTGCGATCCCCCTCCGCCAGCACCGTGCCAAGAGCGGAGACGATCGGGGTTGGCGCATGGCCCCCCAGGGTGGGTGAGCCGATCAGGATCGCGTCGGCTTTGCGGATCGCCTGCACCAGGTCGTCGGCGGGCGTGAATTCGCAGTTGAGGCTGGTGACCCGCACGCCCGTGCGCCCGACGCCGCGGGCGAGGGCATCGGCGATCGCGGCGGTGTTGCCGTAGGCACTGGCGAACAGCAGCACCACCGTGAGAGCCGCCTTGTGCTGGCGTTCTCCCCAGCGGCGGTAGTCGCTGAGCAGGCTGCGCCAGCTGGCTTCGATCGCCGGTCCGTGGCCGGGCGCGATCGTGCGGATGTCGAGTTCCTCGAGCCGTTCCACCACGCTGTCCACCTGGGTGGCCATCGAGGCCATCAGGCAGTCGTAGAAGTGGCGCCGTTCCTCTTCAGTGTCGTTGCGGCTGGCTTCGGCCCAGGTGCTGGTGCAGAGGTGGGCGGCGAAGAACTTGTCGCTCATCAGCAGGCCGTCCGATTCCTCGAAGGCCAGGAGGCCGCCCGGCCAGCGCGGGGTGGGAGCGGGAAGCAGCAGCAGGTCGCGACCCTCCGCTAGGGGCAGGGTCGTCTCCTGACGGATCACCCGCAGCGTGGGCAGCGCCGGCAGGGGGGGGCGGTGGTCGTCGTCCCCTGGAGGCAAGGGTTTGCGTTGATGCCAGAGCTCCTCCAGCAGTTTGGCGCCCGGGTTCGAACTGATCAGTTCCAACCCGGGGTAGTGCTCCGCCAACTTGTGCAGCAGGGCCACCCGGTTGGGGTTCACATGGCCCACCACCACCTGCAGCGCCTGGGTCTCTGTAGGGAGTGTTGTCGTGGAGAGGTGGCGGGCGAGGGCGGGCAGAAACACCTCGGCGTAGGCGACACCGGGTGGATGCACCAGAACGGCCGGACAGGGCTGCCCATCGGCGTCTGTGCCGGCGGCGTACAGAAAGCTGTTGGCGGTGCTGCCGCGTTCGAGGGAATATTCGAGCTCGAAGCGCAGGCGCTGGGGGCTCAATCCCCTCAGGGCGACGAGGCCCCGGTCGAGGGGCAGGTCGATCACCTCTCTGCCGGAACTGTCTTGAAGGCTGACGCTGGCAGTGGTCATTAGTAGTGGTTCCCCACTTTGCGGTGGTGAACGGCGGTGCGGGCGTCGGCATCTGCCACGTTGCCCTGCTCCACCACGGCGTAGATGATCCAGTGATCAGGACCCTCCATGCGTTGGTCAACGCGGCAGCTCAGGTAGGCGAGTGCATCGCCGAGCACCGGGCCGCCTGCGGCCACGCCTTCCAGGGTGTTGATGCCGGCGAAGCGATCGGCACCCGGTGGAAAGCGCTTGAGAAAGTGACGCAGCAGCGGTTGGTGGTTGTCGTCGCGCAGCACATTGAGCACAAAGCGATCACCCACCTGCATCAGGGTTTCGATCGCCCGGTCTTTGGCGACAGCAATCGTCAGACCCGGTGGTGAGAAGCTGGCCTGGCTCACCCAGCTGGCCACCATGGCGCTGCGGCGGCGGCTGCCGTTTTCGCCCTGGCTCGCCGTCACCACGTAGAGGCCACCACTGAGGCGTCCCAGGGCTTTGTCGAGATCACCATCGAGGCTTTTCATCGCTGCGATCGCCTTGTCTCGCGTCAGCAGCTGCCCCAGGTCGGTGCCGGCTTCTTCGCAGCGCTGGTAATCCTGTCCATCGGGAAGCTGGCGGATGCGGAGCGGCGCGAACGCTTCCTTCTGGCCCTGGCTGCGCAGTTGGTTGGCCACGGCATCGATCGGTTCGTCATTGCCGCCGAAGGCGTCATACACGCCCACCAGCTGTTTGGGATGCAATGCCGCCAGCAGGGTGCCGATGGAGGCCTGGAGGTCGCTGTCGGTTTCCGCTGGCCAGGTGGGCACCACCACCGCTTGGGCATCGCCGATCAGGGCCGTGAGCTCCTGGGCATCGGTGGCGCGCAGGTCCACCAGCTGAACCTGGGCCTCGGCTTTGCCGATGCCGTGGGCGATCGCCTGGCTGATGCGATCGCAGAAGCCGTATTGGCTGAGATAGCAAACGGCGGCGTAGCTCTCCCCCTGGCTGCGCACACTGCTCCAGTCGCGGTAATCGCTGATCCAGTGGCTGAGGTGGTGGCGCAGCAGCGGGCCATGGCCCACGGCGATGGTGTGGATTTCCGGCAGACCATCCATGCGCTTGAGCGCCTGCAGCACGCTGCGGGCGTTGGGGCCCATCAGGCAGTCGTAATAGAACCGGAAGTCCGGCGCGATCGCGCCTGGGTCCAGATCAAAGACGTTGTCGGAGCAGTAATGCAAGCCGAAGGCGTCGCAGGTGTAGAGGATGCCGGTGCCGTGGTCGAAGGAGAAGATCGTGTCGGGCCAGTGCAGGTTGGGGGCGCTTAGAAACTCGAAGCGGTGCTGCACGCCGCTGTCTGGGTTGGTGCCCAGATCGAGCTTCTCGCCGCTCTTCACCGCCCGGCTTTTGAAAGGGCGGTGCACCTGGTTGTCCAGGAACTGGATCGCCACCTTCGAGGCCACGATCTCGATCTCGGGGTTGAGGTCGATCAGATGTCCGATCAGCCCCGAATGATCGGGCTCAGTGTGGCTCACGATCAGGTGATCGATCGCTTTCGGATCGATCTGCTCCTGCAACAGCGGCAGCCAGGTGCTTTCGAACTTGAGGTGGCTGCTGTCGATCAGGGCGGTGCGCTCACCCCGCACCAGGAAGCTGTTGTACGTGGTGCCGTTGCGCAGGCCGAATTCGATGTCGAAGCGACTGCGGTCCCAGTCGAGCGAGCGGATCGTGGTGGTGTCGGCCCCGATCACCTCGCACTGCAGGCTGAGTCGGCCGGTGGCAGCTGCCATCCCATTGCGTGCGGCGAACCTCGACTGTAGAAACAGCTCCCGTTTTCAGACCTGGCCGATGCTCGCGCGTTACATCGCCGCACAGGCGGCCTGATGGCGAGTGGTGGGGCGGCAACGGAGGATGGCCGTCCGTGCGCTGGTGATCATGACCACAACCGTCGACCGGGGCTGGCGCGGACTGCGTCAGAGCCTGGGGCCGGGAATCCTGCTGGCAGGGGCCTGCATCGGCGGCTCCCATCTGATGTCGTCCACCACCGCCGGCGCCCGTTTCGGCTTTGCCCTGGTGGGCCTGATCCTGCTCACCAATCTGCTCAAGTACCCGTTTCTGCTGGTGGGCAGTCGCTTCACGGCGGCCACAGGGCAGTCGCTGCTGGAGGGATTTCAGGCCCGCAGCCGTGTCTATCTGCCCCTGTATCTGATCGTGAGCCTGGTGACCGGCACACTCACCATCGCCGCGGTGAGCTTCGTGGCCGGGCTCCTGCTCACGAATGTGCCGGTGCTTGCCGGCTTTGATCCCTACGGCCTGGCGATTGCCGTGCTGCTGGTCAGTGCGCTCCTGCTCCTCCTGGGGCATTACCGCGCTCTCGACCGGATCTCGAAAGTGTTGGTGGCGCTGCTCACCCTGCTCACCGGCGTCGCGGCCTTCACCCTGCTGATCCGCGGGCCCGTGGCGGATGTGGCCACCAGCTGGTCCGCTGCCGATCCCAGCCCCTGGACCTGGGCCAACCTCGGTTTTCTGATCCCTTTGATGGGTTGGATGCCGGGGCCGGTGGAGATGTGTGTCTGGCCATCGCTGTGGATGTTTTCGCGCGCCCGCGACAGTCATCACACCGCCAGCCGCCAGGAGGCGGAATTTGACTTCAATCTGGGCTACGCCGTCACGGTGGCGACGGCCCTGTTCTTCGTGGTTCTTGGTGCTTACACCATGTACGGCACCGGTGACGGCATGCTCTCCGGCAGTGGCGTGTCGTTCGCTCAGAAGCTGATCCGGCTTTACACCGAAGCGATGGGCGGCTGGGCCGCCTGGGTGATCATTCCGGCCGCGTTCTCGGCCATGTTCAGCACCACTCTCACCTGTCTGGATGCCTATCCGCGCAGCATTTCGGCGATCCAGGGCCTGCTCCAGGGCAAGGATCGGGGCGATGCGGCGCCAGGTCCGCAACGGCGCCGCCTGGCGCTCTGGGTGGTGTTCCACTTCCTTGCGTCCGTGCTGGCCCTTTTGCTTGCGTCCAGCGGTGGTGTGGGGGTCACCGATTTGGTGTTCGGAGCGATGACCGGCAGCTTTGTCACTGCCCCGCTGTTCGCCTGGATGGCGATGGACACGATGAACAGTGCCCTGGTGCCGCTGGAGCACCGCTACGGACCCTGGATGCGGGGGTTGTGCTGGCTGGGGCTGGTGTTCTTTGTGCTGTTCACGCTGGTGTTCATTGGCCACGACCTGCTCGGTGTCGGCCGCTGAACATCAGCGTGGGCGGCTGGTTCCTGCTCAGCTCTCCACCTGAACAGCCACTGCAGTGTGGCTGTTCACTTTCCCGGCACGGATTGTGAGCACACCATCGCGATAACTGGCCTGGAGTTGCTCTCGGTTCAGTCCCTGGGGGAAGCGGAAACTGCGGCTCCAGCTGCCGTAGCGGAATTCGCTGAGCAGGGCGGTGTCAGCCTCCTCAGCGTTCTCGGGGCGCCGACGTTCCGCGGTCACGCTGATGCTGCGATCGGTGGCTTGCACGTCGATTGTGTTCTTGTCGACACCGGGCAGCTCAAGGCTGATCACATAGGCCTCGGCCGTGTCGTGGATTTCCGCTGCAGGAACCCGCTCGGCCTGGGACAGTTGCTGTTCCAGGCGCTCAAACAGATCGAAGGGAGATTGGCGAAGGGTGATCATGGTGTTGTCCTCCAGAAGGTGGAAGTTTGGGGTGTTGGTTGTCACCCGCACAGCCAATCTGCGCCCTGTGCTTGGGCATTAACAGCCGGAGAACCGGCCGTTCAGGTTCGGTCTCGACCACCTGTTTCGGTTGCCATCACTGCCGTGTCGTGACAACCGGCCCTCAGAGCCGTTTGTCTTCAGAGCAGCCACCAGTCGGCGAAGGCGGCCGCCTGACCGCAGGCGCGACCGTCCCCATCCCAGAGGGTCCAGATGCGGGCGTTGTTGATCACGAAACGGCGCCCGTTCCGGTCGATGCGGATGCCCCGATAGCCGCGAAAGGCATCGCGCTGTTGCGCGGTGTTGAGGGCCTGCGCCCGTTCCCGCCGCTCGCTCTCCGGTGCCGTGCGTCGGGAGGGCATGCCTACCATGGCGGACCAGGGCCGTTGCCACAACCGCAGGGCGTTGGCGTTGGCATAGGTGAGTCGGGGCCCTTCGCCTGCGTCGAGAGCGGCGCCGTCGTGGGCGAGCACGGCCATGTCGGCAGCGAAGAGTTCCTGACAGATCAATCGGCGTGCGTTGCCGCTCCGGTCGCAGGCCAGCAGCGGTTGGCCGAAGGCGCGCTGGTGGGAGCGCAGCAGGAGCGTCACCAGGCCCTGTGTCTCCAAGCTCAGCCAGGGCGCTTCAGCCACCGGCGGCCATGGCGGCGAGCATCGCTTGCTGGGCCAGCGTTTGGCCTTGCTCGCGCAGGTGGGTCAGGAAGTGCTGTTTGGCCTCGGGGAAGCGTGGTTCCTCCGCCAGCGGCAGCTCACCGGCCGCATCCAGGCCTGTGTCGCCGTCCATGGCCGGGGTGATCACCACCAGATCGCCGTCGAGGGCGGCGTCGTAGCGCCACCAGAGGGTGGGGTCGAGCACGGCGGGATGGGGTGGCGCCAGGGTTGCCGGGCTGTCGTCGGCACCCTGGCCTTCGCTTTGATTCGCTTCCGACGACTCCGCGAGCGCCTCCAGGGCTTGCCGGCGGTGTTCGGCCAGATCATCCAGCAGCTTGGCGCGGGTGCGGCCCCGCAGCTGGAAGAGCACGAAGGGGTCTTCGCTGAACCGCTCTCCCATCAGGAAATACACGGCACTGATGTGTTTGCAGGGATTGGCTTTATCGGGACAGCTGCACTCGCTGCGCACCTCCTGGAGCTTGAAGGGGAAGAGGCGTCGGCCGCTGGCCGCGAAGGCTCGTTCGATGTCAGCCGGCATGATTCCCGCCAGCAACTGCGCCGACCAGCGCGCCTTCTGGGTCAGGGCTTCGAGCACATAGCCCCAGTCTTCGTCGCTGAGCACATCGAGCCAGAGCTTCACCTTGTAAGGGTCTTCGCCGGTGCCTTGCACGCGGGCGTGCACCCGCCGCCCTTCGAAGCGGATCGAGGTCACATGCCCTTCGCGGGCATAGGCCCAGGCGCGTTCCAACCGTTTTTTGAAGCGGTAGGAGTTGATCAGTTCCATCCACTGCTCCACCCACCAGGGCTGCTGCCCCAGCCCCTCATCACCGAGGGAGGTGTTGATGCCGTTGCCGGGAGGGGTGAGGGTCATGGGGCGAGTGATCCGTTGTTGTCGAGGCTCACCAATTCCTTCAGCTGGCCCATGTCGAGCCCGCCGAGCCAATCCTCGCCTGAGCCGATGATGTCTTCGGCGAGGCGTGATTTCTCGCGGATCATCCGGTCGATTTTTTCTTCGACCGATCCACTGGTGATGAACTTGTGCACCATCACCCGGTTGGTCTGGCCGATCCGGTAGGCGCGGTCGGTGGCCTGGTTTTCCACCGCCGGATTCCACCAGCGATCGATGTGAAACACATGGCTGGCGCGGGTGAGGTTGAGGCCAACGCCACCGGCTTTCAGTGACAGCAGGAACAACTGGGGCCCCCGCGGGTCTTCCTGGAAGCGATCGACCATCGCCTGGCGTTCGCTCTTGCTGGTGCTGCCGCTCAGGAAAGGCACTTCGCTGCGCCAGCGCCGTTGCAGGTAACCCTGCAGCAGATGGCCCCATTCAGCGAACTGGGTGAAGAGCAGGGCGCGGTCGCCCGCTTCGATCACCTCCTCGAGGATTTCCTCCAGGCGTTGCAGTTTCACGGAGCGCTGCAGGAAATCGTCGCCGGCCGCCTCCTCTTTCAGGGCGAGGGCGGGGTGGTTGCAGATCTGCTTCAGCCTGGTGAGCAACCCCAGCACCTGGCCATGCCGTTGTCCGCGGGGCGCCCGGGCGATCGCATCGAGGGTGTCCTCGACGGTTTTGGCATACAGCGCTTTCTGCTCCTTGCTCAATCCCACCCATTCGCTCAGTTCCACCTTTTCGGGCAGGTCGGAAATGATCGCTTTGTCGGTTTTGAGGCGGCGAAGAATGAAGGGGCCGACCCGTGACTTCAGATCCCGCAGCGACGACATGTCGCCGTAGCGCTCAATCGGCATGCGGTAGCGCTGCCGGAAGAAGTCCTCTTCGCCGAGCACCCGCGGGTTGAGGAAATCCATCAACGCCCAAAGTTCACTCACCCGGTTCTCCACCGGCGTGCCGGTGAGGGCGATGCGGAAGCGGCTGCTGCGTCCGTGACGGGCCAGGTCACGGGCCGCCATGCTCTGTTTGGCGCTCGGGTTCTTGATCGCCTGCGCTTCGTCGATCACCACCCCCTGCCAATCAAGGCTCTCGAGCAGTTCGCTGTCGCGTTGGAGCAGGCCGTAGCTGGTGAGCACCAGATCCACTTCCTTGAGGCTCTTCTTGAGTGCTGCCGGGGTGGAAGGGCGTCGTGGCCCGTAGTGCTCTTTCACCTCGAGCTCCGGCGTGAAGGCGGCGGCCTCCCGCTTCCAGTTGGTGAGCACCGAGGTGGGCGCCACGAGCAACACCGGCCGCTTCAGCTCCTGCTCGGCCTTCAGGTGCTGCAGAAAGGCGAGCAGCTGGATGGTTTTGCCCAGACCCATGTCGTCGGCCAGGCAGGCGCCCTGATCGAAGCGGTGCAGAAAGGCCAGCCAGCCGAGGCCCCGCTCCTGGTAGGGCCGCAGCTGGCCGCAGAAACCCTCCGGCGCCGGCAGGGGATCGGGAGCTTTCTGTTGGTGGTATTGCTCGAGCACCGCCTGCAGCCTCGGGCCCGCCTCCAGGCGGTGCACCGGCATGCGCATCAGTGTGTCGCCTTCGCTGGCGGTGAGGCGCAGAGCATCGTCGAGGCTGAGATCGGGCTTTGCGGCGAAAAACCGCTCGGCATTCTTGAGATCGTTGGGGCGCAGCTCGATCCAGGCGCCCTTGTGCCGCACCAGGGGGCTGCGCTTGCCCGCCAGGCGCTCCAGTTCCCGCAGCGTCAGGGTGACGCCGCCGATCATCAGCTCCCAGCTCCAGTCGAGGGTTTCGCCTAGCGTGAAACCGCGGGATTTTTCCGGTAGTTCCGCCTCAATCGCCAGGCCGAGCCGGCTCGCCAGGCCACCCGAGAGGCTGGCGGGAAGCTCCACGCCCACACCTACATCACGGAGTTCGCGGGCTGCGGTGCGTACCAGCACGAAGGCTTCGGCGGGGGTGAGTTGCATCCCTTCCGGCGTGGCGCTGTCGAGACCGCGTTCGATCGGTGGAAACACCGTGAGCGCCCGGCCCATGCCTTCCAGCAGCAGTTCGCCCGGATTCTCCACGGCGATTTCGCCGAGCTGGAGTCCCTTCGGACCGGCCGCCCAGGCGAGGCCGGCCGGCACCTTGAGCGTGGGATCCGCTTCGGCCTGCAGTGCAAACCGCAGGGTCCAGAGATCGTCGCCGTCGTCGGGGGTCTCCAGCTCCAGGCAGGCCCGCGCCGCCGCCACAGTGCCGGCCACACCTTCGCGCCAGTGATGGCTGGCGGTGGCCAGACGCTCCGCCTCTTCATCGCCCAGATGGATCACGCCGGTGTCGCTGCCGAGGGCCTCCTCCCAGGCGGCAAGCAGGGGATCGAGCCCTTCCGTCTGGGCTGTGAAGCCCGTGCGCAGCTGGGCATCCACCAGGTCTTCGAGCAGGGTGGCGACGCGCAGTCGGCCGCTGCGGGGGCGACAACAGGCCACCGGATTGGCCGCCCGCATCGCCTCAGGCCGCAGCCGGGTGGTGCGGTTGCTGCGCTTCCCGGTGGGTTCGCGCCAGGGGAGAGCGCAGGTGGCCACCAGCGGTAGTCGGGCCGCCATGTCTTCCAGGCGGCGGCGATCGTCTTCTCGATTGAGCAGGGGCACCCATCGGGCGCGGTGGGGGTAGCCCTCCCCTTTGCTCAGCTCCACCTGGGGAATCCAGCGACTACGAGCAATCAGGCTGAGGGCCCAGCGCTGCATGTGGCTCCACCAGCGCAGCTCATCGGCGAGGTCGGGGTGGCGGCCGGAGAGGGGCAAGCGGGCCAGCCAGGCGGTGGCTGCACCGGGTTCGACCGCAAGGCCTTGCACCTGCCAGGGCCACCATTCCGTCTGCTTCGGAATCGGTTCTCCCGCCTGCAGGGGCAGCCCTGTCCATCCCTCATCCACAGGGGCGGTCTCGCCACGCTTCCGTTTCGGTTTCACCGTGCGGCTGGGCAGGGTGAGGCAAGCGGTGGCATCGATGATGCCGTCGGGCAGCAGGTCCCGTTCGCTCAGCCAGGCGCGCAGGTCATCGGCGCTGAGGGTGAAGGGATGGGTGGCCGGGGTCACGCCGGGGCCTGCAGGCTCCGCCACACGCCAGGTATCCGCCCACACCAGCAGGGCGGGACGCCCAGAACTGGTGGGTGTGCGGATGGCCGGGAGCCAGGTGGCGTGCAGCAGGCTCATGGCCGCGACGCAGACAACATGCGGTGGGTTCCGTGAAGCAGGAGTGCGCTGCCGATCAACGGCAACCACGTCAAGAGGAGTTCCTGCACCAATGATGCCAGGGCGTCAGGCCCCCCCAGAGGGGAGGGCAGGGGCATTCCCAGGCTGCGGATCCCGCACACCGCCCCCACAAGACCGGCCCGCAGGTGCGAATCCTC
>Ga0213858_10000585_pt1 | contig 17366 bp, 11 predicted proteins | sample PICome_FD_160122 | JGI IMG/M metagenome (GOLD analysis project Ga0213858, IMG submission 160122) | Coastal seawater microbial communities near Pivers Island, North Carolina, United States - PICO245 | ecosystem: Environmental > Aquatic > Marine > Coastal | place: USA: North Carolina | collected... | reverse complement strand
GTGCGAACAATGTCCGGCTGATCGGTGACCAGCAGGATAACGCCGTCAAGATTTTCCAAAACTCCGGGGGCATCTGGGCTGAAGGCCTGAACGAAACGACGATCAATGATTCCGCGGATGCTGTTCTGATCTCATCCGGTGATTCCGCGCTGCAGGCATCATTTCGAGCAGATCTCGGGAACGGAAACGACACCCTTGTGATCTCACCCGGGACCAGCTTCGATCGCTCAGTCCGTTTCTCAGGAGGACAGGGCGACGACCAATTCTTTGCCGTAGGGGCCTCTTTTGCTGCGAACGTGGTTTTTCGCGGACATCGGGGTGATGACGAATTCAGCGCTGTCGAGAGCAGTTTTGGCCAGCACCTGTCGGTTCTGACGGCGACAGGTGACGACGTGGTCAGCCTGACAGACACATCGCTGACCGGATCAACCATCATCCGAACCTCTCTGCAGGACGATGGTATCTCGTTCCACGGTGTGACGTCCGACGGTCGTATCCTCGTCGATGCCGGATACGATACGGACAGCTTTCAGGTCACAGACAGCTTTCTGCTGAATAACCTGGTCTTCATCGGCCGCCGAGGTCAGGACGCAGTCCGGCTGCAATCAAGCATCTTTGACAGCACGGTGACACTGCGAGGCGGCCGAGAGAATGACGCGTTCGAGATTCTTGGTGAAAACACTTTCCACGGTATTCTGCGACTGAACGGCGGCAAGCACAGACCGGATTTCACCGGGGACATCTCCGGCACCGATCAATACCAACTTGATACGGCTTCGACCCTGAACGGACCGCTGCGAGTGACCCGTACGGAAAGTGATGAGCTTGCTCCGGGCATCGCTGCTCGTTTTGACGACGACGAAGACGGGCTTACGGCGCTGGCCGCAGCTCTGGATCAGGACGCCCGTGATCTTGCCGTCAGCGTGATCGAACTGACAGCTGTCGGATCAGCTGTGAACTCCCTCACGGACTCCGGAGGAGTCATCGTCACGCGTGACAACACAGTGAACATTTCCGGTACAACTGTCCCAGGAGCAGAAGTTTCCTTCGACAGTGATGCTGACGGCCTGTTCGACGATGCGACTGTCATCGCGGATGGGCAGGGTCATTACAGTGTTGATGTCACGCTCACACGAACTGACCTGTACACCGATGTCGCGGGTGACGACGGCCTGACCGGAAGGCAAAGCATCGCAGTTCGAGCGCTCTCCGGTCCCGACGAGGGGCTTGCTGCGGTCGAGGTGGATTATGTCACGGGAACAGTTGTTGAATTCACTTCCAGCCAGGGAACGTGGCACCTTGAACTCTTTGATGATGTTGCACCAAACGTGACGCAGAATTTTCTGAACTATGTGGATCCCGAGATTGGAGAAACAACAGGCCGCTATACCAATTCGATCATTCATCGTTCCGTGGATAACTTTGTCATTCAGGGCGGAGGCTTTACCGTCAACAACGGTGTGATTGATTCCATGTCGCTGGATGCGTCCGTCACGAGTGAGTTTTCCCCGGAGCGGGGGAATATCAAAGGCACAATATCGATGGCCCATGCGGGTGACCCGGATGTGCTGACCAGCCAGTGGTTCGTCAACACAATCGACAACCCGGCGCTCGATGACTTCGATGGCCGCAGGCATACTGTCTTTGGTCGACTGGTTGGCAGCAGCCAGACAATCGTCGATGCCATTGCATCGCTGGAACAGAATGACATTTCGCTGATCACCAACTCAACGGCCCTTGGCGAAGTTCCTTTGACGGGTCCGCTGACCGAATTCGAACGGATTCTGAGCGGAACTGTTTCAACAAATGCGAACAGCACCGTCATCACGGGCGTTGGCACAAAGTTCACTGAAGAACTGAAGGGCTCTCTGTTTGGCCTGCGATCGCGAATTGAGATCAACGATCAGGTCTTCTTTGTCGCCAACATCGACAGTGACACTCAACTGACTGTTTCGCAGGCGCCAACATTCACCGTCAGCGACTTTGCAGCCCGTACGGACTTTGTTGATGACGACTTTTCCCGGTTTACATCCGTGAAACGAGTGTTGGAATAATCAGTCACCACCTGCAATCCGTTTCCGAGCTCGCTCAATGGATTCCAGCACCGCCTGCACATACTGCTCTTCAGAAAACGGGCTCATGATGTAGGACTTGAGGGCGGACACGGGTACCCCGTAGTCTGACTCTCGCCAGCGATCCGTCATTGACAGCACAACACCCTCACCGCGAAGAGCTTCCTCGTGAATCAGTTCAAAGATTCGGCGGTTGTAGTCGTTGTGTTGCCTGAGCTGATCTGCCATGGCGGCATCAGTTAACTCTCGTTGCGGTATTTCGAAAGTGTCCACACCTGGTGGATACACTCTGAAAAGCGTGACCGGTCCGTAGTTTTCCGGGTTCATCACTGTGACACAGGGATGAGACTGCAGCCGATCGCGCAACAGTTCGGCCATCGTGACCAAATGACCCAGCAACGTCCGAAGACCAGTTTTCCCTAGCAAAGACAGCGAGGCAAACGCGGCCAGCGGACCACTTCCCGACCGGCTTGTTTCCAGCGTGAATCGCCCAGGGTGATACTCGCCGGACTGGAACAAATAGGGTGTGGTTGAGGGTGATCGGGCCAGCAGTTGCAGGTCTGCCGCATCCCGAAAAAAAACGGCACTGCTGACATAGGGAGCAAAGCCGGTCTTGTGGTAATCCACGCCGACGGAGTCAGCCAGCCGCAGTTGTCCGATGTGTCGAACCGCCCACGCCAGAGCTCGTCGAGTGCGATCCGGAAATCGCAGTGAATTTGCCTGCAGGTCATAGTCCCGAAATGCACTCCACGCCCAGCCAATCACGGCATCTGCATGCAGGTGCGGAACGTAATCCAGACAGTGTCTGCTGACGAGTTCGTCCCGAATCTCGCGAATCTGTTCCAGCGGGTCGATCCCGAAGGCATCCGTGGTCCCCATGGTGGCCACGATGCAGGCCACACGTCGCCCCTCGGCCGCCAGTCGATTCAGTTCGGATTCCAGCAGACAGCTGCGCATCTCATTGTTGGCTGCAGTAGGAATGCTCACGATGTTGTCACTTCCCAGCCCAAGCCACGCAACCGCTGTGTCGCACGCATAGTGTGCATCATCGGAACACACGACGACGGGAGGATCACCTGCCAGTCCGCTTCGCAGCGACCCGGGACATGCTTTTTCGATTCCGGTCCGGATCGCGTAAAGCAGAGTACCTGTCCCGCCAAATGTGAATACACCTCCTGCTCGCTGAGGGTCATATCCCATCAACTCCGCAGTCATGGCGATCACGTCCGCCTCGGCCAGCGATACCCCTCGACTACCCTCTTCGCTGCAAATATTCGGGTTGTAAATTGCCGGCAGCAGTGTGCCCAGAATGCCCGGAATGCACGGCGGGGGAATGACATTGACCTGAGTCCGGGGATGACCCCAGATAAACATCCCGGAAAAATAGTCCACCAGCTGCCGCGCTGTTGATTCCACTGTTCCGGTTTCCTCCGGAACCCGTCGATCCGCAGCTGACCGAAAATCCGTGGCTGCCGGCTCGCCAAGGATGGGCCTTTCGGACTTCATGGCATCCAGCTGATCCAGAGCTCGCAACATGGAAAAGACAAACCATGCGTCGTGCTCCTGATCGGAGACCGGCTGCGGAAAAGCTCGGCGCAGCGTCTGCAGATGGACTCGGTAATCACTCATTGGACTGGGCCTCATACATCACCAATTCAACCAGCCACCCGGGACCACCGCAGATTTTGACGGAGGCAGCAGAAGCTGCAGACAGGCAGCTTTCCTTACGGCTGCCTGAAGCATAGGATCAAACATCCTAAAAACGACCGTATCCCGACAGATTTGGCCACGATTCCATGGACGCGCCCGCAGACAGTTTTCAGCTGGGAAAAAACATCACGCTGTTCCCCGTGATTCACGGCAGTGGTGACTCCGCGCTGGAAGTCCGCAGGCTGATGCTGGAGCGGCATTTCGACTGTGTGGCAGTGCCTCTTCCGCAGTCTTTTCAGGACGAAGTGGAAACAGCTCTGGATCGGTTGCCTGGGATTTCCGTCGTGTTGCAGCGTGAACCCACGCAACAGTTTTTGGCCAGCGAACCCTGGCGGCCGGACGATGCATCTGAAGAGGCGGACGAAGATGCTGCTCGCGCAGCATACATACCGATTGACCCTTGCCAGCCGGTCATCGCCGCACTCCGCACTGCCTGCCAGGAACGACTGAATCGAGCGTTCATTTCTCCGGAATCAGACCATCACCTGCCCGGTTCCAGCGTCCTGCCCGACCCCTACGCCCTGAAGCAGGTTTCCGCAGAACAGTTCGCGGTCGCCGTGCTGCCAGCGATTCCACCGCCACAGGATGGTGAAGAGACGCAGCGATTGCGTTACATGGCCGCCCGACTGCACAGTCTTTCCCAAACGCACAAGTCCGTTCTCTGCTTGTGTACGCTGCAGGACTGGCCGTGGCTGCGACAGGAGTTCCATGCAAAACAACAGCCGCTGGAACAGCCGGAGTGGTCCGAAGCACCGGCAGAAACCTTTTCGGTTGATCCACGAACACTGCTGTTCGTGTTGGGTGAACTTCCCTTCATTACAGCTCTGTACGAACAAGCACGTGCTCAGCTTGACGACGACGAAAACCTGTCGGTGGATGGAGTGAAGGCCCTCCTGATCGCGGCCAGAGACAGTTACGTTCACGAGTTCGGCCGGCGAGCCAGGCGAATCAGCCCAGGGCTGCTCTCCAGGACACTGAAATACGCTCGAAACCTGTCTCTGATTGAACGCCGTCTCACTCCGGATCTGTACACACTGGTCGTGGCATCGCGGCAGACCGCTGGCGATCAGTACGCCATTCATGTTGCTGAACAGGCTGCGCAGTATTTTCCACAGGATCATGATCAGGAGCCATCAATACGGTTCGGGGTTGACCAGGCGCAACTGCCTGACGGGACCCCTGTGAATCCCGTTTCCCTGCTGCCGGGTCCGCCGGTCGTCTGGCGTTCCTGTCGTCTCAATGCCCGACCGGATCTGCGTTCAGTGATGCGCTGGCAGAAGACGTGGAATCCCTTCGGGCAGTGCAGCTGGCCACCGGAAGACGCCGCGATCGAGCGTTTTCGGGGCCACGTCAGGGATGTGGCATTGGAGATGATGGGGCACGACCTTGCCCGAACAGAGAAATTTTCTGCCAGCATGAAGGACGGTCTCGACATTCGTGAGACGCTGCGAAACTGGCATACGGGAGACATGTATGTACGCATCAACCCGCCGGCGGCCGGAAAGCTGGATTGTGTCCTGATGCTCTTTGACAGCCCCGCCGATCCGCGAGATTACCCCTGGAGGATCACATGGCACGCGGAGCATCAGGACGAATCAACTCTGTCTCTGTTCGCCACAAATTTCCTTGAGGAGATGGCCGGGCCTGGTATCGCCGTTTCGCGTTACGGCGGTGCCATGTTTCTGTTTCCTCCGCGGCCGGTTCCGGAAATCTGGCAGGACCCGCAATTTGACTTCACCGATACGCTTGAAGAGCGACTTTTGGCGGCGGCTCTGCATTACTCACAGGAGAAGCAAATCGCCGTGATGAGCCATGCTCCCCCTGGGCCGGCCTGGAGGCGACTGGCGTCGCGCTATCGTCGCCGCCTGATCCATGTTCCCATGTCCCGTTTTGGCTCCGAAACCATTGAAAAACTCCGTATTTTTCACGTCCTGAATGGCCACGAAGTCCGCTCGTACGCTGAACACTTTATTCGCCGGCCATGATTCCGGGACGGTGACCTGCACCCTGTGAACTTCGCCGCAAAAACAGCGATTTCGCTTAACCTCGGGTCCAGAAACTGCGATAATTCAAAGAACGGTTGAAGTCCTTGGCTGAGCTGGTGCGGAATCGCCCTTGCTCAGTTTTTTTTGTTTCTGTCCGGACCTGTCATCTGTCCTTTCATTAGCTCGTCTTTATGAAGCATCTTACGTCGCTGCTCGACTTGTCTGCGGATGATCTCCTCGCTGTTCTCGATCTTGCTGCGGACTTGAAACGTCGGTTTCGTCAGGGTGATCGCCCACAGCTGCATCCGGGGCGAGTACTGGTGCAGCTGTTCGAAAAGCCATCGCTCCGCACTCGGAACAGTTTCGAAGCGGCGATGATTCATCTTGGCGGATCCGGGGTTTTCCTTTCCACTGCCGAAGCCGGTCTGAATGGTCGGGAAAGCCTCTCGGATATTGCTCGCGTGATCACTTCGTTCGCAGACCTGATCACAATGCGAACCTTCTCCCAGAAACTGATCGAAGATTTTGCGGCAGTCGCCGGATGCCCTGTCATCAACGGACTTTCGGATGAACGTCATCCCTGCCAGGCACTGACCGACTTGCTGACGATCCGGGAACTGCGTGGCAATCTGGCAGACCAGCATCTGGTTTTTGTGGGAGACGGCAATAACGTCTCCATGTCTCTGGCAATCGCCGCCGCGATGACGGGGATGCAGATGACACTCGCCGCACCGGTGGGGTTCGAGTTCAGCGAGGAATTTCAGTCGTTACTTGTACAGCGTTTTCCCGCTCACCGCGTCGCCCTGTCCAACGACCCCCACGCTGCCGTCAACGACGCCACGCTGGTTTACACCGATGTCTGGGCCAGCATGGGGCAGGAAGGCGATGCTGATCGTCGTATGAAGGCGTTTGCAGATTTCCAGGTCAACGAACAGCTGATGACAGCTGCTCCTCGGGACGCTCTCTTCATGCATGACCTTCCGGCGAAACGAGGGCTGGAGGTGACGGACGCCGTGATGGATAGTCCAGCCAGCGTTGTCTTCCAGCAGGCCGAAAACCGCATGCACCTGGCTCGCGGGCTGTTCGCGTGGCTGCTGCGGTCCGGATCCGCGTAAAGTCCTGGTGCGGTAACTGTTGAAAGACCCGGTATGGAACTCCGAGCTTTTGCCGAACAGGTCCTGCTGTCCGATTCGCTCTCTGTCAAATTGCAGGCCCCCGTTCTGCCTCTGACAGATCAGGACCCAGGGCCAGCGATTCTTATTGACACTCCGGGGCGGCCGGCCGCACTCCTGTTTGCTCCCAGACGCACCGCCCCGGCCATGCCCCACGGCTCTGCTCTTCACGACCCGGCAAAGCGAGCCGTCGCGCATCACATCATGGCGAATCATGAGTTGCAGGCGCTGGAGGTGATGGGAATGATCCTGTTGTCTTTTCCACAGGCGCCCGCTGATTTTCGCTCCGGGCTTGCCGAAGTCATGGTCGATGAACAACGACACACGCGGATGCATATGAGTCGCTGTCGGGATTTGGGTACTGAGTTCGGCGACTTTCCGGTGAACTCGTGGATCTGGCAAAAAGCTCAAACGTTTCGCAGTGAACTCGAATATGTCGCCGGGTTGCCTCTGGTGTTTGAGGGTGCCAATCTTGATCACAGCATCGAGTTCGAAGAGGCTTTTCTGCAGGCTGGAGATCGCCGCAGTGCCGCCGTCATGCGAACGATTCACAATGATGAAATTCGGCACGTCCGTTTCGGCATGGAATGGCTGCAGCGTTTCAAGCCGCCGGGGCAATCAGACTGGGACGCGTGGACTCAGGCTCTGCACTTCCCGCTGCGGCCATCGCGTGCTCGCGGGACAATGTTTCAGCATCAGGCACGCCTGGAGGCCGGCTTGTCAGAAGAGTTTATCCAGCTGCTGCGGGAATATTCTGACGACACGGATCAGCCGCGTGAACAGACTCGCGGCTAGTCCCCTGCTGTTTCGTGATCGCGATGAGACCAGAACACCAGTCCGGAAGGTACGGGCTGCATTGGCAGAAAATCCTGTTCCGATCCTGACCGAATGATCTGTTCGAACTGTGACTGAAGACCGCCGCGAACGGAGAGCCGGGAGATCAATGCCACATTTCCCGGTGTGGGTTTTCCTGATCGCTGCAGTTGCAGAAACCCTTCGTAGCTTCCGCTGACAAGCTGATGAGCTGCTGTGCCAATGACCTCTTCACAAACAAGCGTACGGAGCTGCGTCAGTGTCCTGCAGCGAGCCGGTGCAGACAGCAAAAAACAGCACCCATCCTCTGTGACCATCACCAGACAGGGCTGGTCATCACTCAGACCGGAAAGATCGACCGCGTCTTCGACCGCACTGGCATCGCTGCCGGCATCTTCCCACTGGAGTCCGGGCACTGCTTCCGCTTTCGATTTCAGATCGCCTCCTGCAAGTCCGCTTACGGCAACTTCACAGAAATGAGGCTGAAAGCTGAGGTCCTGTTCATTGACCGAAGTCACGCTGCAAAGCAGTTTGCATGCTGGCGCATTCTGTTCCGGCAATTCCATGTGTTCTGCAAGCTGTCGACGGGCGGCGAGGAACAGCGATAGTCCACCTGCAAGACCGGCTGTGCATTCAAAAAAGTAATCCTGCAACGACTTTGTCAATGCGCGATCAGACACAGCCCAGACTCGCGTTGTGTGCCCGCCTGGCGACACACAAACGACTGGAGTCAACGAACGCACAGCACGCTCCAGCAGAATACGGAGTGAGTCCTTTTCATCCGGAAACGCTGGCTCTTCGATCAGCAGTCGAACCGGGGAGTGGTCCATTTGGCAAAAAGTGCGTCGCTGCAATGCTCGTTCAATCGAGTCCGCCGCAACGCTGTCTGACTCTCGGGGCAAACGAATATCCGCAGCCTCGGCTGTCAGGTCGGTGAGGCCTGTTACAGACCAGACCTCGTGAACACCGTTTTCATCCGTGACGCTGTTCTCCACCACGTAGAACGCGGCGTCGTGTTCCAGCTGCAAAACACCCTGCCGCCGCCATCGATGAAAGCTGTCGACGCTGTGCGTCAGCAATCCGCGCAATTCTGACGTCGGTTCGATCTCTGATTGCCCGCCGGTCAGGTGCGCGAAGCTGTATGGATGATCCGATGCCGACGGAAAACCGCCATGTGCAGACGGACTTGTGACCACGTCAGCCAGAGCGCCAACCTGGCTCAGGTCATATCGCCATCCGGCGAAGGGCAGCAGCGAGAACCCCATTCTCATCCTCTTTGTGCAGATCCGCTTGAACTCACGGGAATTCTCGATCCGTCCCCGGCGTTATTCCATCAACCCCATCCGCTGCAGTTTGCTGCGACACTCGTCGCGTTCCCGACAGCGCGTCAGATCGGCCCACGCTGGATCCTGAGCAGCCAAAAACGCTTCTTCGCTCCATGGGGGAGCTGTGGCTGCGGCAGAACTGAGTCGCTGAACCACGCCTGTATCCGGACCGGTCAGCGACATACTGTTCATGCGGTAATCGAGAAACGCTTCCCAGACAACCGGAAACAGGGGCCGAACAATTTGTTCCCCAATGGTTGTCGCGTACTGCCGGATCTCCAGCTGGGCATGGCTGTCCATTCGCAGTGCCAGAAAGTGCAGCAGGTTGTGCAGATCCACTTTCCAGTACGCTTCCGTATAGGTTGATAACGGCAGATCCTTTCGCGCCTGCTCACGAGCCACGCCGGACTCAATCCGCCGCTGATAGACGTCGCGGATCCCGTCCTGCAACTGTCGTTCTTCGGCTGTAAGCCGTTCACCCACATCTGCCGGCAGAGGATCCCCGCTTCCCTGTCGATTGGATTCTGCCTGCGTTCGCCAGTCTGTCGCTTCGGTTGTCTGCGACGCATCAATCGCCAGTGAATAACGCGTGCTGTATTCATTGATGTTGGCGGTGCGATGCCGGACCCACTGTCTCCAGCAGTCCATCGGAACGCGAACCAGAAACTTGATTTCCGCCATCTCAAACGGAGTCGTGTGGCGGTGACGCAACAGATAGCGAATTAAAGTACGGTCATCACTAACTTTTCGCGTTCCGTCACCATAGCTGACACGCGCCGCCTGAACTACGCTGCTGTCGTTGCCCATGACATCAACAAGGCAAACAAACCCATCATCCAGCACAGGGAACTTCTTCCATCGCAACGTGTCCACCGTTGCCTGAGCCTCAGAGGCGCTGGAATTCGTATCGCGGGATGTCGGGTCTGCTGACATGGTTGAGTCTGGTCCGGAGAGAAATCGAATCGGGATCCGTTTCGGGGCAGATCGTCGCCCACAAGGATGTGCCAGAGTGTACAGAATTTTGCCGTCGAATCGTCTGTACGCAACTGCGAAGCATAGGGCATCTTCAGATGAGAAAAAAGCGGCCACTCAGTACGAGCCACCAGCTGCGGCTGGATTGTTCACCAATCGGATCACTCTTGCTGACGGCCAACCATGACTGTCTGCAGGAGATCCGCTTTGAAGATGATCCGCCCGGCACTCAACCCGCTGTGCATTGTCATTGTTCCCTCGCGCGCCAGATTCTGGATTCCGCTGTCGAGCAACTGCGGGATTACTTTGCCGGTCACCGCAGACAGTTTCAATTGCCGCTGAGACCCGCGCCAAGTCATTTTCAACAGCTTGTCCGTGAGCAACTGGTGCAGATTCCATGGGGAACGACGGCCAGTTATGGTGAGATCGCGGTCAGAATGGGACAACCCTCTGCTTCTCGTGCGGTCGGAGCGGCCAATGGACGGAACCCCCTGCCCATTATTGTTCCATGTCACCGCGTCATCGGCGCAAATGGGCAGTTGGTTGGTTTTGGCGGGGGCCTGGAACGCAAGTTGACTCTGCTGCGGCTTGAGGGATGGACAAATCCGTCGCGGACGGGTTCACTGTTTCCTGACGAGTAGATTCTCCGGTCACGAAAAAGAAAGGGAGAAAGAACCGAAGTCCTTCCTCCCTTTCAATTCGAGAAATCTGCCTCAACATCTTCCTCGGCAGGAGTGCTTTGCTCAGGCCACGCACCTATACGAACACAGCGAACGAAACCCCGATCGGGACTCGTAAACTCCTGTGGAGATCATGTGAGATCGGTTCCCACCTTTCCAATCTCACCTCCTTAACTCCCTCTACAGCAACCAACGTGCCATTTGCGTGTTAACATTCCATTTGAGTCCGCAGACTTGAGTAAACACGGCGTTTTCGCCCGTTTTCTGATCGACTGTTCGCTGTGGATCGACAATCGCTGATCGCTGCTGAAGTCGAAGCGTGCAGCAATGCCTTTGATTCGGGCAACGACACTGCAGGATTTCGGGCAATCCGGCGGGGCGGCGGCTGACATCCGCAGAGTGATCACACCATCTGCATGAACAGGATGATCAAACAGAGAGCGACGATCAGCAGGGTTATTGGAGCACCACGTCTGACGGGCGGCCTGTCTTCACTGGAGAACCAGCAACCGCAAGCGGAGCACTGCGGGGAATCTTCATAAACATCCGCGCTACATTCCGGGCAGCTTATCAAATCCGCCTCGAGTGCTTCGTCCGCTTCCGGGTAGTCGTCATACCAGTCATCGTCACTGTCATCCGAATACACGATCAGATGTCCTCATACTCTGCAGGCGGGTGGGCCTTACCAGCGACACAGTGACTCGACGAAAGCCGATGAGCCATCTCGCAACCAGCCATCCAGCTGGGCAGGGTCTTTCAACTGTCGCCCACGGCCCATTGGAACTCCGAGGAATCCGCTGCGCAGTCCGCTTTGAGCAGTCATGTCGCCCCAGAGTTTTTCGAATTGTGAAGCGGGGAAGACATCTTCCTGACCTCTCCCCCAGCGTTTTTTGACATCCTTGAGGGTGATATACGTGGGCAGTCTTCGCGCAGCTTTGCGAACGGCCTCCTCAGTCACTTTCTGATTCGACAGATCATTCACCGTCAGGCCAAAGAACTCCAGCAGTCGAGTGATGTCAATCCAGGTCGTCATGGAGTTGTACCATGTCAAGCCAAATTCATCTTCTTCGCGAGGCATCGCCAGGCCCTCGACCAGTCGCAGCCGGCCATCGGTACGAGCAAGTCCTCCACCTCGGTCATCCAGCCGGCGACAAATCACTTCAAAACTCAGATCCGCTCCCGAAGCCAGATGCAGCCCCAGACAGGCAGGGTCCAGTGATGCTCCAAGCGTATCGATGTTGTGCAGCAGCAAATAGCGCAGTTGCGGTCGATCGTTTAGCATTCGCAGCAGAGTTCCGTTCAGCAGCATGTTGGGAACTTCGTACCAGTGGCCAACCGGGTGCATGCACTGCAGTGGCAGATTCTCTGTATAGTCTGAGGCTTCGCCGGTCACTCGTGCCCACTTCATCAGAGCAGCGCGAACACTCTGTCGCATTTTCTCCTGTTGAACATCAAGTGTCTGCTGGGCCGTCTCTTCCCAGGTAAACATCAGATCTCGAACGGTTGGGATCATTCGCAGGCCAACAGAAGCCCCGCGTGAGATCAGAACCTGCTCGTCCGGCGATAATTTCGAGACTGCTTTTCTGATCGGGCCATCGGTCAGGTATCCGGATGTCACCACATGCTGTGGGCGCATCCCAAATTCCTCAGCTGTCTTTCTGCACTTTGCAACATGGATGTCAAGAAATGAACGCCACCTCCCACCCATGCGACAGAACGGGTTGAGTGCTTTCACGACACCCGCCCCCTGTGTCCAGCGACTGCCTGCACCCGCAGCCAGCGTTACGACGGCAACTTCACCTGCGGCAATTGCGGCTCGCCCCCGTTCAACGACAGCCGCAGGAACACCGTGCCTCAGTTGGGAAACGTCGCCCTCGTTAACGTCATGGACTTGTACCGAGTCTGCGAGACGATTCTGGGCCATTCCAAGACGGCCGGATTTCAGGTCTTCACGCAACTGTTCGTGGGCGATTGGATCGAAGCCATTCTGCTGCAGCAGGACGTCGAGCTGTGTCGTCTGAGCAGCGGTCGATTCGCTGGTGGGAAGCATTCGCTGAAGTAACGACTTTGCCATCGCGCCGTCCGGCGAAGCACTGCACTGCTCGCTGACAATGCGAATCTGATTTCGAGTCTGTGGACTCAGTGCTTCCGGTCCGCGGCGAATCCATTCCGGAAGCATCATGGCGTAGTATCCGGAGAGCATTTGGCCTCCGTCAGAAAGTTCGGCAGTGGTTCCGTTTTCGTTGATCTCGAAGTCGTAAACCACCGGGTCCATCGCGAACGGTACCGCGTCCTCGATTTCCCGCTTCACTTCGATCATCGTGGTCTGCAGCCAGTCACGGGCTGAGTCCCGAACTTCCGGATCGAAGATAAACCCCATGCCTCCGCCGGCCATTCCGCCCAGCATCCAAAATCCGTGAAAGCTGTCCTGATACTTTTCTCGACACAGCTCTGTCAGTCGTTCGGTCCACGCATTGCTGCACCACGGGATGATCTGCTGAAGCGGTTCATGGAAATTTCGGTGGGTGGCTCGCCCAACTGCCGGAATATCTCCGTCTTCGAGCGACTGTTGCATCTGGTCCAGCAACTTCACAGCGTCCTGCCGTGCATCCCATTCCGGTTGAGATCGCAGCAGGTACTTCTCTGTCACCATTTCCAGTACCGGACCAACATTCTGTGCCATGCCGCCATGGACCAGAATCAGACTCTCCTGTAACCGTTTTCTGGCTTCTGCGGAGATTTCATTTTCGGTGAAGACATGATGTGACGGCATCAACCGACCGCGGCTGATCCCCCATTCAGGATCTCCCTCTTCCGCGACTGAACCCTGAATCAGTTTAATTCCGGGCCAGATCCCACCGGAATCCTGCCAACCACCGCCGGATCCTCCCAGCCACTCGCCAAGAATCGCCCGAGCAGCCACAATTCGGCGATCGGATTCGGTCAGGGGGCCGGCCAGCGTGGCGACCTGCCCAGTGACTCGCATGCACAGCGAAATCAGGGAGCCCAGGAGGTTGGTAGAGACTGCCAACCGAGAGCCTTTCGGAATCTCATTCACCCGGCTGACGATTTCGAGACCCAGCCCGGGGCCGCAGAGCCGACTGAGGATTTCTTCGATGGAGACATCGCTGCCTTCCAGTCCCGGTGGAATAATTCCTGCTGCGATCACTGCCGCTTTGAGCAATCCGAGATAATCTCTGGCGAAGTCAAAGACTTCCTCGACCCGCGATATCTCAGCTGAGGCATCAAGATCGATGCTCACCAGACGCAGAATCGGCTCGTCAATGACACGAATGGTACACTCCAGCGGCGGAGCCGGGGTCTGGTGTTTTCCGCGTACCGCAAGGTCAATCGACGCGTTAATCACGCGGGCACCTTCCGGGTAGTCCATGCCCAGAAAGAAGATGTCGCTCCAGCCACTGTGCGTGAAATCCATGCGCACAGGCGTCTGTTCCCGAAGGACACGAAACGAGCCATCCGCACTTCGCTGCAACAGCTCATCTCGAATTCTGAGAGGAAAATCCGCCGGATGTCCCATGCGAAACATCCATTGATTCCCGCGAAAGCTGCGGACACTCTTGCGAACCTGCGCGGCCAGCGTCTCGAATGCCAGCCGGTGATACGCTTCTGCCAGTGCACTGCTGAGCGTAACGGACGGACCAGCCTTGTCCTGGGCAGCGAGCAATTCGTCAATGGCTTCCTGATAGCGTCGACCCAGCATGTGTTCCCATGCTGAATACGAGATTCGACCACTCTCCCGCTCTGTCTGCTCAAGGTGACGAATTATCTGAAAGCGATACACCGCGTACAGGAAAAACAGGGTGCGAACGCGGCGGTAAAGATTGGGACATCTTCTGCGAAATTTCTCCAGTTCAGCGCACTCAGCAAGCAGCTCTTCAGGATTCATCGAACCACAAATGGCATCCAGAGATTGATTTCGGATCTCCGTGACGTCCGATTCGATTATTCGAAGAAGCTGGCCCATAGCGCCCGACGTTCTATTCTGAAAAAGGTGCTGCTCGATTCTCTGCGAAGAAAACCGGGTCACGCTGTTTTTGCGGCCAGCAGAGCGATCATCTCTCCCAGCACGTAATCGCGGTCCTGTCCACCCAGTGAGATCGCAAGTTGTGTCAGCAGAAGCCCATACTTCTGGCCGATGTTGCAGCGGGTTCCATCAAGGATGCTTGCCAGACACCGCTCAGACTGGCACAGCGCATTCAGGGCATCAGTCAGGTTGAACCCGCTGTCGTCAGATTCATCGCGACTTCGTCTCAGCTGATCCAGCACGGATGGAGTCAGCACATGCATGCCAAAAAAACACAGGTAATGCCCCGCTCTTTGACCTGCAACAACAAGCTGCTGTTCAGCAATGGTTGGCGTGGGTTTTTCGATAATTCCCGTTAACTCATACAAGTTGGTTTCTCTGGCCACCGGCATCCCGCTGATCGTGCCAAAGTTCCCGATCTCATTTTCCCGAGTCGACTGAACCGCGGACGCACAGCAGTTGTGCTGTTCGGCAACATCGATCAATTGCCGCGCACAGGGACGGTTTGATGCTGTGAGATAGAGATGGTCTGAAACAAGATGCAGGAAAGACTCCCTCGCCAAAAATTCTTCCGCCCGCAATATCGCGTCACCATATCCCCGTGGTTCGTGCTGCTCGATGATGGTCAGATCAGTGAAAGCACTGCCGGCCGCCGCGACAAACGAGTCCCGCATGCCCGGACATATCACCAGAGCGACCTCGTCGATGCCGGAATCCCGAATCTGTTCCAGCGTCATTTGCAGCGCAGTCCGCACCAATCCATCACCGCCGACAACCGTTTGTAGTGGCAATTGCGAATGATGTTCGCCGGCGGCCGTGATCACCGCTTTTCGAATTTTGCTCATTGTGAATTCATCTGGTTGCGGACCAGTTGCTGACGAGGGAGTTCCAACGACTCTTATCACTAATATACCACCGTTCGACGAGTCCGCTGAATTCTCCAGAACAAATAGCCGTGATATGCGGGAAAACAACTCCGAAAAACACCGGGGAGAGCCGTCAGATTCTGCGAAAGCTCTCAAGACGATCCGGTCGGAAAAGATGTCAAAACAGAACTAATCGCCACAGTACACACCATGCAGATCGCTGAGATATTCGCTGGCACGCTCAAGATGCAGGTCCAGCTTTTCACCCATCCGATCACACTGTTTGACCATCAACGACATCCGCGGATTCGAAGCAAAGAAATCCCGATTATTGTTGATAAACCGCCAGTACAGAGCGTCCCAGACTGTGCACCAGTCGCCTCGACGGAAACTGCTCATTCGCAGAACATAAGAGGAACCACTGATGTAGGGCTTCGTGGTAATTCGTCCTCCATCAGCAAACTGACTCATTCCATAAATGTTCGGAACCATCACCCAGTCGTAGGCATCAATAAAAAGCTCCATGAACCAGCGATAGACGTCATCCGGGCGAATCTCACAGAGCAGCATGAAATTTCCCAGGATCATCAACCGCTCAATGTGATGACAGTAGGCGTAGGTGTTCACACGGCGGATGACGGTATCCACAGGTTCAATCCCCGTGGTGGCATCGTAAAACGCTTGCGGAATCGGATGGTTGTGCTCGAAGAAATTCGACGAACGCTGCTTGCGACCCTGCTCGCAATACACTCCCCGCATGTACTCCCGCCAACCGGCTACCTGACGAATGAACCCCTCAAGAGAATTCAGGGGCACGGTATCCGCATATTCGAGAGCTTCCTCAATGACCTGCTTCGGAGAAAGCAGTCCAATGTTCAGCGACGGGGTCAGCACCGAGTGAAACAAAAATGTTTGATCGGAATCGATCGCATCTTCATAGGCACCAAAGTCTGCAAACCGATGTCGCAGGAAATCGGACAACATTTGCTGAGCCTGCTGATGGCTGACCGGGTACTGAATGCCATCTGATTCGCCAGGCGCGCCTGGGAACTCCTCTGAAATCTCCTGCTTCGCTTTCTTCAGGCAGCGCTCTTCGACGGAGCCTGTTGTGCTTTCCGGAAATTGCACCGCCGGAACCGACAGACCCTTCGGAAGCTTCTTTCTGTTTTCGGGATCAAAGCTCCACTTGCCGCCAACAGGCTTGTCGCCGTCTTCCAGCAAAACGCCGAGGTCTTTGCGCCGCGCTATGTAGAACTTGGTAAAGAACCACTTCTTGCCAGTTGCACTGAGTTCAGCAAACACGGTGTCGGGAGTCAGAAAATGCGGATCCGGCAGTCGCTCGACAGCGATCTTTTCACGTGTCAGCCCGGCGGTGAGTTTCTTCTCCAGCCAGTCATCGACCGGATCCACATAAATTGCTTCGTTAATCCCGTGCTGTTTCAGCAAGCTGGCCAGATCTTCTGTCGCCGCGAGCTCGGTCGACCGAAGATGCAGCACCTGAATGCCCTGCTTCTGCAGGCTCTCTGCGTAAACCAACAGCGAGGCCCGGTGCAGAATCAGTTTCCGAACGTGAAACTGGTATTGGCGAAACAGCAGCGGATCTTCAACCAGGACGGCGAGATCCGCTCTCTGTAAAGCCGGGTGTTCCGCGAACAGTTGATGTGGAAAAACAAGTCCCGCACGCATCGTTGTGCCTCTGGTTGAACAGGTCGGGCAGTTTTCGGCA